>Ga0209021_1001400_pt1 | contig 24274 bp, 15 predicted proteins | sample PinacodermFT_FD_187299 | JGI IMG/M metagenome (GOLD analysis project Ga0209021, IMG submission 187299) | Host-associated microbial community of the marine sponge Aplysina aerophoba from Gulf of Piran - sponge pinacoderm, lysed by freeze-thaw... | ecosystem: Host-associated > Porifera > Sponge >... | reverse complement strand
CTTGCGGTTATCGTCCGCAAGGAGCAGGATATGGGCGCGGCGGCGGCGCTCCTTCGATCCCTGTCCGTCAACAACCGACCTGAGCGCGGCGCGCTCCTCACTCTTCAGCTTCACGCGATGCTTCTTCCTGCCGGCGATCTCCATGGCCTGCATTCCCTCCGTGCCCGGTCGGCCGGAATCGTTTCGCGAAACCTATCGAACCGTCGGAGCCCTGCTCAAGCCTCCGGAATTCCCGTCCGCACCGGTTGTTTGAACTTTGTTGCCGGGAGCATACTACGGGTTTCGGGAAATGCAAGCCTTGAACAGGGCCGCATATCCGCTATTTCAATTTTGACGTAGTACTAGTCCGCGTACCGTAGAATCGCGTTGGATCCGCGCATCGAAAGACTCAAATCCGCAACGTTTTTCATCATGAAGCAGACGCGTAGGAAGATCGCCCAGATTCGGGAAATGGTGCAGCTGCTGCCCGGCAACGACCGCCGGGAGCTTGCCCGCACGATTTGCGAGCGCCTCCGGCGGAAACGGCACCCGGCCGGTAAAGGAAATACCATTGCCTCGCCGGCACCCTTCCGTTACATCGCCTTGCAGTTCGCTGGCTCGCGGCGGCCGATCGTCGCCTCGATCCCGTATACGACGCAGAGCTTGCGCACGCGCTCAACGGTCGCGGTCTTTTCATCCGTTTCGTGTGCGGATATTCTCTTCTCGCCTCGTCCACAAGTAAAAGGATGCGCGCTAGCGTACGCTTCTGCGCCGCTGATTTTCCCCCGCGATTGAGGAAGCTACTCGCGTTCTTCTTTGCTGAGACTGACTCGACAAATCTTTTCCCCGTCGCATTCGCAATTGTTCGCCTCGCCTGATTTGGTCGAAACCGCGCCTAGGCCCAATTTGCATGGACTTCATCTGCTTGCCCGGTTCGGCACTACGCCTTAATTGAAACGCAGTTCTAATCAATTATCTCACCCCGTCAACCGACTGCAGGAACGGTTCTGGTAAGCATCGAATCTAGCGGGTTCGAGAACTAGAGCCAACACAAAATTGTTGGCAAATTCAACCGATGTAGTCCTGAAGAGCCGGAGATTCGCCTGCCCGTTCGGAAAAGGTCACGAAGGCAATGCGCTCTCACTAAATTGTCTCGAAATTAGATGGAATTCGGCAAAGCCACCTAACACACAGCCCAACAGGGCCTCGGTATAGGATCGATCTTTGAATTGGCTTCATGTCGGCAATTCGACACCTTCAAGTTGTGTCAGAAAACGATCCATACATTCGTTAAACCTTCGAAGTAACGAAGCATAGGCAATTTCATGCGTCTTATGTTGATCTTCTTCTAGCTCCAGAGCTGTACAAAACTCCGAGATTTCTAGGACCAATTTGTCTGCTTGTCGCAGTTCATCGTCTACCAATAATCCGAGACGTTTGAGCAAGCCTCTGCGAGATTTGCATTCCTGGAAACCAATACGGTGGAACTCTACGTATTGCTTCAAGACCCGATGCACTTCTGCCTTGAGTCCCAGATCAGGCTCGCGAGCGCATATATCGTTTAGGAAGTCGTCGAATGACTTGTCGACGAAATTGTACCATTTGCCCAAACGAGCACTGTACATCCCAATCCCCGAGCATGGAATGCCAACTTTCACAGCAAGTTCGGAAAGATGCCCGAGTATTTCCTCGCACTGGACCGCTGGCTTTTTGTCGGCCTTGTTAACAACGATATAGACGCTTCCGTCGTTTTTCCGCACGCCTCCGTATTGCCGTTCATGGAAACGATTAATGTAGTTAATGTCCGTGTCTGTCAATGTTCCCTGTTCGCAATCAACTAGCCAAACCAAATATTGGGAGGAAATCACCTCGGTTAAAGTCAGATCGACATCACGTTTCGCTACTTGGTCTCCCTCTGGTTTGGTGTACCCGGGTGTGTCCACAAATGCGACCCGACCCCAGTCTTGCAACTTCGGCGTAGAAACCACAATGCGGTCCACAATCTGATTTAGAGGTATCCCGAAGTACTCCTCATACTTGTGAGAGATGGTATGCAGTGTTCGCTCATCGAGCCGCTGCTTACCGCCCATGATGTTGAACAAAGCAATGTCCATCGGCTCGCCGGGCATGTGGTAAACATAGGTCGGGATTGACGTTGTCGGCGAGATATCTGCAGGAAGCAGACTAGACTCCCGGCCAATTAGAGAATTGATGAAGCTGGACTTTCCGCTGCTGAACCCTCCTGCGACAGCCACGATGTGTTTGTTCGCAAGACGAGGTGCAAGCCGCACCCGCGCCAGTCTAGACTGGACGTTCAACAGGTCCAAATAAGCTTCTGCCTCAGCGGGAAAATTGTCTTGATGCGACTCTTCGTAGTACTCAGAAAGAAGTAATTTGAACTCCTGAAAAGAGTTCTCGACTTTGCCGTTTACGCCAGGTTCGGCTGACATGATCGATCCGAGCAATTTAAAGTGGTCGATCAAGGAACTGACGAAGTCCCTACACTGTTCCACTTCAGATATCGCTTTGTACAATTTGTTCTCAACGGCACTGCACAATCGAAGTGCATCGCTCTCCTGTCGCTGCCACTCGCCGGATTGGGCTTCCACCAAGAACGAACGTGTCGAATCCACAACTGCCATCATTTGCGAACTGTGCCGCTCCCTCAACTGTGTGACCTGCCGCAAGTCCTTCAGAAACACCTCCATTTCGTCCAATGAATCACGTGTCCAAGTGTTGTTCCGGTCGAGATTGTCGCACACGGCATCTACACTTTCTGGAATTCCGGAACTGCCGTTGACCTTGATTGACAGCAAAAATTTGTCGACAAACGCACGTAGGCGACGGAAGCGTAACGCATGATCTGACAACTTCTTGATGTAATTCTCTGACTCATGCTGTCCTGTCCGCATTCCTGCGAGGACATTGGAGAATGCATCCAGAATTTCGCTTGCAATCTCGGGCGAATGGTCCGATAAAGATGACATCGCCCTTCTCATGGCAGGAATATGTTCGACGAGAGTCTCTACCTGTCGTTCGACCACCCCAACGGCTATACGCGCATTCTCCAAATCAACGCTTGCTTCCGCAAGCTGTTGCTGCACGGACAGTAAACGAACTGGAGGAGTGTTAAGGGATTCCTTGCTCGGTCGGTATACTTGGCGTGCGAGCGTCTTCGAATTCTTCGTCATTGTCTTACTTGATTTTCACTTTAAATGACCGATTACGACATTGTCTGACAGCGTCTAGAGCGTACTTATAACGCTGCTGCCTGAACTTTCGGTGTTTCAGGTCCTGCTCGAGACGCCTCCTTTCTGAGCCAATGCTCTGTTTGATTGCCGGCAGGAGACCGGAATTAATTTTTTCGCCGATGTCGAATATTTCTTTTTCCGCATCTCCCGTCGATTCTCGACTAACAGCTGCGATGCGTTTCAAGGCATCCTGCCCCCACACAATAGCTTCCCCCTCGGGGAAAGCATTTTGTAAAAGTGAATTTGCACCTCTCTCGCCTCCTGTTTTTTCATACAATTCCTGACTAGCGCGCTTTAGGCTAGATTTCGCCGAATTGCAAAGTTGACCCACCGCACGCCAGATCAAACGCTTCACTGTCTCAATATCCAAATCAGTTGCCACATCGCTCGTTACGCATTTCGCGGCAACCTCGTTCATTTCTAGTCTGGCACTTTCTCGAAATTCTTGCTGAAACAGTTTCGTCACGGACGTGTCGAAGACCTCTCGGATACATTCGATAAAATCGTCAACAGCACTTCGTATTTCGATCTCATTTTCTACTTTCACTTTGTCTGTGCATGTTTCGGTGCCGCCACCGACTAAATTCCTTACGAGCCAGTTAATTATGCCGGGCAAATTCCTTTCGACTTCTCGAATCACTTCAGTAAAAAGACTATTTAATTCATTTGTTTTTGATGTCTTTTCATTAGATGTCCGTAACGTAACCCAACGAAATTGACTCTGTAAATGATTTTCCAAAAGGTCGATCCATTTCTCCTTCAAACGATCCTCAAGATTATCAGTTACCGACTCGAGCCTATGAATTCTCTCTTCGACATCTGCGAATGAACCACTATCCAGATCTCGGTAGGAAGTATCCAAGTCTTTTTCCAAATGTTCAAGCTGCTGATTCAGCTGGCGCAAGCTCTCATCAAGAAACTTGCTGGCTTTGTCTTCCATGATTGCATGTTTGTTCGCTCGAACGCCATTGATGTAGTCCTTTATGCTATCTAGATTCCCAATTTTCGAGAGATGACGCCTAATTTGCTCGTTGACTTCGCCGTCTGCCGTATCAAGGCAGTCAGGGTAAGCCTCGCATAGGTTTTTGAACACTTCTCGCTCGTCGTCACTCCATGCGTCTGCTGGCCTCAACAAGAGAGAAGCGCACCGAGCGGAAACAAACTTCACATTTTCTTCCTTCTCGCTTATGTTTTGATTCTTGTCACTCTGTGGATGAATCAAACCTATGGCTTGATCCCTGAGAGTACTGGCCGTGTACTCAAGAGCATTCTGGAGGTCGCCACCTTTATCGCGGGATACGTCAATTAGAACACTGTCAAATTTGCTTCCGATAACAAGAGTCTTTTGGATTCCCGCGTCAGGCAAACTCCTCTGCAACAACTTCATATCCTCGGCATCCATGAATTGACCCGTATAACTTAGCATCAACACTGCGTCGCAATTCTTGAGGTATTTTTTTGCTTCCCTGGACCGTGAAGCAACCGGATCATTGATTCCCGGTGTGTCTACGATGTTGAGACCCTGTATCCCATGCTTGCATCGGATTGTAACACTCTTCACCAAGGGAGTGAGCTTTCCTTCTACGCCCACTAGATCACAGAGAATTTCGTTCAGTCCGACTTTTGATGCGTCACGGCAATCTTTGCGACCGAGGTATTCCGCCACCCGGATCTGCCCACGCCTGGCCGTATCCACTAATTCGTGCGAAGCGCGCCACAACTCCGAGACCTTTTTTTTCGACGCACGCCCTTGTCCGGCTATTCTTTGGTCGGACTCTTCAGATCGTTCGGCCTGAACCCGGTACTTCTCGGCATACTGTTTGAATTCCATCCAATCCGATTGACTAAAATACTCGACCTCGACCGCGTCGCATTCGCTCCACTGAATCTTGGTAAGCGATGCCGTCATAGGCGTCGCCGCCCGCGGCAACACCTCCCTTCCTTCGAACAGAAGTACGTTCAGCAAAGAAGACTTGCCTGCGTTGACCTGGCCCACCACACCCAACTGGAGCAATTTGTCCTTAGCCAGATTCTGCTCAGCCTCGCGCAAGGATTGAATGGTTTCCACGATTTCCAAGTCATAATCACCATCGATCACGTCTTTGTAAGATGTCAGCAAACTTTCCAATTCAGTAAGAGGCACGAGGAGATTACGGTAGGATGCCTCGACATCCATGGTAGTTCTGTCGTGATTCTCAAGCATCTCTAATCCTCTCTCTCGCTTCTGACAGCGTGCAAACGGCGCGTTCTAAGCTTTCCCTTCTTGCATCAACTTCCCGCTTTCCGGCTTCAATTTCCGCTTGACCCTTTTCGATGTCGGCCTTCACCCGATTGATACGTGCATTCATGTCCGCTCTCAGGCAAGACAGATGTTCTTCGACAACCTTTGCGTAATCTTCGGTGACCATTCGTCGTAAGTCTGTTGCCACCTTGGGTGCAAGTACGTTCACAATCTGCGATCGTAATGCTTGTTGTTGTTTTCGTTTGCGTTCGTCCTCCCCAAACTGATCCAGAATCCACGACCCAAGTACATATATTACATTAAGCCAAGGAAAGACCACCGAAGTCGAAATTACCAACGCGTCGACCATAGTAGAGAAACCCTTGCTCCTTGTACCGTCACTTAAATTCTTTACCGCATTATCGAGTGCTCGCGACGTTTTTTCGCCTGCCTCCCTTATGGCATTATCGACATCCTCTCTTGTCGCGTCTCGCTTTGCCGTATCACTCTCCACGACTCGTCGAATCTGGCTGTACAAGTCATCTACGTTGACCTTATACCGCGTCTCGATGTCCTGCCGAGTCTCAAGAATTGCTTTGTGAAGCGAGTGGTTTAGCTTGGAGCGAACCAGTTGATTTAAGTGCTGTTCGAATTCTATTGATCCGCCAGATTCAAATGAATTCGCAAGTTCGTCTGCATGTCCGCAAATCTCGTTGCGCACTTCTCTCACAATGATGTTGGTTGCCCGGTCTGAATACTTTGTCCTGATTTTGCGCTCATCATCCGCCAGCTTCTCTTCGAGTTCTTCTTGCTCTTGCTTTAGTCGACTGATGATGCTCTCAGCTTCCGTCGATGAGACGTTTAGGGCACTGTAGCGCGTGTGCAGGCTGATGACCGCTTGATCAAAAATGTTAAGCAGTTGCCGGCGCCAGTAATTCCGGAGCGCGAGATCCGGGTTGATTGACTCGAATGCCTTCGAAAAAGCCGTGATTTCGCCCTTTCGCGCAGATACGGCATGTACTTGGATTTGCTTGCCGAATGCAACGCGAACCTGTTCGCCGACGTATGCAGTCACTGTGTCGTGATCTTTACGTTTCCTATCAGCCTTGTTTGCGAGGACGGTACACTCGACTTCCTGTTCGAGAAATTCTTGCAGTTGAAGAATTTCACTCTCTCTTAATGCCCCGCGTTCGATATCAACTACCAAAAAAAAATAGCTACAATGGGGAAGGTAGCGCTGGATTGCCGCATTGTGAGTCTGCACCCCGGAGTCCAGTCCCGGCATGTCGACGAGGATAATTTGCGTATTGAAGTCAAGCACGTTAGTCTTCAATCGCGCCCTCGCGAAACGTGCGTTCTCAGGCATTTCAGACAATTCGTCCCGACCAATTCGCCTGAATGCATCGATATCCATCTCAGCAATTAATTGATCGTCTTTGTCAAATATTTGGACCCCGTCTGCCTGATTGTCCTGAGCTCTGTGGATTTCGGTCGCCAACGCCGTCTGAGGTACGATATCGGTTGGCAGTCCTCGGCCATTGCTTAGGTTCAGATAGGTATTGATAAGGGTTGTCTTGCCGACGTTGAACGATCCCACAACAGGCACCAACACGCGGAAATCACGAATGCGATCCGCAATCTCCGCACCCTGAAGGAGTAAATTCTCGTCCAAATCGGTACTGCTTGCTACATCGGCGTAAGTACGCAGTGCTGTCAAGAACGTCTGTTTGGCATTCTGCATGTCTTCAAGTTTCCTTTCGGATTAAGTTTTCGAGATGTCGGCAGGTTTCTAATTTGGTAAGAAAATTACTTCTATCTTAATGATGGGTGCTGACCGAACAATTTTTTTGACGTAACTAGTCAAATTCCAATTTCCATCTTTTAGTAGGAACTTCATTTAAGGAAAAGCCTCATTCGGCCTTGTTTTCCTAGGTTTTTTGACGATTCAACCTGCCATTTGTATGCAGACATCCTTGTCCGCGTTGATGACGAGCAGGCGGAAGGCTTCTATCTGGACCTTGGTGGAGCGCACCGTCATTCTAAAGCTGCTTGTCCGGCTGTCCCGGCAGCGGCACCTCGTTGAGCGTCGGCGTCTCCAGGTCGGCGAGCGGCGTGTCCATGGAGTGGCCCCGGCAGCCCGCCGGCCGTCCGCTTGGTTCGGGCCTTCGCCTTCGCGCTCTCGGAGACCGCGGCCCTGCCCACGGGCGATTTCCGCCCGGCCCGCGCGCCGCAAGTCGTGAAATAGCCGAAACTTCAAAAGCGATTGCCATGGTTCTGTCAGCACTTTCACGGAGTAGTCCTCCATTTGCCTTGAATACATCGGGAATAGATGATGATAGGTTAAAGTTCGCGTAATTAAAACGCGATGACAAGGTTTAAGGGCCATGGCAAATAACGCGAAAGAACTAACTCCGGCGGAAGCGAAGGGCCTGCGAACCGCGAAAGAACTGGAAGGGCACCTAGCGTGGCTGGACACTTTGACGTCGGCGGCTTTAGGCGTCCTGGCTATCGCGTCGGGCATTTACACTTACTTGGGCGTATCTTCGCTGCTGGAGGATACAGGGGCCATGAGTTTCTTCGCAGCGGTAGCATATTCCATTGCGGTTTCGGTCGGCATCTTCGTTTTCTGGAGCTATATGCTGCGGCTCTTGCCTTCGATGCGCAGCACCGCCGGCCTCCTTGGCCTCGGCGCTTCAATGCTTTTGGGATCGCTTGGCATTATAGCAATGTCGAGCTGGCTAAATGCAGCCGCCCTAGCAGGGTCTGCCGCCGTTGAGCAACATCTTGCCAACACCGTTCGCGATTACCAGGCGGCACTGGAGAAAGCGCACGAAATCGCTTTGTCCGGACAGGCGCTGGGCCGGGAAGTGCAGCGAGCGCGAGAAGCATTTGAGGCACTGGCACAGCAGGAACGGGTTGGCGAGCTCTCCGGTACTGCAGGCGAGGGCGCCGTTTTCCGCGTGCTGACGCAAAAAACCAAGGAGTTGCGCAACCTCGAAAAGCAGATCGCTGAACAGCAGCCCCTGATCGACATTGCATTTGATGACGGGCTGGAGATTCTGGGTCGCATGCGGGCTCTGACGGTCGCGCCGGGGCCGGTGGACCAGCGATCCGTGGCATTTTCCGAGGAAAGCGTTAGGTTGGCGGGCGTCATTGAGAACCTAAATCAAAGCTCGGTTGCTTCACTCGTCGCGAGTGCCGCCGGGGACCTGCCCGCCTCTGTAGTGCTGCCGGAACTTGATGGACGAAGCACCGAGATCCGGGAAGCCCAGTCTTCCACCATTAGTTCCGTATTGAATGCGCTTGATCAACGGAGCCAGACGCTCAGAAGAGCGGCGGATAAGGTACTGGAGATCGAGCCGCCACAGGAAACCGCCTATAATCCGATTTCGAGCGCTGACGCCGTGATCAAGTATGCGGGCAGTTTTGTGCCTGCATGGGCGGGCGCTGTCGCAATCGACTTGTTGCCGGCGGTGCTGGTGTTTGTGGTTGCGGTTGCGCAAGCCTCGATCAGGCGGGGGCGCGACGGCCTGGGTATCGAAGATACGCTAACCCTTGCCGACCTTAAGGCCGCGATCAACGCCATGAAGGAAGTTGAGGCATCAATGGGAGCGGCGGATGCCGAATTGCTGCGCCGGGTATCCGGATCCGATGCCGCAGCTTCCGAAAAGCTCGACTCGAAGAGTTAATTGGCTTCTTTTTCCAGCATCTCCGTCCGGCGCGGGCTTCGATGGATCCTGCTGCTTCAAGCAACCCTTGCTGTCGCCCTTGTTTTTTTCGACGTATCAACTCGTTTGCTGCCACGGTTTGGCGATGACGGCACAAGGCGCTTCGGTCCCGCGGCACCCGGCGATCAAGTTCGGCGCTACGATCCGCGCACTCTTCCTGAATACACGGAAAAGACATTGCCGCCCGGGATCGAGCTTCCAAATGATTTGCCGCCGCAGCTTGAGTTCAAGTTGATCAATCCTGGCGAGCATGGCGAAATAGTGTTGATCCACGGCCCGGTCGAATCGGGAGATTCGCAGCGTTTCTCGAACTTCCTGGCCGGTATGGAAAAGTCTCCGAGCAAACTCGCGCTGAACAGTCCAGGGGGCGTCGTCAGCGAGGCGCTGAAAATTGGCCGGAGGGTGCGCGAAATCGAAGCCGATACAATCATGCTGCCTGGAACCGCGTGTTTTTCGGCTTGCCCGTACATTCTTGCCGGCGGCGCGAAGCGGCTGGTTTCCGCGGCATCGGCTGTCGGCATGCATCAGCATTACTATGAGGAGCCGGGCTTCCTGCCTGTGTTTTTCGCTGTCGAGAACATTCAGCGGGGACAAGGCCAGACGCTGGAATATCTTATTGAAATGGATATCGATCCGCGGCTCATGATTTACTCGTTGAACACGCCGCCCGACGAGATCTACCTGCTCGAAAGAGAAGAGCTTCTTGAAAGCCGACTGGCGACTGAAATTCTGGACTGAGCCTGCAGAGCGCAGAGCGTTCTATGCAGTTGCGAGGCGCATTGCCGCTCGAACAAGCGAGTTTGACCACGGGATTCTGTTGGCTACCTATGGGGAGAAAGCCAGCATAGAGGGTCGGCCATTGTAGGCGCCCCGGCGTTTGGCCGCGACGATTCCTATCGCCCGTCTCTCATGGCGCAGGCCGGTCTCGAACTTGGCGTCGACCCGCTGTTCTCAAGTTTCGCTAATAAGCCCATCATGCCGCCAATCGATTTTTTCGGACGGATTGGCCTTGAAACTCCTAAATTTCAAAAAAGAATCTTCGGCGCGTCGAGTGTCAAGTTGGCCGCACAATGCTGTAGACAGATGTTCCGCCAGTATTTCACGCGCTCTTTGCGGGGGCGAAAATGCGCTCGTCGCAAAGCCGGGGCATTGCGAACCATGCTCTCCCGCTTCGGCGGAAGCTTCACGATGCCGTGACACTCCAGATGCTCCAGCATCCCCAGGCAGGCGCCGACCATGTACGAACCCTTCGCGGACTTCCAGTTGAGATGCTGGCAGTTCGTCTTGCACAGCTCGCTGCGGGTGTTGCCGGGAAGCGGGGCGACGGTCTCCTGGACTTCGGAATTCTGCCGGCGGCTCAGGCGCCGCCTGGAGAAGCTCGTCGTCTTCAGCTCCAGCCGCCTCGACTGCAACGCCGGGCGGGACACGCCTCGTCCTAAAACAAATCCGGCCTGCGCCAATTCGATCATAGCCAATTGCGGTTTTCCCGAAATTGCCGAAGCCCTTTCATGCGCAGTTACCGCTCGGCGATGCATTGGCATCCGGTTCCCGCCCCGACCGGAGTTCCAATCGCGGTCGAATTTCGATCTCGCGACTAGGCTGATCTTCAACGGGTTCAATATCCGTCGCGAATTCCCGGGCTTTGCGAGCCACGGCACGGATCGCCGAACCAAACAGGGCTTTCGCGCCGCGATGCCGGGCAGTAGTATCGAACCTGCGAATCAAATTGGGGCCGTCGCAATGCAGACGAACAACAGCGCCCGGTTGCCTCCGCAGCTTGAACGAATAGAGCGGGCAACGGACGAATTAGGATTTGACATACACTCCGAGCGCGACACCGGAGCGCTTTTGCGCATTCTCGCCTCCGGCAAGCCGGCCGGCTGGATTCTCGAACTTGGAACCGGGACCGGGGTCGGCACGTCCTGGCTGCTAGACGGCATGGACGACGCCTCTCGGCTCTATACGATCGATATCGACCGCAAGGCTTCGGCCGTTGCGCAGCGGTTCCTAGGCGACGATCCTCGGGTGCAGTTTGTCCTCGAAGACGCCCTAGTCTGGCTGGAGGGACGCAAAGACCATTCATTCGACCTGATTTTTGCAGATGCCAATCCGGGTAAATACGAGAGTTTTGAAATCGTCTGGGAACGTTTGAAACCTGGCGGCTTCTATTTCGTCGACGACATGCTGCCGCAAAGAAACTGGCCCGTTGGCCATGGGGAGAAGGCGGAGCGGCTGCTGGCCCAGCTGAAGGAGCGACCCGATTGCGCGCTGGTGGAGATCGCTTGGAGCACCGGTCTGGCAATTGCTGCCAAATGCGTACGCTAACGGTTCGATTGCAGAGTCAATGGACCTTGGCATACCGATAATTCAAAAATCGGCAGAGCTGAATTCCAAGTTTGCCGGGCAGTGACATTCGGCTTTCCCGACGAGTTCGAGATCGGGAATCCGAAGCGCGGAACTAATCGGTTGAAGCAAAGTCGGATGCGTTGGATCAAGGCGAGGAAAGAGGTCGGGCGGCTAATCCAGCGTGAAGAGAGGCACGGTCCGTCTTTTATTTATCAACTTGCATATGCCGCTCGCCCGACCATTCCGGTACTTGCTGGTCATTCTTCAATCGAAATCGCTGAAGACACACTGCTTCGAAGACATCGCTCAGTCTTTTGTCGTCGGAGCCAACAGTCGGCAGGCTTGATTTCGCTTCGAGCCAGAATCGTTCCGATACAATCGGCGCGTCATCGCTGACGTAAGCTTCCTTCCACCAGCTGATAACTCTATCCTGAGCGGACTGAAGAAGCCGGTCCGATGGCAGGCGAGCCCTTTTTTCATGCTGATTTACAGCCCGATGCGCGGGCATCAAATTCCAAAGATCGCTGCACGTCCACGCCGTCCAAGGGAGGCAATGGTCAATATCCAAACAACGATCATCCAGTTTACGAGCGCTCCAAACGCAATTCAGACTGCCATCGGTCAACATATGGAGCGCTCGCTCCCGTGCTAAACCTACATACCGCGTGGGCTCGTCCCATACCATCGAAGCTGCAATTTTTTCACCGTCAACCTCGACATTCTGGCTTGCAGCGTAGGATCTTATGAGACGACTCCATTCAGAGACAAGAGCCGGTTCGACCCATGCGCTGAAACGCCGCAGCGCTTTCCAAAGATGTCTTGGAACTAGCATGCTGCCAAAGTGGAAAAGGTAGGCGTCATCCAACTTGATTTGAGGTGGGCGAACTAGCCTCCCAGGTTTTATGACCGGGAATACCGGTGATCCGTTGGGGTAGGAGATGTGAGTGGCGGGCATCCGCGCAATTGTATTCGCTGCATCTTTCAGCGCTCGATGAAGGGCTGCGCCGCGCTCTTCCGAGAATGTGATGCCTACGCGCAAGTTTTGATGCGAGACATCGGTGAGCTTTCGATATCCCTCCTTAACGAACCCGAGGCGATTAAGGCCAACATTTGTAGGGTGCTGCGGAAGATTGGCGGATAAAAGCGGCTTGAATAGCCGAATCCACGTTAGTGCCACCAATCCAAGGGGCACGGCGATAAATTCGTCATCGTGATCGCATGCAAACCCGGCGGCGCCATCCGCCAATCGGCACAGCGTTCGAAGAAGCGCCAACTTATAGGTTGAACTCTTGTCGTCATTTAAGATGACATGTCGCAATAACGGAAGCGCTCCGGTTCCGTCGTCAGGCAGTCTTATGGCTAGCTGGATCCAGCGGACGTTTTCGCGTCCCTGTAAATCCTTTGCCTCGGCGCGCCTTTCGACGAAGGCGCCGTGGTCGCGAGCCAAATCTTCGACCTCTTCCAGAAGGACCCGGCGGATGCCTCGAGCACGGTCGACAGGTCCCATGCGCAAGGTTATCACCAATAGCCCGCCCGGCTTAAGCAGATTTACTATTTTTCGAAATGCTCTAGGCCGATCATCTTCGGCCAGATGCATCCAAACGGCACTTAGGAGGATCAAGTCAAACGAAAGGTCGAATTTTGAAGCTTTGGCGAGTGCCGGCAGTCTGTCATCAATCCATCGAATGGATGCGCGGGCGTGCAAGCTAGCTCCGGCAGTTCGCATAGATGCGGACGGTTCGACGGCGACTACATCATGGCCCTTGGCCGCCAACCAAGCGGCATCGCGTCCGCTACCGGCGCCGATGTCCAGGACCGCGGCTGAGGATTTTGGCAGCAAATCTTGAATCCAGCCGTGGACAGCTTCGGATGTCAGCGCCTCATATTGCGCTATCACTGTCTCGAAATTCGCATCGTACCAAGCGACCGGATCCGTCATCGTCGTCACAGTCTAGTAACTTTAGCATCATTCTAAAGGGGCGCAGCGTTCCTAACAAATCCGCGAATGAAGCGGCATCCACCGCGTCAGCCGTTTCAGTTTGACCACGCACGGGTTCAGCTTGTCAACTGCCGCTGATTGAATTTCGCGAATACAATAAGCAGGAGGTTGTCGACGCGCATTGATGGCTGGCTGGCACCGATTTTCTCTGAAACTCTTTTCGGGCTTTGGGCACACTTTCCCCTGGCCGCCGCCACCCGATCCATGGGCCACAGTATACTCCGGTTCCGCCAACAGCGCCACCACGCGACATCGTCCCGAAAACCGTCAGCCACACGCGAGTTTCATGCTCCGGGGTGAGTAAACGCAGAAAATAATGAAGGTTTATTTAGATCGAGCGATCTTGCTCCATTCATCAATTCGGGAAATCGATTTTCCTCCGCGCGTCAGCAGGTCGCTGCTCATTGACGTATTCTTTAATATACGATAACGAATACAATTAGTTATACATAGTATTATGGAGAGATGGCGTGTCATCCAATTCCTTTGAAAAATCCCGTGCCTTCATCGCGGAGGCCGCAAATTATCTCGCTGGCGGCGTAAGCAGCAATTTTCGTCTGGGCATGCTGCCTGGACCGCTGGCGTTCGAGCGCGCGGAAGGGCCGTTTCTCTTCGATGTAGATGGCAACCGGCTGATTGACTACTATCTTGGGATGGGGCCGATGATTCTCGGCCACAATCCGGCAGCGGTCCGGCAGAAAGTTGCCCAGCACATGCAGCACGGCATTCTGTTCGGCGGGCAAAGCCATCTGGAAGTTAACGCGGCTCGCCTCATGTGCGATGTCGTTCCGGCGGCCGAGCGCGTACGATTTTCCGGATCCGGATCCGAAGCTGTCCAGGGCGCGCTGCGTTTGGCTCGAGCCGCAACCGACCGATCGATCATTGTCAAATTCGAAGGTCACTATCATGGCTGGTTCGACAATGTGTTGTGGTCGATCATCCCGCCTCTGGATGTAGCCGGGTCAAAGGAAGCGCCCAACGCGATTCTCCTGAGCCGCGGGCAAGAGTTGAATTCAGGCTCCGGCCTTTCGATTCTTCCTTGGAATGACCTCGATCTTCTCAAGGACCGGCTCGCCCGGGAAGATGTTGCCGCGGTGATCATGGAGCCGGCGATGTGCAACTCCGGCGGCATCGCCCCAAACAACGGATTTCTAGAGGGAGCCAAGGCGGCATGCGAGAAGTATGGCTCACTCCTGATCTTCGATGAGACGATAACCGGATTTCGTTTTGCGCTTGGCGGTGCGCAGCAATTGTACGGGATCACTCCGCATATTGCGACATTTGCGAAAGCCATGGCGAACGGTTTTCAGGTGGCCGCGATCGCCGCCGGGGCTGAACTCATGGAATTGTTCGCGACTGGCGGCGTTCTGCACGGCGGTACCTACAATTCGCAACTGCCGTCCATGGCTGCGACAGTTGCCACGCTTGAAGCCGTGTCGGCACCGGGTTTTCATGCCGACCTCGAGGCAAAAAGCGAGAAACTGAAGGACGGTTTGGCGAAGGCGGCAATGGATGCCGGTATTAAGGCCTCGGCAGTCGGTTTCCCGGGCTTCGTCCACATCGGATTCGGTCTGACGGAGTCAGCGCGGGATTATCGTGATCTCGCGGCAATTGATAAGCCGCTGTATGCGCAATTCTGCCATGCCATGCTAAAGCGAGGCGTACGGGCGCTGGAACGGGGGGCGTGGTTCATATCATGCGAACATTCCGATGACGTGCTGGATGAAACCATTGCGGTCGCCGCCGAAGCTGCCAGGGAAATCTGCTGAACTTCCCGCAACCTTCCGGCCCCGACGCCGACTGGACTTAGCGCGCGATAATTTTTTTTCGCCTTGGAGTTGACACGGGCCTGCCGCCATGGACCCGCGAACCGCCGCCTTCGACAGGTTCCGGTCGGCGATCTCCGCGACGACGCCCGCGTCCGCATCGCTCCCGGAAAGGACACCCTGCGCAAGCTGCAGGCCGCGAACCCGGCGGCAGGCGCTACGTGCTCGCCACGACCCTCCTCGATACGGACCGCTACGGCCTGAACGACCTTTCGGACCTCTACCACGGCCGATGGGGCGTCGAGGAGGGGGGCAAATTCCACGGCCGGAGCGAGTGCGGCGTCCGCTAGGATCTCTACGCCCACTTCAACCTGATCGCCATGGCCCGCCTAGTCTCCAAACATGGCGACGGCATTCTGGACGAGATGGACGAAAGCGACCGGCAGCGAATGAAGACGAACTTTACGAACTCGCTGGCCAAACTGGCCCTCAACTTCGAGGAGATGATCCTCAAGCACGCGGTCTCGCTCGCCGACACGGTCGGCCGCGCGGCGGTGTCGATCCTCGCCGTCCTAGCGCGGCTTCGGCCGGCACGGTCGTTCCCGCGCCGATCGAGAAAACCCGTCGGAAAGTGGAGCCGGAGACAGTATCGGGAAACATGAACCGGAACTAAAAAGGAGCTAAAACAGATCTAAACGGGTCGAAGAGGCCAATGTGCAAGTGCGCGGCCTTAAGGAAATGACGGCGAATCGTTAAGGAAATGCCGTTGTCAGCCCGGCCCCCGCGGCGGTCTCTCCGAATCGCATTCCCGCCATGTTGCACGGGATACGCGCGAGCCGCCACACGCTTGTTCCTGGAAGTATCGCCTGCCTGCCGCCCGCCAGCGCCTGGGGCGATCGCCACCGAGAACGGCCCCGGCTTCCCGCCCAGAAGGCCGGCCCGCCTCGCGCCGCGAGGAGGACAGATCAGCCGAATACCGGGCGGAGGGTGGCGCTCGAGAGGTCATCCCCGCCGTTCCCGTCGACCGGCCGAAGACAGTCATGCAAGAACTCGCCACACACCGTGTGGATTCCAGTACCTACCTTATCCACCTGTTCGGAACCGAGCTCGACGACAGCGCCTAATTCGTCGTCGAGCGGCTCAGGAGCCTCGCCGACGGCGACATCGTTCCGGTCGACGCCTAGGCCCCAACTGACCCTCTATGATGAGGTCTTGTCGCTCGGGGAACGTGACAACTCTACGATGTAGGTGCCCCAAGCGAGGCAGCTTCGATCGAACTCACCCTAGCCTCGATCATCTTGTGTACATCCGTTGCGACTTCCAACGCCTCGGCGGGTGCATGGACCGTCTCCCCAGCACGCTGCCGCAGAGCTACGATAAGGGGTAGCAGCGCGTCGGCCTTCTGACTATCGCGCGAAAACATCTCTGCTATGTCGCTCTCGGAGGCGCCGTTCGCGACCAAGTCCAATACGCGCGCGATCATCTCATGCATCATTGCTTCCACGCCAGGGTCGAATGCCGCAAATACGGATTCCAAGACACTCATCGCATCCAGATGCTGTTTTTGAACGACCAGTGTCTTAGTCCTCAGCCACTTTGCTCTCCAGCTTACAATCGATTTATCTTTGTGTGAGATAACTCCTATTCTTCTGTCCAGATCATCGCACTCCCGCAATGAATGCTCTATTCGACCAAATTGCACCTGCGCCTCGATCTTGTGAAATAGGGCTTCTACGACTTGTATTTGAAGACCTGATACGCTGCCGTCTCCATAACGCCTGACCAACTCCTCCCAGTTGCAAATTGCTTCTTGCACCTTACCGAGTTGATAATTCGCCAATCCTCTACTCATCAACGCGTTGGCTACTTTTCTTTGCAAACTAGGATTGTCGTCGTCTCCAAAACGTTCGATTATCTCCTCGAAGGTAATCAGCGCATCCGCCGCCTCTCCGAGTTGCAACTGCTTGCCCCCCTTATTCATTAATGCTATTGTGACTTGCACTTGAACTTCACGTATGTCGCTGTCTCCAAAGCGCTCAATTGCTTGATCGTAGATTGCTATAGCCGATTGATTTTCTCCGAGTTTCTCCAACGCAAACCCCTTCGTCACCAATGCCCTTGCGATCCCTTCCTGGAGTTCCGGTGCATCGCTTTTCTCGAAGCGTTCGATTACTTCGTCGAATGCCGCAATTGCTTCCTTTGTTTCGCCAAGCACGCCAAGCCTTACTCCTTTGTTGACCAACGCTATAGCCACATGCATCTGAAGTTCAGGGTCGTCGCTGCGACCGACTCGTTCCGCTGCGCGATCAAAGGTGCTAATAGCCGCTCTGCTTTCCCCGAGCAGTCCTTGCCTGAATCCCATGTTGACCAAAGCCTTGACAATGTGTCCCTTAATCTGAGGCGCCTCGCTGTCACCAAATCGTGTGACTACTTCGTTGTAGGCGGCAACCGCCGCCGCACTCTCGCCGAGTCGCTCTAGCGCGAGACCCTTTGCGACTAGCGCCTTCGCGACCCATTCATCGAATTCTTGCGCGCTGCTATTCCCAAAACGCTTTGTAACCTCATCGAAAGTCACAACCGCCGCTTTGTTTTCAGTGATTCTTTCTTGTGCAATTCCCTTTCTAACCAACGCCCTTGCGACCTCCACGTCGATCTGAAGTGTCTTGCTATTTCCAAAACGTTCGATTGCTTGGTCGTAGGTGGTAATCGCTGCTTCACTATCGCCGATTCGCTCCAGCGCCCCCCCCTTGTTGACTAGCGCCCTCACAATCCATTGTTGGAGTTCTGTTGTGTTGCCGTTTCCAAAGCGCTCGGCCATCTCATCGAACGTGGCAATCGCTGCCCTATCCTCGCCGAGTTGTTCCAATGTGATTCCCTTGCGGAGCAGTACTATGGCGACGTGTGTCTGCAACTCTGGCGCTTTGCCGCTACCAAAGCGCTCGATTACTTCGTCGTAGATCGCTAATTCAGCCTCGGGCTTATTTAACCCTTCATAGGCAAACGCTTTTGCCGATATAATTGGCGCAAGAAGCCAATCTGGTGCTTGTGCCAAGCCAGATCTCTCAGAAGAAAGAAACCCGTCTGCGATCTCTATGACTCTCTCGAACGCATTCTTGCCTAACGCAGCCGTAATGTCGTCTAGAATCCCTCTAGCGTGCGCATGGTGGATAGCCGCGGATCGTTTTGAGATTTGATCGAGCTCCGGCCAAGTCTCGTCAGAGAAGATGCGGCTGATCTTCGGCGATTCGCCGACCGCCAGCATCAGTCCGTCGCGGATGGCTGGACTCTGCGCCGCCTCCGCGGTCATTGCGCGAAACCGATCATCCAGCTCGGATTCGGTATAAAACACCGCCATAAAGCGGATCAGGTTGCGGACGACCGCCGCTTCGTCCCGTTCGCGCCGCAACTTGTAGTAGATGCTGTAGAGACGTTCCGCGGCTGCATACTTCCGTTTTCTGAAGCTCCCTTCCGCGAGCACCGCACCCCGATCTACCAGCCTCCCGAGCAGGGCCGATACGGCTCGAACGTCCATGCGCGCCCGCGCCGCGATCGCTCCCGTGCTCGATGGTTGCCAGAGGTCGATCACGGCGAGATAGACCCGCCGCTCGGTCTTCGCGAAGACCTCTAGATGTCCACGGAAATACTCGGTGTGCTCGTCGATTAGCACTACCATCTCCTCCATCAGTTGGCGCAGTGATCGGTGCTGTGCGAAGTCGCCCATGATGACCAGCAGACGAGGGTCGCCTCCGGTCAAGATCTGCAGTGGTCGGATTTCGCGTTCACTTACCGTATCGCCGCTCACCATTCGCCACAGACGTTGGCACTCGACGGTATTCAACGGCTCCAAGCGTAGGATCCGGAAAAGCTCGAAGAACGGCTCCCTTGCATCATCCAATCCTTTGAAGCGGCTGGTGGCGGTGGCGAGCAGGATGATTTGGGGTTCCGCCTGCAATACCCTGCGCAGCTTCCAGCCGAAATCGTCGTCGACATGCTCGCACAGCGCTTGCAGGTTCTCGACCATCAGAACGAGCTGCTTGCCGAGTCGGTCCGTCGTTTCCAGGACAGCTGCGCGAGCGCGCTCCTCCAGTTCCCTGCCATGCCACTCGGCTGCCAGAGCAGCATGCACGTCTTGCAGCTCCCGAGAGAGTTCGGGATTTTGTGCCGCGCTCTCTCGGGCCAAATAGAACAGCGATTCAAGCCAGAAGTCGGCCAGACTGAATATCTCTTGACTCTCCTCCATGAAGCGGACCGCCAACAGCCGTTCGGAGAGTGCGCGATCGGTGCGGAGTTCGGCGGCTACCCGGGCCAACAGCATTGTCTTTCCTCGACCGCGCGGGGCGACAAGCAGGATGTGTTGGCATGACGGAGAGCCAATGTTTCCCCGAAGGACATCCAATACGACGCCAAACTCGCGACTCCTGACCACGAACTGGTTTTTTACCTCTTCATCAGATTGGAGTGTGCCTGGATTGAACTTGCGGATCCGACTTGGCCGACAGAGCGATTCCTTCATCAGGGGCTCCTGCGGTTCACTTCCGGGACACGGTCCGCAAGCGGAGTATGGTGGTCGCGGAACCGGGCCAGCCACCAATCCTTCAGCAGTTGGAACGGGAATCGGTGGCCGTCCTCGCCAGCTTCGAGATAGCCATCGTGGATCAGGACATCCAGCGCTTCGCCGATATGGCGGGGTGCTTCCTCGATTACCGGTGAGTACCAGTGCTCCAGATGGCGTCGTGCGCGGCCAGTGAATACGCACTGGGTGGCTGTCTCAGCGAGAATTTCCAGAGCGATTCGGTAGCTGTCTCCGTCCAGGGCGTTCCGAAGACGTGTCTCATAGTGCGCGAGGTCACTCTGCCCGGCAGGTCCTAGAAGCTCGGTTCGATAGACCTCGCCAACGTGTTCTATTGTCACCCGATCCAGATTTCGCATGGCGACAAAATCCTGCAGATGGGCGAAGTAGGACTGCACATGGTGAGGAATCCCGATGCCGAGCGCCTCGTATACAGCGTCGGCTACTCCGTCGTTGATTGGTAACCTGCCGCTCTCCGCCAAGCGTTCAAAGCACTCGACACTGTCCTCACGGCTCCAAGGTCCCAAGCGATAGGGAAATAAGTGATTGATGCGGTCGGGTATACCAAGCCTTAGTACAAGAGGTACTAGTCCGATGCTGCCGGACACCAAGAGCACCGGAGATCTGCCGCGGAAACCCTGAAAGATGCCGCGAAACCAGCTCAGGAACTCATCCACTCGCCGGGATCCCTCCTCATCACGGAGCATTCTCATTAGAAATATGGGCAGTTCGTCCACGACGAGGAGGACAGGTCGATCATGCTCTGCGCAACTCTGGATCAGCTCCTTTCCGAAGCGCTGCCAGCCTCCGCTCAATCCGGCACGGATCTTCACGCGAAATTCCGACGCACTGATTTCCTCCACGTTCCCACCGACCAAACGCCCCATCGTGGCGGCGAATCGGGATGCGATCGAACGAATTGGATGCACTGCTTCGGCAATGTCAGCGACTACGTCCTCCGGACAGGTCGCTCCCTCCACATCGGTGAAGAGAAAGCTCCAACCTGCAATCTCCAGCCGACGGCCGAGTTCTTGAGCCACACTCGTCTTGCCCATGCGTCGCTGACCTGTCAGAAGCACGTGGTTGCCGTCCCGGATCCGCAACTCCAGCAATTTTAACTCGCGTTCTCTATCGAAGAAGTCGTCGCCGCTCACCCAGCGACCGGTGGAGGATTTCATGCAGAGGTTCTCTTCAGCCAACGGGCCTGTTGATCCATACATGGTCAACGCATCCGTTGTCAACCATTCCGTTGACGACGGATGCGTTGAACTTAAGAAGCGGATCGCCGGATCGCTACGCCGGCGTTACGAAGCGACCGACCGGTAGCCCTGCAACGGATCCCGGCGGTCACGCCGCAGCCCTCAGCAGCATCGGCAGGCGAATCAGCTCATATCGCCTACCGCTATCTCGCCGCCGGAGATGATCAGGGCGGTGAGAACCGAATGGCCGTACAGCTCGAACTCCTGCGGTCGCCCGGCATCCCCATCGTTTCGCGCCTTCCTGGAAAGCCTCTCGCCCGAGGCGCAGGCGGTCGACTCGCATGAATGCTCCGGCAGTTGGGCGACGGCGTCCGACTGGATCCCCAGGCCGGTGGAAACCGCATCAGCCTGTCTTCATCGTTCCTTATGCCTATCGCAATTTTTGCGAGATGCGGTCCGAATGCGCCTGCAATTCTGCCAAGATATCTACGATCCGCTCTCTTTTCATGCGATGCGTCACGCCGGTGATGCTAATTGACGCAACGACTTCATTGAACGGACCGAGTATCGGCACCGCAACGCAGGATGCGCCGAGTTCGTTTTCCTGCTCTTCAGTCGCAAAACCGTTTTCGCGTACATCGGCCAACTGCCGTTCCAAGACAGTTCGGTCGGTGATCGTGAACGCGGTCATTCTCTTCAGCCCGACCCTTTTGTAGATCCAGTTCCGGCGCTCTTCGGGAAAGTAGGCCAGAATCGCCTTGCCGCATGCACTCGAATGGTAGTTCGAACGGGCGCCGGCGTAGGCGGTTGCGCGCACGCACTGCTGGCTTTGCAGCGCTTCAACCAGTATTGCCGCCTGCAGATAGGGCACGGCAAGATTAACCGTTTCATTGGTAGTCCGGCATAGTTCGCGCAGGGACGTGCGGCTGACTTCCAGGATCGGCAGGTTCTTCGTGACGTAACGTCCGAGCTCAAGACAGCGGAGGCCGAGCTTGTATCCCTTCGGCGACGCCGTTCGCGCGAGATAGCCCATCACCACCAGGCTTTCCGCAAGGTTGAAAACCGTCGTCTTGTTAAGTCCGAGCGTCTTGGCAAGCGCGGAAAGAGATATCGGATTGCCGTTGGACATGACAGCGCTCAGAATCGCGTCGGCGCGCGCCAATGACTGAATCCTCGGGGACTCGGCCTCAGCGGCTACTGGAGCATCCATTTATGCGCACCTGATTTTCCGGTTTCCGTTAAGTCATATAGTAGAATGCCCGATTAGCCCGCTCAACCCCGCATATTCATGCCATAATATAAAATTCACAAGTTGATTTATGTCATAATATATAACAAAAATTTTTCAGTTTTCGGCACGGCAAGGAGGCGATAGATGAGTGTCACGGTTGCGCCCTGGGGGAAGGCGGGGAATAGGAGCGCGAGCCTCTACACTATTGCCAACGCGTCGGGCGCGTCGCTGGTGCTGACCGATTACGGCGCGACCGCGGTGCGCATGTGCATGCCGTCGCCCGACGGCGACATCGCCGATGTCATTCTTGGATTCGACACGCTTGAGGAGTATGCGCAGACGCAGACCTATTGCGGCGCCACGGTTGGCCGGTTCGGAAACCGTATCCGGCGCGGGCGGTTCATGATGGGCGGCAGAGTCTACCAGGTCAGCTGCAACGAGGGAAGAAACTGCCTCCATGGCGGCGGCGGCGCCTTTGACAAGCGAATGTGGACGTCCAAGTATGACGGCGCCGGCAATTCGGTCACCTTTTCACTGGTTTCCCCGGATGGCGACAATGGATTTCCGGGAACGATGAATGTCGCTTCCGCCTATACGCTAACGGACGACAATGTGGTTCGCATCGAACTCCGCGCTACCACCGACAAGCCGACCTTGTGCAACCTTGTCCACCATAGCTATTTCAACCTCGCCGGGCACGACCGCGGCGACGTACTGGATCACGAGCTCCAAATCCACTCGGATTTCTACACACCGGTAGACGAGGAGCTGATCATTACCGGCGAAGTGCTGAACGTCGCCGATACCCCCTTCGACTTCCGCGAGCCGCGCGCGATCGGAGAAAGAATCAGGCAAGTCCCGAATGCGGGTGCCGGGAAGATGCCGGACGGGGCGTTCGCCGGATACGACCACAATTGGTGCCTGCAGGGCGAATCCGGGGAGCTGCGTCCGGTTCTGTCTATCTGCGACCGCGTTTCGGGGCGCGGCTTCGAGATGTCAACGACCGAGCCCGGCGTGCATTTCTATACCGGCGGTTACTTGGACGAGACCGTTGTCGGCAAGGGAGGCGTGCCGTACCGGCAATTTGCCGGCTGCACCTTCGAGACGCAGAAATTCCCGGACGGCCCGAATTTGAGCCATGTTCCGCAATCCCGACTGAACCCCGGAGAGGAATACCTTCATGTGATGGAGTTACGGTTCCTTGCCTGAAGCGCCGCGCCAGAAAAAGGCTCAGAGAGGACCTACGATGGCGGCAGCGCAGAACGGCGCATTCGACGTCATCATCGGCGGCGGCGGCCATAATGGATTGGTGGCGGCAAATTATCCGGGCCGCTCTGGCCAATGGCCTTCGGTTATCCGCAGCGCTTGATCCCAGGATTTTTTAGCCGTTTCAGCCGCGCGATTTCTCGGTCGAGCAAAATTTATTGGCTGTTTCCGCAATTTTGAAAAAAGTTCGCTTGACATTCTGCCCCGCAGCGGCATGATTGCATTTGACCGATTCGGAGCGCCGGCATGGATTCAGACATCGCAAAGCTTCCAGCCACCACCTTCTCGGGACGCCGGGTGACGCGCCGGCAGCTCGAGGATGTCAAGTGGACGGTCGAGAACATCTCGCATTCCAGCCGCAACGACCTCGCCCGCACCATCTGCGAGCATCTCAACTGGCGCACCAAAAAGGGCGACGACAAGATCAAGGCCTGCCTGGCCATGATCGAGACGCTGGAGGCGCAGGGGATCCTGACGCTGCCGCCGATCAAGGAGAAGATGGTTCGCAAACCTGCCGGCAAGCCGGTCCGGAGCGCGGCGTCGGACCCGAAGCCGGAGATCGACCAGCCGCTGTTGGAGCTGGGCAAGGTGCGGCTGGAGCCGGTCGAAAGCGCCGAGGACCGGCAATTGTGGAACGCCCTGGTCGACCGCCACCATTATCTTGCCTACTGCAAGCCTTTCGGCAGCCACATCCGCTACTTCCTGCTGGACGAATCCG
>Ga0209021_1001397_pt1 | contig 24323 bp, 24 predicted proteins | sample PinacodermFT_FD_187299 | JGI IMG/M metagenome (GOLD analysis project Ga0209021, IMG submission 187299) | Host-associated microbial community of the marine sponge Aplysina aerophoba from Gulf of Piran - sponge pinacoderm, lysed by freeze-thaw... | ecosystem: Host-associated > Porifera > Sponge >... | reverse complement strand
AACTTGAAGGCGCCTTGCACGTTCACGGAAGCGCAAGAGGACGGTGGGGATCAGTTGTTTGCTGTTGCCATCAGAAAACAGGGAGACATCGGTGACGTCAACCGTGGGGGCACGGGTCACGCAGATCTGGTGGGCGGTACGGGGAAATACGCCGACATCACTGGCCACTGCTCCTATGAGACCCGATATCTCAGCGCAAGCACCGCCGCTACCACGTGGGACTGCACCTGGAGTCAATCCTAGGCCGATGGCGCCGGGTCAAGTTTTATGATCCGATGGGAGAAAAGAGAGATTTCGGCAGCCGAACCATGGGATCCTTCTCCCGTGTGTCGTGCCGATGGCCATCATGTACCCCCACCAGCCCCTCAAAAGTATCCAGCGCCGCTCCTTTCATATCGATTACATCGACCCCTTGGGTGGTCCGGGAACCTTGCTCATGGAAGGGTTAAGCGTTGGGGGAACCTTGAAGGATGCGGAGCGGCGCTTCCCGGAACTCACCATCACCAGGGTCTATCTGCAAGCCGGCAATCTCGAACGGGTCGGTTCCCGGGGAAGCCTTGGGCAAGCTCGAAAGTGACGCCAAAACAGGCATCCACGACGTTCTTCCTCAGGCAGGAGACACTGTCGACGGTCCCATGGCGCCCCGGCAGATTGATCGATCCAGCCTTACCCTGGACAAACCCTTTCCCGGGTGCTTCTCCAGGGCTCCTATCGACACCATCACCATGACGCGATCTGTTGCTGGTTGGTCTCTGCTTCGCCAACACGCGAGGCGCCTTTCGTCAGGCTTGATCGTTGCGGTTGCTTGCAGCGCATTTGCACCATGGAGCAGACCCCTGCTTGCCCAAATCGAAGCTGAAACCTGCAAGGAGCTCGATGCAGTGGGCGGTGAAACCAGCGTCAGCAAGGCGATTCAACTCAATAACCCGCTGACGCTCGTCTTTGGTCGCACCAATTTCAATACGGACTTCACGGTCACTGATACGTATCAATCCTATTGGGTGAATTTTCAGAGCGACGAGACAGGTGAGACCGAGGAGCCGGAGTTGGATACGGAACAGGAGGATGTCATGGGGGTGGAGAAAGATCTTTTCCCTGTGGTCTCTTATCTGAAGTTCAGTGACCGCACAAATTTACGGGTTTTCGGGGACAAGCTCCTGCTGGATCCCGGTGAGTTCCGCCGCCTGGGGCCTTTCTATCCCCCCAAGGGCAAGCTGGTGACAGAGGTCAACGTGAAAGTAGGCTCCAACTCCAACCCCCGGGCATCAGGACTCCGTTACACCATTTCCGTGGATGGCTGCTCCTGAGGTTACTCAAGCCGGCGCCAGGAGAGCCGCTCAGGTGAAGTGTTCCACTGCGGCCGGTGATGGAATTGTGCTATTGCCTGAGAAGGCGATATAGGAGGTCCGGTTGTTGCCGCTGCCCTTCAGCCGGTGCGAGACGTGCCGGCAGTTCCAACCTGCGGTACCGCTAACGAGGTCAGTCGCAAGCGTGCCGGCGTAGGGTCCGGATTCTATCGACGTTCACGCTCCCTGTGGCGTTGGCGGTGGCCAGCACCGGAGCTACCGGCCCCGTGGACGCTGGCAGCGTTGCGGTCGTCACGTTCGATTGCGCGTCATCGACGGCTGGGGCTACTGCGCGGGGAGGAGCGTTCTCGTTGGAGACTCCTGTGATCCGTGAAATTGGTGCTGGCTCCGCTTGGGTGGAGTTCGGTGCATCCATCCCTTTTCAAGGCCCTTTCCTGCCGAGGCGCGGTTCCTGACCCATCCGGATGCGCTTCATGTTGCCGCGGTGGCGCCAGATCACCAGCACCGTGGTTGCCAGGGCCAGCAGCGTGTAGGGAAGACGGGCAGCGGAACCTGCCGTCCCCCAGACCATCAGGACCGGCAACAGCACACCAGCGGTCAGGCTGGCCACCGAGACCATGCGGACACTGGCCAGCACCGCCAGAAAGCTCCCCAGACAAGCCAGGGCCACCGGGGGAGAGAGACCCAGAAAAACCCCCAAGGCCGTGGCCACCGCCTTACCCCCCCGAAACCTCAACCAGAGGGGCCAAACGTGCCCAGCCAGAACACAAAGCCCCACCGCCAACTGTTGCCACGGTGTGGTTCCCCACCCCCTGGCCAGCAGAACGGCCACCGTCCCCTTGCCCACGTCCAGCAGGAGGACCGCCAGGGCAGGCCACCGCCCCGCCACCCGCAACACGTTGGTGGCGCCCGTGGAACCGGATCCTTGCTGACGTAGATCCACACCACGCAACCACTTCACCGTCAACCAGCCGGAGGGAACGCTTCCCAGCCCGTAGGCTGTCAAGAGGCAAAGGAGCCAGGATGCTTCAGGGTTCACGGATTAAAGGGGGTCACCGTCAAGATCCTCCATGGCCAACTCGCGCCCATCCGCAGCAAAAGCAAGCCAGAGGGGAAATTGAAGGATGGGAATGTCAACCACCTGCTCAGCCGCATCCACCAGAATCAAAGGTAGACGATCCCGACTCTCCAGCCGGTCGGCGCGCTCGATCAGTGCATCCGATCGTTCGAACAGACTGATGCCGTTGGCGTTGGGACCAAAATCCTCCCGCGTCAGCCCCAGGCTATCCTGCAATCCCCGTCGCCATTGACCCAGGCGCTCCGGTGTGCTGGCCAGAACCAGGGTTTGCAGTTGATCCCCGTACAGCTCCGTGAGAATTGCAACCGCCGCAGCACCCAGCAGCACGTTGCGGCTGCGGCTTCCCAGACTGTTCTGTGCGCCCCTCCCCTGTTGCTGCAATAACCAGTTGGTGAGCACCTCCCCATGGCCCACCTCCAGGTGACGGCGCAATCGCCAAGGCGGAGCGTAAAAATCCGGGGTGTCCTGGAAACCACGGATCATGTCCTCAATAAGGGGCTGATCGGCCAGAAAGGGGCTGGCGGCGCCCGTGGCCTGGTCAGGGACTGTTTCAGCGGGACGATCCAGAGGCGAAGGCTGAACCATCACCTTCCGAGGAGCCAACTCCAACGTCTGTGCCCGGTCGCTCAATTCCTGAAGCGCCCCCACAAGATAGTCCTGAAACCCTTGCACACGCCTGGACAACTCGTCGCAACTGCCGGCAAAGTGGCGGCGAATATCCTCCTGAAGGCGATCACGTCGTTGTTCCAGGGTGCCGATCTCCGCCAGCAACCGTTGCCGTCGCTCCAGCAACTCGGTCAGAAACACTTCTGCCGAGGGAGAAGCCCCTTGCGGATCCCGGGGAATTGCCGCCTCGCTCTTGCCGGATGTCATGGACGTGACGTCGTGGCGTCAGCAGAACGACTGGCTGCCACGTTGAGGTGACCCAGCCGCTGCTCCAGTTGTTCCCCCAGCTTCTGACCATCGACAATCATCGGCACAATATGAATGCCGTTCACTTCACGGAAGTAAAGGAGGATGGGGACCCGCTTCCAGAGCAGACGCCAACCGCGCCAGTCCTCGTAAGGGAAGCGGCGCACCACCGCAAATCCGTTTTCCAGTTCCATGGCCTCAGGGGTGAACACCAGCCGCACCCACCAGCTCTGAAACATCAGAAACGCGCCCAACACCGCCGCTACGAAACTGGCGATCAACAGTTTCGTCAGGTAGAGCGGAACGCTCAGCAGCAGAACGACGGAAGGTAGACCCAGCCCGGGCGTTACCACCACCCTCTTCCCGGAATCCATGGTCGGCCCAACCTTCAAAACGGCAATCACTCTAGGGAATCACCCTGAAGGCCGGTTCCCTCATCCGAAAAATATCTGGGTCAGACCCACGTTCACCAGAGCCAGGAGAACCAGGGTCATGACCACGGCGCCTGTGGTGCTGGTGCCCACTTCTCTGGGTCCCCCCTTGGTGGAGAGACCCCAACCACAGGCGATCAACGCAATCACCAGTCCGAACACCATACCTTTGCAGATCATGGCAGGCACGTCTCCGGGATCCATCCATTCACGCACGGACTGCCAGAACACCGCAGGGGGAATACCGTAGTACCGGGCGCAACTGACGGTGCCCGAAACCATGCCCACCATAAAAAAGGCAACGGTCTGCAGGGGCGTCATCACCAGCAACGCCACTACCCTCGGAACAACAAGATATTCCACCGGATCCGTACGCAGCATCTTGATGGCATCCACCTGTTCGGTGACGGCCATGGTGCCCAGTTCCGCCGAATACGCTGTCGCCACCTTGCCCGTGATCAACACCGCCGACAGGATCGGGGCAATTTCCCGCGCCAGTCCTACGGCCAACATGCCACCCACCGCGTCACCCAGGCCCAGGTTCGTGAGTTCCGAGGCCACTTGCACGTTGAACACGGTGCCGGCGGCAACACCCACCAGCAGCACCACCAGAAAGCTATCGGGGCCGGCAATGTGCATCTGTGCCAGCGACTCACTGCCCCCCCAACGACCACGGGCCAGGGCGGCAACGGTTTGTCCGCTGAGCAACAGGCTGCTGCCCAAGCGTTTGAGCCATCGGGGCATCCTTACGTTGACCATGGGTTGATGAACAGAACGGTCAAAGGGCGGAGACCGGTTGTGCGCTCCGCCGGGGCCAGTGGCGCATCACGATAAGGCCCAAGGCAATCAACGTGCCCGGCAGCACGCTGATGCACAGACGAATCATGACAACGGCTCCGGCAGGCTGATTCACCCCTTGGCTGGCCACGTAGCCGCTCAACTCCAGCACGATACCCAGGACAAAGATGCCCAGTCCGATGCCCAACTTCTGGACCAGCACCATCCAGGCCGTGTAGAAACCGGCAGGGTGGTCGGGGTCGGCATCAATGGCGTCAGGCAGCAAGGACCAGGGGATGAGAAAGGCCGTGGAGCCCCCCAGGCCCAGAAGAACGATGGTGAGCACCAGCAAGGTCAGGAACAACCCTTGCCAAACGTCACCCATCCCGGTGGGGAAGGGGGGCAGCAGCAAGGCCAGAAGAAGGGCAATCCCCCAGAGGGTCACCCCCCACCGCAGAGCCGGAATCCGCCCCCGCCGCTGGGCCACCTGCCCCCAGAGCCAGAGACCCAGAATCGCCGAGAGCTGAAACACCATGGGCATGGCCAGTGCCCAGTTGTCCCCCAGGTGCAGCACCACCCGCAGAAACAGCAGGGAGACCGTCTGCATCAGTTGCAAGGCATACCAGAGCAACAGATACAGTCCCAGCACCATGCGGAAGCGGCCGTTGCCGGCAATCCGCCGCAACTGCACCCGGATGGTTTCCAGATGGGTGGCTGGCCCGAGGGCATGGCGGGCAAAGGGGCCGAGTCCCAGGGCGCAGAACAATCCGGATCCTGCAATCAGAACACCCCCCAGCATTCCCAGCCGCTCATACCCCACCGCCCCTTGACGGACCAGGGAAAACGCCATCATCAAACCCAGGAAACCGGCTATGAGGGATCCGGTGAAGCGGGCCGCATTGAGATGGGTGCGCACACTCGCACTGCTGGACAGTTCGCTGGGTAGGGCGGCGTAGGGGAGATTCATGGCGGTGTAGGCCGTCATGAGCAACACCGCCGTTACGCTGTAGTAGCCGAGGCGCTGGCCAGGGGTTTCGTAGGGCACCCACCAGATGGCGGCAAAACAGAACCCCAGCGGAACGGCAGCCCCCGCAATCCACGGCAGACGCGCCCCCCAGGCGGTGCGGGTCCGGTCACTGAGCCAGCCGATCAGTGGATCACTCAAGGCATCCCACACCTTGATGACCATGAGCATGGCCCCTGCAAATCCTGCCGAGAGTCCCGCCACTTCCGTAAAAAAGGGGAAGAGGTAAAAGCCCAGCAGCGTGGCTGCCAACCCTGTGCCGGCATCCCCCAAGCCGTAGGCCAGGTAAAGACGAAGCTGCCGCCTCACTGCGAAGGTTGCCCCCAAGGGATTAAGCTGCTACAGGCAGCACGCCATAAGCGGACATAGTTTAGTGGTAAAACCTCAGCCTTCCAAGCTGATGATGGGGGTTCGATTCCCCCTGTCCGCTTTTCAGTCACGTGGGGCACGGGATGCATAATCAGCCTGGATCAGCCTCCAGCACGGCAGGACAATGACGACCGGCCACCATCAGCACCAGGCTATGGGACTCCAGTAATACCCGGTCCCGGGACCACGGACTGGAGGATCCGGGTAGGTCGTCCCCTGCCGGGAGTGCCGTATCAACGTAACGGCGCCAGCCATTACGACACCTGGGCAGGTCGAATTGAATGGACTCGTGGAATGCGTTGAGGCCACACCAAAGGACCACGTCCCCCGTGGCGGTGTGCAGGCTCCAGGCCAAAGCGTGGGACCAGGGACCGTAGTCCGGCCGGTTGAGCCGTGGGCCATGCCACTTGCGGTAAGCCTGGAGCGGTTTGGCCTCGGCCTGCTCCTGAATGAGGGTGGAGGGATTCAGCCAACTGCCCAGGGCCGTGCGCAGCCGCAGCAGGCGGCGAACGTAGCGCCCCATGGCCTGCTCGGACGGGCCGTGATCCCAGGTCATCCAGCCCACGGAGTTATCCTGGCACCAACTGTTGTTGTTGCCTCCCTGGCTACGGTTCACCTCATCCCCCATCCATAACAGGGGAACCCCCGGCGCCAGCAGCAGGGATGTGATCAGGTTGCGCACCTGGCGGCAACGCAAGGCCTGGACGCTCTCGTCACTACTGGGTCCCTCAACGCCGCAATTCCAGGAGTTGTTATGGTTTTCCCCGTCCCGATTGCTTTCGCCGTTGGCGAGATTGTGCTTGATGTTGTAGCTCACCAGGTCTTGTAGTGTAAAGCCGTCATGGGCAGTGACGAAGTGAATGGAGCGCCCGGATTTGACGTCAGCCGCGGCAAATAGATCCCGGTTGCCGCTGAGACGTTGACGCATGTTCCAGCAGGTGTTCTGGTCCCCCTTCCAGAAGCGCCGCACATCATCCCGGAAGCGGCCGTTCCATACGCCAAACTCCTGGGCGGGAAAATCGGCCAGCCGATACAGACCCCCGCAATCCCAGGGCTCACCGGTCAACTTCAGATCCGCCAGGAAGGGATCCGCGGCCATGGCCCTGAATAACGGGGCCTCCTTGAGGGGCGTCAGATTGTCACCGCGGGTTAACGCTGCGGCAAGATCGAAGCGGAAGCCGTCAACACCCAGCTCCACGGCCCAGCAGCGCAGGGATTCCAGAATCAGATGCCTCACATGGGGACGGTTGGCCGCAACGGTGTTGCCGCAACCAGTCACGTCCTGGTAGCGACCGCTGCCGTCGCAGAAGTAGTAGAGCTGCTCCGCAAATCCCCGCCAACTGACGGTGGGACCGTCGCCTCCCCCCTCGGCGGTGTGGTTGTAGACCACGTCCACAAAAACCTCCAGATTGTCTTGATGACAAGCCGCCACGAATGCACGCATCTGCTGGCGGGCCTGAAGGGGATCCTGTCCCGCCACATAGCCGGGATGCAGGGAAAACCAGTTGACGGGGGCATAGCCCCAGTAGTTATGGAGGCCGGCGGGAGCGCTGCCCGGATCGAAGCACTGCACCGGTAACAGCTCGATCGCAGTGACTCCCAGGGATTTGAGATAGGGGAGCAGGTGACGAAGACCCAGTAGCGTGCCCCGCTCCTCGGGGGGAACAGGCGCCCCCCGACCACGGGTGAACCCCCCTGGATGGAGTTCATAGATGACGGTGTCGCGCCATGGTCGCCGTGGCCGTGGCGCTGCCGTGAAGTCGAACGGCTCCCGCTCCGTGACCACACCCTTCAGACAGCAGTCGAGGTTGGAACCCTTGCCAAGGCTGGCCTGGCGCTCATACACCTGCCAGCCGTCAACGGCCCGGGCACAGGGATCCAGCAGCACCTTGGCCGGATTGAAGCCTGCTTCTTGCGCGCCATGCACCCTGTATCCATACCGGCAGCCCAGTCCGACACCGTTCACGAACACGTGCCAGACGTCACCGCTGCGGTGCCCAGGTCCCAGATGAACGATCCGGCTGGGGACGGGGCTGCTGCCGTGGTCGAAGAAGAGCAACTCCACATGGGTTGCCCGGGGCGCCACTACAGCAAAATTGACACCGTCCCCACAGACCTGCGCACCCAGGGGGCCAGGACGACCAAGGCAAGTCGGAGTCACACAGGGCGAAGGCTGGTGCTAAACCCTAAGACCATGACCATGGCATCGCCACCCCATCATGCACCCGCTCCCCCGCGATTCCCTGCCAACGGGACGGCCCCCGCAGGAAGTGGCCGAGGGACTCTGGGCCTTCGCCCCCAACCGGGAGAGCCGCGGCACGGTCTCCTGGCTGTTGCGCACCAGGACAGGCCCCCTTCTGGTGGACGTGCCGGACATCACCCAGGCCAACATGGCGTTGCTGTCGCGCCGGGAAGACGGTCGGATTGTGCTGACCCATCGCACAGCCCACGGCGGGCTGCGGCGGCTGGTGCAGCACCTGGGCTGGGAAGTGTGGATCCAGGAGCAGGAGGCCTATCTGCTGCCCACCATGGCCGTGCGGACGTTTTGCCAGGAGCAGGACCTTGGGGACGGTCTGGCGCTCTACTGGACGCCTGGCCCCACACCGGGCTCCTGCTGTCTCCACTGGCGTGGTCGTCCGAGTGTGCTCTTCTGTGGCCGCCTGCTGCAACCACAGCCCAACGGCCATGTGGCGCCGGTGCGCACAGCCCACACCTTCCATTGGGGCCGCCTGCTCACCAGCCTGACCCGGTTGCGCCAATGGCTTGGCCCCGACGAACCGGGCCGGATTGCCTGCAGTACAGGCCTTGTTCACCTCTCCGGAGCTGCCCTGGTGGACCACGGCGCCAGGGTCCTGGCGGCGTTGAATCCGGAGGCGTTGCACGCTGTGGACCGCGGTCCCAACTTGCCGTGGTGAACGGCGCCATCGTGAATCACGGCGGCGGTCATCGTGTCTTTACCCCGCAAAACGATCTGTTCGGAGGCGCTTCGATTGCTTCCGGGGGCGTCATCTCTTAGCATGGGTTTGCTGTGCCCTGGCTGGGCGTCACCCAGCTCAGCACACCTGTTCCTCTCTTCTCCTCAATGAACAAGGCTGAACTCGTCAACAGCGTTGCTGCTGACCTCTCCGATTTTGATCTCAAGCGGGCAGACATTTCCCGCGTCGTCGAAGCAACCATTGACACCATCATCAACTCTGTTGTGAGTGGGGACAAGGTGTCGATTCTTGGCTTTGGCTCCTTTGAACCTCGTGAACGATCCGCCCGTCAAGGCCTGAATCCGAAGACGGGTGAGCCGCTTCAGATCCCGGCAAAGCGCGTACCCGCCTTTACCCCTGGCAAGGTGTTCAAGGACCGCGTGCAGGAAGGGTCCTAGTCCCGCTGATTCGGGCACGTTTTGCACCCACACCCAGCGGACCGCTCCACCTGGGCAATCTGTGTACAGCGCTTCTGGCCTGGCTCCATTGCCGCCTTCAAGGTGGGGTGTTTTTGCTGAGGATCGACGACCTGGACCGTCCTCGACTCCAGCCCGGTGCAGAAGAAGCCGTTCCGAGGGATCTGCGCTGGCTTGGTCTTGACTGGGATGAGGGTCCCGACATCGGTGGACCCCACGGACCCTATCGTCAAAGCAAACGCCGCTGGCGCTATCACAAGGCCTTATCAAGCTTACGGCGGCGCGGGTTGCTCTTCCCTTGCCGCTGCAGTCGCCGGATGTTGGCTGCCGTCTCCGCACCCCATGGCGCCACGCCCTTGTATCCGGGCACCTGCCGCAACCGTCGGGACTGGGGGCACCAGCAGGGGAAGCTTCCCAGTTGGCGCTGGCGGGCGCCCAACCGCTATTGCCACGTGCCGGAGATGCTCCAACCTGCGCCTGAAGGCTGGTTGCCCGCCATGGTGGGAGACGTGGTTCTGCGCCGAGCCGACGGGTTCGTTGCCTATCACCTGGCCACCGCTGTGGACGAGATGGCCATGGGCATCACCCAGGTGTTCCGCGGTGCGGATCTACTGCCCACCACAGCCGTGCAAGTGGCCCTGGTGGAAGATCTGGGGGGAAGGCCACCTCGTTACTGGCACGGTCCTCTGTTGCTGAATCACCATGGGCAACGCCTTGCCAAGCGTACAGGGGCACTTGGCGTGGACGCTCTGCGCCAGGCGGGCTGGGATGCCCCGGACGTTGTGGGCGCCATGGCTGCCAGCGTCGGTCTCCTTGACGGGCGACAACGCCTCTCCGCCGCCGAACTGCTCAGTGGCCTGACCCTGCCGCGCCTGGAAGCCGCCTGTCAAACCGGCGCCACCACACAACTCGAAGGGCTGCCGTTGGGGGAGAACAGCACCCTCTAGGCTGAAGCTCTTTGCTCGTCAGCCAGTTGCGTTTCATGCCTTTCCAGCACGGTGTGGGTGGTTCTCCTCCCTCGGTGTCCCCCAATCCTGTTTCGGGGTGGTCTGTCTTGTTGCCCGGCCTGCTTCTTGCCCTCTTGGCAACTGTCCTGACGCCCAACGCAGCGTTTGGGCAATCCTATACGGACCAACAGATTAAACGCCTGGCGCTGGAAGCCCTGCGGGAATCTCCCGAGCTGGTGCTGGAGATCATTCGGGACAACCCCGAAGTGGTCAGCCAGGCGGTGTCCATCTTGCAGGAGCGGGAGCGGACCCAACAGGCTCAAGCAGCCCAGGCGGCCCTCGCCACCCACCACGACGCGCTCTTCAATCAACCCCATGGGCCAATGCTGGGCAACCCGGACGGGGATGTCACCGTTGTGGAATTCTTTGACTACAACTGTGGCTATTGTCGGCGCACCAGCGGCGTCATCCAGCAGTTACTGGAAGGGGATCGTCAAGTTCGGGTGGTGCTGCGGGAGTGGCCCATCCTCGGAGAAGGGAGCCGGTTTGCCGCACGGGCTTCCCTTGCCGCTCGACAACAGGATCGGTACCAGGAGTTCCACCGGGCCTTGATGGGCCTTCCCGACCAGGCCACGGAGGCCAACGTCATGGATACCGCCAGGACGTTGGGCCTGGACATGGAGCAGTTGCGTCGCGACATGGCCGCACCGGACGTGGACGCCCATCTCGCCCGCTCCGATCAACTGGCCCGTGCCCTCGGACTCAGGGGCACACCGGCCTTTGTGGTGGGCAACACCCTGGTGCCGGGGTTCACCAGCCTCGAACGCTTGCAGGAGTTGGTGCAGCAAGCCCGCGCGGAAGGCCTCCGCTAGGCTGCTCCTGATCTTTCTCCTCCTGCTCCTGTGGCTGAAACCGTCTTCAGCAAAATTATTCGCCGCGAGATTCCCGCAGACGTTCTCTATGAAGACGAGCACTGCCTGGCGTTTCGGGATGTAAGTCCCCAGGCCCCTGTCCATGTGCTGGTCGTTCCCAAGGAGCCTATTGAGAGTCTGGCTACGGCCCCGGCGGAATCTGCTGCCTTGCTGGGTCATCTGTTGCTGAAGGCCGCCCACGTGGCGCGCCGGGAAAAGCTGGAGGGGTGGCGAACCGTGATCAACACCGGCGCCGAAGCCGGCCAGACCGTTTTCCATTTGCACGTCCACGTGATCGGGGGCCGTCCCCTGACATGGCCACCGGGATAGACGTGCCTGCCCACGCTCCCCTCAACCAACCCTCCCCGTCAGGGCAACACCCATCTCCGTGTGCTCTTTTCCATGCCTTTGATCCCGTCGTTGCGTCATCAGCTCAGCAACTTTCTCAAGCTCACACACAAGCTGCAACGCCTCACCCAACCCTACTTCCTTCCCCTGGAGGAGACCAACGGCTGGCAGTTTCTTGGCCTGCTGGTGGCCTTGATCTTCTGCGTTGGCGGTGTTGTGCTGTTTTTGCTGACAGCCCTCATGGCTGCGGTCCACGGCGTCCTTCCCCAACTGACGGACACCTATCTGGGTGGGGTGGAAGGGTGGCTCAGAACCACTTGGTCAAGCTGGTGGGGCGTGCTGTTCTGTGGACTGTTTGCCGCTGGGTGCTTGTCCTTTTTTGCGATACGGCGTCAACTGCGACGGCGACGCTGGTTACCCTGGTTGTTGTTGGGTGTCATCGTCTTCATGCTCCTGGCGGTGAACGGAATTAATGCAGGGATCGGCTTCATTGCCCGGGATCTCACCAATGCGCTCATTGGCCGGGATCCTGAAACCTACGGTAGAAATATCTGGATCTACGTCATCTGCCTCATTGTGGCGCTGCCCATTCGCACGTCTCAAGTCTTTTTCGCAGCGAAACTTGGAATTCTTTGGCGAGAGTGGCTCTCCAAAAGTCTGGTCACGGACTACATGACGGATCGCGCTTATTATCGAATTAATCCCAATGACGAACAGGTCACTGATATTGACAACCCAGATCAAAGAATTTCAGATGACACGAAAGATTTCACAGCGCAAACACTTGCCTTTACCGTAAGTACTTTTGATGCTATTCTAGCATTTTCGTTGAACATTTTCATTTTGTGGAATATCAGCAAGTCATTAACGTTGGTTACATTTGTATATACCTTAATCTCTTCCACTATTCTGATTATCTCTAGTCGGAAGTTAGTCAAGCTTAACTTCAATCAGTCGCGCTATGAGGCTGATTTTCGTTATGGACTGGTCCACGTGCGGGACAATGCCGAATCCATTGCTTTTTACCGTGGTGAAAAACAAGAACAGGAGGAGACGGAACGCCGCCTCGGCATTCTGGTCAAGAACTTTAATCTATTGATTATCTGGGAAACCATCATCAAGGTCATTCAACGCTCCAGTTTCTATGGATCGTATTTAATTCCTTATCTAATTCTCTCCGGTCCCATCTTGCTTGGAGAGATGGAGTATGGAGAATTTTCCCAAGCCCACCTACATCTCAGCCAGGTGGAATTTGCCCTTTTCTTTATTGTTAGTAACATCGATGCGCTAGCCCGTTTCTCCGCCTCCATTGGCCGCCTTGCCGGCTTCCAAACCAACGTCGAGGAAGCGGTGCGGGAATCCCGGGCGGCCCGGCAAGCGATTCCCAGTGGGGACGGCCTTGTGGTGCGCCATGCCACCCTTGCCACACCCCAGACTGATCGCGTCCTGATTGAAGATCTGAGCCTCAGTGTGAGCGGCAACGAGCATCTCCTGGTTGTGGGACCGTCCGGCTGCGGGAAAACCTCCCTGCTGCGCATGGTCAGTGGCCTGTGGAGTCCCAGGGAAGGGACGGTGGAATCGCCCCAGCCGGGTGAACTGCTGTTTATCCCCCAGAAGCCCTACATGACTCTGGGGACCCTGCGAGAGCAGCTTTGCTATCCCCAGCCGCCGGATCCGGCCCTCTTTTCCGACGACCACCTGAGATCCGTGCTGGAGTTGGTGAATTTGGCGGCCCTGGTGCAGCGCTACCCCGATTTCAACGTGAAGCAGGACTGGCCACGGCTGCTCTCCCTGGGAGAACAACAACGGCTGGCTTTTGCCCGTTTGCTGCTCAATTCCCCCCGTTACGTGGTGCTGGACGAGGCCACCAGTGCGGTGGACGTGAAGACGGAACGCCACCTCTACAACCTGTTGGCAGAGCGCAACATCGCCTTCATCAGCGTCGGCCACCGACCCACGCTGACCGCATTTCACGACAACGTTCTGGAACTGGACGGCTCCGGTTCCTGGCGTTTGCTCCCTGCCAGCGACTATGGAACGAGTCCAGCCTGAGGGACAACTTCACCGCCAGCAGCGTACGCTGGATTCGTTGCGTGTCTTCCCCCCATGACCGATTCTGCCTCGACAGACCCTGGCAGTGCAGCAGCGGAGGCGTCTTCACCACCAACATCCAGCGCCACCACCAACGAAGCGCCCAGCTTCGGGTGGAGCAGTTATGCCGAGCGCATCAACGGACGTTTTGCCATGGTGGGAATTCTGGTCGTTGTCGCCATCGAACTCTGCACCGGCTCCACGGTGATTCGTTGGCTGAATCCCGGCTGAGCGTGTGGTCATTGATCCTGGAAACTCTTTGCTGCCTCGGCTTCTTCCAGCCGTCGCCCCAGCCGCTCGGCCCAACCCTTCACCCAGCCCAGATCCGCGGCACTGAAACAACGGGGACTGGCGCCGGCCACCACCAGCAGCCCTTGGGCGCCCAGGGGTTCCAGTAGCACGGCTGGGGTACCCTCCGGCAGATAGGTGAATTCCCGGCGTGCGGGGAAGAGCTTCAGGTTCACCAGGTAGAGACGTTGCTGGCCGCTGAGCACCCGCTGGACCAGGGGACCGTCCTGATAGGGCACACCCGTCAGCAGGCCACGGCTCAACAGCAGGCGCTGGTTCCAGACACAGTGGACGGCTACGGCGGCAGTGTTCAACAGCAGCATCTGTGACCCCCATCCCAACTCCTCCCGAACGCCGTCGGGCAAGCCCTCCGCCAACTGCAGTCCCTGCTCCCCAGCCAGGGCCAACGGTTGTTGCGCAGCGGGATCCACGCGGGTCCAGTTGAGCCCCACCAACATCAGACCGACCGCCATCAGGGAGCCCACCACATCGGCACGCCCCAGGCTCACGTTGGCCGGGCTGTTTCCTGCCGTCAGGTGGTTCAACGCCAGGGCCAGAGAACCGATACTGCCGGTTAACAGACTGAGGCGTGCTCCCGTCGTCATGGATTGCTGACACCAAGGGTATTCACCATGGCAGTCCATGGTCGGCGCCACTGAAATGTGAATATCGGCCCCAATACCCATGAAGACCGCAACAGCCTTTGCCGCCATTGCGCTGGCCGCCGTGGCCTCCGACGGCGTTTGCACCCGCGAGGAAGCCCGGACCCTGCGCCGGGACCTGGAGTTTCGCTATCCCTACACCCATATGGACGAGACGGCCATGGGCACTCTATTCGATCAGTTGTTGCAGCGCATTCGCGAGGAGGGCCATGGCACCCTGTTGGCGGAAGCCGCCGGCGCCCTTGACCGCCAGCAGCAACTGACGGCCTTTGCCGTGGCGTGCAACCTGGTCAGGAGCGATTACTGCACCACTCCCGAGGAGGAGGCCTTCCTGGAGGATCTGGCCCAGGCCATGGGCCTCGATGCCGCTGAGCGCAAGACCATCCCTGATGTGTTGACCATTCTGTATCGTGACGCCCTCCAGCCCCGACTCGGGACAGAAACGGCAGTATGAAGGAATAGAGCTGGGTGATGGCAATGGGATGGTTTCCGGGACTGTTGCTGCTGGGTCTGCTGGTGCTGGCGCCGCCGTCCATCGCCATGACGGCCGCCGACTTCCCGACCACTCCACCCGTGCAGGAGCGGGTTGTGGATCAAGCAGAGGTGTTCAGCCGTGCTGCAGTCGGGGAGTTGAACCGCTCTCTGTCCGAGTTGACCAGTTACGGTGTGGCGGCCAATCTGATCACCCTGGGACGGGTAGATTACGGCAGCACCGCCACCACCGTGGCAACGGATTTACTGGAGCGCTGGCAACAGCAGGATCCGCAGGCGCGGTTGGTGGCACTGGTAGAAACCAGGACAGGCCAGGTGGCCTTGGTGGCCAGCCCCGCCCTGGCCCAACGTCTTCCTTCCGGCCTGCTGCAAAGCACGGCGGAGGACACCATGGCCGGTCAATTGCGCCGCGGTGAAGGTTACCGCCTGACAATGCTGCAGGGTATTCGGCGGTTGGACACCGTTCTGGCTGGCGAAGCCGATCCCGGACCGCCGGTCCTGGAGGCTGCCACGCCCGCTGTGCGCTCCAACGTACCCAGCCATGCGGAGACAGCCGCCAGCAACGCTTTGATCTGGGTGGCAGTGTTGCTTGGATTGGGGACGGTCATTCCCATGCTCACCTGGTGGGTATTTTCCCGCTGATGCCTTCGTTGTCATGGCCTTGAACCGCTGGCTCGGACGTCTGGTGGGGGGGCAGGGCAAGGAGAGTCGCCTGCGGCGGCTGGAGGCGGCCACCGCAGCGGCGCTGCGAATTCAGACCATCGAACTGCGACATTTCCAGGGAGATTTGGTGCGCCTTGACCGGGAGCCTGGTTTCAGCAGTGGCAGGTTGGCCATGGTGGCCAGTCAGTTTCGTCAGGCCATGGCCGTGTGTAAACGGGAGTTGCCGGAGTTGCAGGCCTGTCGCAGGGAGTGGACCCCGGAGCAACTGCAGCAACTGCAACTGGTGGAAGAGGTGGTGGGCGCCTATCGTCAGCGTGAATCCGGAAACGCCAGTCGTGATTCGGGTCTCAGCCAGGCGCCCGAGATGGTGCCCCGCAGTTTGCTGAATCTCTTTTCCCGAATACGGAATCGTCTTGCACCCGGTGCCGAAGCCGCCACGGTGGCAGGATTTCGGCGGCAGCGGGATTCCACGCTGGTCTCGCTGCGGATTCTGCTGTTGCTGGTGTTGATGCCGCTGTTGTTTCAGCAATTCAGCCGCACCCTGTTGGTGGGTCCCCTGGTGGACCGCATTGCCCCGGTTGTTCCCGTGATCATGTACACCCGAGGAACGCTGGAAGAGCGTGCTGTCGAGAAGTTGCGCATCTACAAGGAAGAACTGGAATTTGAAGCCCTGCTGCGGGGGGAAGCGGCGCCGTCCATTGAGGACATGCAATCCAGCCTGCGGAGAAAGGCCGATGAACTACAAACGGAGAGCGAGCGGGAGAGCACTACGGCCATCAAGAATCTGCTGTCGGACGGATTTGGTGTGCTGGGATTTGCATGGGTCTGCATCCTCTGCCGGGAAGAACTACGGGTGCTGCGCAGCTTTTTTGATGAGATTGTTTATGGTCTGAGCGATAGTGCCAAGGCGTTTGTCATTATTCTGTTCATGGATATGTTCGTTGGCTATCATAGTCCCGAAGGATGGAATGTTGTGCTACAGGGAATTTCCAGACACCTGGGATTGCCTCCTAACCCAGGTTTCATTGGTTTATTTGTGGCAACGTTTCCTGTGATTTTGGCCACAATCTTTAAATATTGGATTTTCCGCTATCTCAATCGTGTCTCTCCCTCGTCCGTGGCCACACTGCGGAACATGAACGGCGGAGGTTGATGTGGACAGCACGATAGTGCGCAACGGCCCGCCAGGGCATGGGGTTCTGGTGTTGGGAGGCAGTGGCAGCGGCAAGAGCCAGTGGGCTGAACACCTGGCGTCCACCTGTCGGCAGCCGGTGCTCTATCTGGCCACCGGTGATGCCACGTTGGCGGACGTGGATTGGCAACAACGCCTCCAAAGGCACCGCCGCCGCCGCCCGGCCAGTTGGCAGACCCATGAGTGTGGTGCTGCCTTGCCGGAAGCACTGGCCGCCGCGGAGACAGCGCCGTTGCGGCTGGTGGACGCCCTGAGTAGTTGGGTCGGCACGCTACTGGAACTGGAGGAATCTGCCTGGCACGCACGAGTTGAGCAGTTGTTGACCTGCATCCCCCCGCAGCAGGGCTGCACCGTCCTGGTGAGTGACGAGGTGTCCTGGGGGGTGGTTCCGGCATTGGCCAGTGGCTATTGCTTTCGGGAGCGCCTGGCCCGCCTCAACCGCCGTGTGGCCCAGCGCTGCCAGAACCATTGGCTGGTGGTGGCCGGCCGTGCCGTGGATTTAACCCGATGGTCTCAGCCGGTTCCCGACTCCCAGCCTTAAACAGTCCATAGCCAACGCCTAAGCCGATGATAATATAACCTTGATGTTGGATATGGAAACCGTGATACGTTCAAATTGACGTTACATTGCCGCCCTAAGCGGCTGACAAGAATGTCCGAGCTTGGTTTTGACGGCGTCGTCTCACGCCGAACCGTACTTCTGGGAGGCGCGGCTTTCGGGGTGGCCGCCTTTGCTGATGCGGCACTGCCTCCCAAGGCCGAGGCGGTTGCCATGGAGTTTGATCCTGTCAATGCCAACCAGGAGGACACCATCACCCTGCCCGATGGATACACTTGGCACGTGGTGGCCTCTTGGGGGGATCCCCTGTGGTCCAGCGGCAATGCTTTCGACTCGACCTCCCGGGGAACGGCAGAATCGCAGGCCATGGCCTTTGGCGACAACAACGATGGGATGAGTTGCTTTGCCGTGGGCAATCGTACCCTGTTGGCAGTCAACAACGAATATACAAACCCTATGATCGTCTGGGGCAATCGTGCCTCGCAAAGGTATGAGAACGAGGATGATATCCGCAAGGGGATGAATGCCCATGGGGTCAGTATGATGGAAATCCGTCGCGGCGCCCAGGGTTGGCAGGTGGTCAAGGACTCTCCGCTGAATCGCCGTATCACCCCGGACACCCCCATGGACATCACCGGTCCTGGCCGTGGCCATGATCTGCTCAAAACCCGGGAGGATCCCCAGGCCGTTCTGGCCCTTGGCACCTTCAACAACTGTGGCAACGGCCGTACTCCCTGGGGCACCTACCTCACCTGCGAGGAAAACTTCCATAGCTACTTCCATAGCCCCTCCAATCCGGACTGGACACCCACCGATGCCCTCAAGCGTTATGGCGTCAAGGCCAGCAACGATCGCTACGGCTGGGCCACGATTGCGGAGCGTTTTGATCCAGCCCTGGAGCCCAACGAGCCCAACCGGTGTGGTTACATTGTGGAGATTGATCCGGCAAATCCCATAGCCCGACCCCGCAAACACACTGCTATGGGGCGCTTCAAGCATGAAAATTGCGAGATGGTGGTTGCCCGTGACGGGCATATCGTGGCTTATATGGGAGATGACGAACGGGGGGAACACCTCTATAAGTTTGTGTCCAGCAAAGTTTATCGCCGCGGGATGGACAACCCCTCCACCTTGCTGGAGGACGGTACCCTCTATGCCGCCCGCTTCGATGAGAACGGCACAGGTGTCTGGCTGGAGCTGACGCCCGAAACCACGGGCATGGACACGGCTGAAATCTGCATTCACACCCGCCAGGCAGCAACGGCCGTAGGGGCTACCACCATGGACCGCCCTGAGTGGGTAACAGCCAACCCCAAGGCTATCGAAGCCTATTGCTGCCTCACCAACAACAAAAACCGGGGCAAAAGTGGTCAGCCTGTCAATGCGGTCAACCCTAGGCCCAATAACCAGTATGGACAAATCGTGCGTTGGATCCCCGCTCAGGGAAATCACTCCAACCAGGAGTTCAAATGGGATCTTTTTGTCATGGCAGGCAATCCCACTGTTTATCAGGATGCCTATTCCGGCTCCAGTAATATAACCCCGGATAATATGTTCAATTCTCCTGACGGTTTGGCTTTCGACAGCCAAGGACGGCTGTGGATTCAAACGGATGGAAACTACAGCAATGCCGGTGACTTTGCCGGAATGGGCAACAACCAGATGCTGCTGGCGGATGCCGGAACCAGATCCATCCGACGTTTCCTGGTGGGTCCCAGGGAATGCGAGGTGACCGGTATCACCTGGAGTCCCGACCGCACAACCATGTTTGTGGGCATCCAGCATCCTGGTGAGCGCAATCCCGACACTTGCCATTTCCCGGATGGTGGTATGAGCATACCCCGCTCCAGCGTGATTGCCGTTGAAAAACCCGGTTGGTTCGGTCTGGGCCGTGCAGCTATCGGCTGAACTTCAATGGGGCCTGACGCCCGGCTCCAGGTAGGTGCTCTGCCTGAGGCTCTCCTCCACATGGGTAATGAATCGGTGTGCATCAGGAACGGTGAGGTTGCCCGCTGCAATGGCAATCTCACTGTCCCGCCTCAGGCGCTCCACAAGGCTCCGGGGATCATGGTCCAGGGCCGTGAGCACATCGGACGTGGTGTTCCCCCGCGCCACCTGCGCCACCTGGTAGCCTCCTTGAGACGCCAAGCGGATATGCACCGCGTTGGTGCGGCCAAACAGGTTATGGAGATTTCCCATGATCTCCTGGTACGCCCCCCCCAGAAATAAGCCCATCCAGTAGGGATTCGGTGGCTGGAGGTGGTGAAGCTCCAGTAGGGATTTATGCGTGCCGGAATTGATAAAACGATTCAACTTGCCATCGGAATCACAGGTAAGATCCGCAAAAGTTCCAAGAACTTGCGGGGGCTCATGGAGACGATGGATGGGCATTACCGGGAAGAGTTGGTCAATGGCCCAGGTATCCGGAGCTGAGCGGAAAATAGAGAGATTTGCATAATACGTGGCTGCCAGTGCCGTGGTAATGGGCTGGAGATCGGCAGGGACAGGCTGGTTGCCCAGGTGGTTGGCAATGGTGCGGCAGCAAGCCCAATAGAGTTGTTCCGCTGTACCGCGATCACTGAGGGATAGATAACCCAAACGAAACGCGGAGAGTGCATCGTCCTTGAATTTCACTGCATCATGCCAGGCTTCTTGCACGTTCTCCGGTGTGACGTTGGCCAGCAACTCCCGCAGATTACGCACCAACAGGGGCTCTTCCTCCTGCGACGGAGGGACCACCGCATTCACCCTGCCCGTACTCAGCACATCAAACACCAGCACACTGAAATGGCTGGCAACGGCCCGCCCGCTTTCACTCACCAGGGTGGGCATGGGCACACCCCGGGGTTGGCAACACTCCTGGATGGTTGCCACCACGTCGTTGGCGTAGTTCTGCAGGGAGTAGTTGGTGGATGCCGCCGTGGCCGTGCAACTGCCGTCATAGTCCACCCCCAGTCCGCCACCCACGTCCAGATAGCCCATGGGCGCTCCCAGGGCCACCAACTGCACATAGATCTGCCCCATTTCCTGCAGGGCCTCTTTCAGCACGGCAATATCGCTGATCTGGCTGCCGATATGCACATGGAGAAGCCGCAGTTCCTCCAGCAGACCCACGTCCCGTAAAGTGTTGACGGTAGTCAGTAGATCCGGAACCGAAAGCCCGAACTTGGCTCCGTCTCCACTGCTGTTGCCCCAACGCCCTATGCCCTGAACCGAGAGTTTTGCCCGCACACCCATGAGGGGCGCCATGCCCAACCGGCGGCTGCAGGCCGTCAGGCCGTCCACCTCGTCGGGTTGCTCGATCACCACCAGGGGGCGCCGTCCCAGCCGTCGGGCAAGAATAGCTGTTTCCAGGTAGCGAGTGTCTTTGTAACCGTTGCAGACGAGCAGGGCATCAGGATCGTCCAGAAGAGCCAGGGCAATGAGTAGCTCCGCTTTGCTGCCCGCCTCCAGACCGAAGTTCCAGCGCCGCCCCACCCGCACCACATGCTCCAGGACGTGGCGTTGTTGATGACACTTGATGGGGAATACGCCCTGATACCGGCCCCGGTAGCCGTACTGGATTATGGCGCGCTCGAATGCGTCGTGAAGCCTGGCCAGACGGTCTTCCAGGATGTCGTCGAAGCGAATCAGCAGGGGCAAGGACAAGCTTCGCGCTTGCAGGCTCCGAACCAGGGACACCAGATCCAGACAACCGCCCCGCTCGGCGCGCGGTCGCACCATCACATGGCCCTGCTCACTGACGGAGAAGTAGGGTTGTCCCCAAGCCTCCAGGCCATAGAGCCGGCTGCTCTGCGCCGCGCTCCAGTTGGTCCGATCCGTCAACGGCTGCTTTGGGGTAGGATGCATCTGCTCCAAATCCTTGACCAACTCCAGGGTATCGCCACCAGCCCGCGGGACCATGCCCTGGGTTTCCGACATGCGCACCGACACTTGGCGAGCGTAAAACGTCGGGAAGCCATGGAGCCGTTCGCCACCTGGCGGTGATCCCCCGTCACGGAGCGCTTTCCGTAACGTCCTCCCTGGTTTGCGTCAACAGCAGATCCACCACACGGCCCAGGGCGGCCCGATGGCTGTCTCCTTCCTGGCGGCGGTGCCGGTAAAGGTCCAGTTGACGATCCGCGCAGGTCCCTTCCCGGGCAACGGTCAGGGTGTGGCGCAACTCCGTTTCACAATCCAGCGCACGGGCGTCGTCCGCCAATTGCTCCTGGAGTTCCTCCAGGATGTGTAGACACTTCATCCTCCCTCCTTCACGGCTCCGGCGCCCGAAAACCGCGGACACGCCATAACGCTGCGCAATCCAACGGTCCTCCTCTATCAGTTCCGTGAACGGCTCTGCCGGCAGCTTGCCCACCTGCGCCTGGCGCATCAGCCAACGGATCAGGCACGCATACAGCGCCACAACGGACACCCCGTCCTCAATGCGGGTACAGACGTCACAGATGCGCAATTCAATGGTGGGGAAGGCGTGAGACGGTCGGATGTCCCACCACAGCTCACTGCCGTCCCGAATGAAGTTCAGCCGCCGGTATTCAGCCATCATGCGGTCGTAGTCCGCCCGGGAATACAGCGGATTGGGCATGCCGGTGCGGGGCAGGGCGCCCACCAGGCTCAACCGGTAGGACTTGAATCCCGTCTCCCGGCTACCGCTGAACGGCGACGAGGTGGACAGGGCATGAAGCAGCGGCAGGTAGCGGCGCAGCCCGGTCATCACCAGAATGCGGGTATCCGGATCACCAAATCCGGCGTGGACGTGCATGCCGCTGATGACAAACTGCCGGACGTTGTCCTGGAAGTTGGCCAGAAAGCGCTGATAACGCTCACCCGGCGAAACCTTCTGCATCTCCCATGCCGCAAAAGGATGGGTGGAGGACGCCATCACCAGGGCGCCGTGCCGTTCTGCCGCATCGATAACGATTTTTCGGGTATCCCGCAGGGCCGTGCGCACCTCTGCTACCGAATTGCAGACCCGGGTGTTGGTTTCAATCTGGCAACGGCAAAGTTCCCGCACCACCTTGTGGGGAGTACAGGTGTTCCCGCAGGCCTCGAAAATGCCCACGTCGGGATCGGCCAACAGATCACCGGATCGGGGATCCACAAGAAACAGTTCTTCCTCCACCCCCAGGGTGACGGGGAAGCGATCACTACTGTCCGTCATGATGTGCGCACCCTTCAACAACGCAGTAGAACCCAGTGGGATGGGAGGCCAATGCGCACCGGTTGACTGATTCGAACGCAAGCCTAGTACAGGTTGGCACCCATGACCACCTGCCACGGTTGTGTTGTCGTCAAGCCGGTACGGACGGCGAGATCAGGCCCCTACCTGGGCGCCACGGCCAGCAACCGGTCCAGCTTGGCCTCCAGATAGCGGAGGAACGGGGCAGCAGACAGGGAACCGCCGGTAACCTGTTGCACCAGTTGCTCGCCGTTCACCCGGCGTCCCAGGGGATGTACACGGCGGCGGAGCCAGCTCAGAAGCCGGCTCTCCCCACCAGCAGCCAAGTGGGTTTCGACGGGACCGATCTCGGCTTCCATGGCTTCCGTCAACTGGGCGGAAATCAGGTGACCCAGTGCATAGCTGGGGAAGTAGCCAAACAGGCCTTCGCTCCAATGCACATCCTGCAGACAACCTTCACTCACGTGGTCCGGGGTGATGTCCAGATAGCGCGCCATGTGGGCACACCAGTGCTCCGGCAGATCAGCCACGGGCATGTTGTGCTCCAGCAGATCGGTCTCCAGCTCATAGCGCAACAGGATATGGAGGCAGTAGCTCAACTCACCGGCTTCCACGCGAATCAATCCGGGGTCCAGGGGATTCATGGCCATCCAGAGACCGTCGGCGTCCCCCCAGGGTGCGGCGCCAACCGCCTCCGCAAAGCGGGGTGACCACACCTGGCTGAAGGCCCGCCCCCGCGCCACACGATTTTCCCAGAACAGGGACTGGCTCTCATGGACCCCCATGGACGTGGGGGCTGCCAGGGGCCAGCCAAAACAGGGACTCTCCTGCCCCGGCAGACCCTGGTCGTAGAGGCTATGGCCCCACTCGTGGGCCGTCGCCATAAAAGCACTGAGGGGCTGTTGGACCAGGGTACGGCTGGTGATGCGGAAATCCCGAGGCCCCAGGTTGGTGGAAAAGGGATGAGGGGAACTGGCCAGCACACAGCGACGCTCGTCAAAGCCCCAACACGCCAACAACTGCTCACAGAGGGAACGCTGCACCGCTTGGCCCGTGGTCCACTGGGGCATTGCCCGGCGTGGCCTGCCGCGGACCCGTTCCACCAACGCCGGCAGCCGTTGACGCAGGGGAGCAAACAGCTCCTCCAGACGTTGATGGCCGACGTCCGGTTCAAAGGGCTGGGCCAGGGTTTCCCAGGGGGAGCGGGGCTCCGCCAACTGGCGCACCTGCTCCAGCCGCAGGCGGATCAACTCCTCCAACGCCGGAGCAAAGGTGGAAAAATCCCGGTTGCGCCTGGCGTCCTGCCAGAGGCTGTAACCGCGGGCCCGGGCTCCTGCCAGGGCGTTGACCAGGGCAGGGTCCAGGCGACACTGGCGCTCGTACTGTTGCCGCAGGAGCGCCAGGTTCTGCTGCCAGTCGGCCTGGTCGTCAGGGGGAAGCTGGCCGAGGCCGGCTTCTGCCGCTGCCAGCAACTCCCCATAGCGGGCGCCGGTTTGACGACTGTGGATCTGTTGCGCCACCCAGGCCAACTGCTCTCCGCGCCAAGCCGCCCCGTCCGGAGGCATGGCCGTGTTCTGATCCCAATACAGGCAGCTATTGATGCTGGCCAGGACATGGGTCTCCCGCTGATGGCGATGGAGTTGATCAAAGGCTGCTGTGGACAAGAACGGTGCCCGACGGAGATGGATCCTGTTTAGCTGAGCGC
>Ga0209021_1001394_pt1 | contig 24354 bp, 15 predicted proteins | sample PinacodermFT_FD_187299 | JGI IMG/M metagenome (GOLD analysis project Ga0209021, IMG submission 187299) | Host-associated microbial community of the marine sponge Aplysina aerophoba from Gulf of Piran - sponge pinacoderm, lysed by freeze-thaw... | ecosystem: Host-associated > Porifera > Sponge >... | reverse complement strand
ATGGCGTACCCGCCCGGGCTCAACTTGAGCCGAACCAAGTATGTAGCAGGGGCTGTCATCTACTCTTGTTCTATTCTAATTCTATCATGTTCGCCAGATGCTCACAAATAGAATATAGAATCCCCTATCCGAAAGCAGCCTGACTCGGCACTCTTGTATATAAGCCCCCAGACAATCTGCTGCTTCGCTACAGGCAGGATTATGCCAACGAATATTTTTCGCTCGACGTTGGAGAAGCAAGGGATCGAGAGGCCCGTCATTGGCCGAGGGGCGGACACCATGCATTCGGGCTTGGGTGCAAATGGAAGTACATTGATGGTTGTACAGCTCGGTCTGAGCGAAGAAACGCCCGACAGGAACTTACCGAGGCGACATTAGCAGCACGTTCAGTGACAGGCGCACAGCCTAGGTAACACGGGTAGCGCACCAGATCCAGCCCTGCCGCATCAGCGGAGTCGGCTGAACACTGTAAACTGGTACTCAGACTGGTCGAGTCGGATGAAGCTAGTCGTCGTAACCGCCGCTCTACTGAGCATCCTCGCGCAAAGTGCGATGGTGGCCGCTGATGTGTCTGAACCGACCGCGGCAACGGACGCCACGAGCGCTGACGAGGACCGAGTTCGCCGTAGGGACCGGCCTGAAATGGCGCAGATTCGTCAAGCAGTCCAAGCGTTCCGCCTAATCACAGCCACTGCCGGTCTTCGCCCGGGGCAGGCCAGCGACTCCCAACGGTCAACGACCGCCGGCGGCCGCAGCAGTTCTTGGCACGGACGCGTGTTCGAATACTTGCGGAACGATGCCCTCGACGCCGTTCCCCACGAAGTAGTCCAGCGCGGCGGCGACCGCAACTTGCGCCGCCGCAACCAGTTCGGTTTCACGCTGAACGGTCCATTGGTAGTCCCGAAGTTGTATGACGGCCGTGGACGTACCTTCTTCACGCTCTCCTACGAGGGAACTCGCGAGCGAGTTGGCCGCTCGTACTTGCTCACGCTGGCCACCGAGCAGCGGCGACTCGGGGACTTTTCCGACCTTGTCAACAAGGCTGGAAACGCGCTGGCGATCTACGATCCGGAATCCACCCGCGCCAATCCGCTCTACGACCCTTCTCGACGTGTCCGCCGGTCCAACTTGGAGTACGAACGCGACCCATTCCCGAACAACCGCATTCCCGCCCATCGCCTTGATAGCGTTGCTCTGAAGGCGAACCGCCAGTACCCACAGCCCAACACGGACGTGGGGCCGTTTTTCCGCAACAACTACTGGTCGAACCCGTCTGAACGCAACACGCCCGATGGCTTCATTGCCCGCGTCGACCACAATCTCGGCGAGTTGCAGAAGGTCACGCTCAGCATTAACTCCTCCGACGGATTCCGAGACGGCCTGGACATCTACCCCACCAGCGCGAACTTCGCCCGGCCCGATCGTGAATTCGTCAGCCGCAGCGTCAGCCTGGGGGACACCGTCAACGTGACGCCGAACATCACCTACCGCACAGCGGTCAAGGCCCGCTCCGAGATTGCCGACACCAACTCCCTGCTCGGCGACCAGAACCGGCCGCGGGACCTGGGCCTGCAAGGTGTCAGCGGCAAGGTCTTCCCAGCATTCCGCTTCCGGGGCTATACCGGGATGGGGCCGACCCAGCGCTCCTACCTTCGCAATGCGTTGGCCGTCTATGACTTCGACAACGAGCTGATCGTGCGCTCTGGCAAGCACACGTGGACAATCACCAGTACCGCCAACCTGGTCGACTGGGGCACGCTCGAACTGGACTCGCCTTCAGGCAGCTTCTCTTTCAGCAACCGTCTGACCGGCCTGCCGGGGATCAACAACACCGGGGATGGGTTCGCAACATTCTTGCTGGGACAGGCGTGGCGAGCCGAGGCGACCGATCAGCCCCAGCCGGCATACCTGCACCGAAAGTCCTTCCAAAACACCGTCGGCAACCAATGGCAAGTGCGTCAAAACTTGACGCTGACGCTGCGCGTCAACCTTAACACCACTTCCCCTAGGACAGAGAAATACAATCGGCAGTCGTCGCTGGACCTATCGGTCATCAATGATGCCACCGGAACGCCCGGAGCCTTGGTGTTCGCTGGGCGAAACGGCCGGGCCCGCGCGTTCCAGCCCTATCGCGTCCGGGCGGAACCCCGAGTCAGCGTTTCGTGGAGCCCGACCGCGAGTCGCAGCACGGTTGTTCGCGGCACCGTCCTGCGCTCGTACAGCGCGGTCAGCTTGCGCTCCGGCCCATTCGCCACCCAGGGCTTTTCGGGCAGACGCTACCCGGTGTCGCCGAACCGGCAGCTCGTGCCGGCAGTGACGTTGGAGAACGGCTTTCCCGGCTTGGTGAATCCTCTTCCCGACCTGCGCAACGACTTCGCCAACGAATCCGACGTCGACCTGATTCCGGCGACCGCAGCTCAGCCGAACTTCAACCACCTGTCTCTCGAGGTCGAGCGCAGGCTGCCCAAGGGGCTGACGCTGCGAGCGCGGGGGCGTGCCACGCGCGGCCGCGATTTGTTGGTCGGCGGGCACATCGTTTCGCTAAACCAAGTTCCGCTCAGCGCACTGGCCTATCGGGACCGCCTCAACGACGAAGCCTTTCGGCGCTCCCTGCGTCCGTTTCCGCATTTTCAGCAAATCCGTGCCAACTACCAGTACCCGTCTGGCAGACTCCATTACGACGAGGGGCAAGTCACGCTGCGGAAGCGCACCGGGGATGGGCTGAGCTTGGACTTGGACTACGCCTATCGCAGGCGGAAGGACGATTTTTCGGGGCGCGGGTTGCAGGACCCGCACGACCGCCAGAGCGCCTGGGCGCATAGCGTTGGCTTCCGCCCGCAGCGGCTCTCGCTCAGCTACACCTACGAGTTGCCCATGGGCCCGGGCAGGCCTCTGCTTGGTTGGCGTGGCCCGCTCGCCAAACTGGTCTCGGACTGGACGGTCAGCGGATACACCAGATGGTACAGCGGCGATCCGATTGTGCTGGAGCCGATGTTCAACAATACCGGCGGAATTGTGCGGTATTTGCAGGTCAACGCTGTGCCCGGGATGGACCCGCACGTGCGCGATCCGGGCCCGGGCGGCTGGTTCAACCCGCATGCTTTCGTTGACCCGCCGGACTTCGCGCTCGGCGATGTGGCGCGGGCGCATCCCACGCTGCGGAACCCCGACTACCGCAATCACGACATCTCGATCACCAAGCGGGTTGTGCTCAGCCAAGAGCAGAGCGTCGAGTTGCTCGTGCAGGGTTTCAATTTCTTGAACCAAGGCAACTGGAACGACCCTGACAACGAAATCGGACCGGCCGATGCTCGCAACGTGAATGCTGGCAGGATCATCGGCTCGCGGGGAGGAAGGGTGCTGCAGCTCGGAGTGCGCTACAACTTCTAGCAATGCAGTTTCTCCGGCTGGGCGCATTCGTGTTGGCGCTGGCCCCGCTTTGCTCTGCCCAGGTGCTCAAGACGGCCGTTTGGAGCGAGAGCGTAGCGGGCGGTCTCGAGGTTTCCGTCGGTGGAGAGGCCGCAGTTGTACGGTCGGTGCAGACGGCCGAAGACCACCTCATTCTGCTGCTGGTAATGGATACGGTGAGGTTCGCGGACCGCGTGGATGCGGCGCAGGCGGCATTGTTGGCCAAACTCACCAGCCTTGGTCCGAAATACTTTGCGGGGGTTATGTCGGCCCAGGACGGCCTCAGGGTCGTCTTAGACCCGGTCAGGGGACGGACCAGACTTCGCGAGAAATTGCAGTCGCTCGACGTCCGCGGCGTGCCCGGATTGATGGATGTCGTTGAACAGGTTTCCGAAATCGCTGACCAGACGCTGGCCTCCTCCGACGTGCGGGTGGCGGTCCTGTTCGTCACCGATGGCGAGATCGAAGACTATCGCGGGGACTACACCATTCCCGTCGTCAATCCGAGCGACCGCAGTGACTTGAGCCGGCGATTCCGCAGCCAGTTGATTCTGGAGCGTGTCCAGTCCATTGCGGACCGCTTGGAGCGGGCGCAAGCGCCGCTGTTCTTTCTGCACCTCGCGAGGCAATATGACGCCCTCAATGAGGTCTATCAGAACGGAATCAGCGAATTTGCTCAGACCACCGGCGGCCGGGCCATGTTCGTGCGGGGAGTGCAGGAGATCCCAGCGGTGGTGGAGCAATTGCTCGACGAGATTGCGGCGCACTCCGTCGTCACCATCGAGACCGGCTGTGAGGGCATCCACAAGCTCGAGATTCGATCCACTGCGGGGAGCATTCGCCATCGCGAGACCGTGCGCTGCCCGTCAGCGGGATCCTGACTGCGTCCCCAACTTCTGGCCCCTCCGCGCACAACGATCCGCCGGTCTACACTGGTTGCACTGCCATGTCTTGTTTCGCTCGAGTCCTGCTGATCGTTACGTGCTTGGTTGGTGCCAGTTGGCCTGCTGCTGCCCAAGATCGCGAGCAGAGGCTGCCAGCCGGGATCGTTAAGCACGCCGATATCGCCTATGCGGAAGTCGACGGGCGCGAATTGCTGTTGGACGTCTACACTCGTGAACCTCGGCCCGAGCGTCCCGTCCCGGTGGTCGTGTGGGTCCATGGCGGCGGCTGGAGAAACGGCTCGAAGGATCGCATCAACCGCTCCCTGCCAATCTTGGAGCACGGGTATGGATTTGTCTCGGTGGGTTATCGGTTGAGTGGCGAAGCGCTCTTTCCAGCGGCAATCGCCGATGTGAAAGCCGCCTTCCGCTGGGTGCGCGCGAACGCCGCGCAGTATGGTTTTGACGCCGAACGGGTCGGTGCGTGGGGCTCGTCCGCCGGGGGGCACTTGGTCGCCCTGCTGGGAACGGCCCACGAGGTTGCGGAGTGGGACAGCATGCACGAAGAGAATGCAGGCGTGTCCTCGCGGCCCGATGCTGTCTGCAACTGGTTCGGGCCTAGCGACTTCCTGCGCATGAACGATTTTCCCGGCCGCATCGACCACGACGCCGCTGAATCCCCGGAATCGCGGTTCATCGGCGGGCCGATCCAAGAGCATCCCGCCAAGGTCCAGCGAGCCAATCCCATCAGCTATGTCACGGCGGACGACCCGCCCATGTTGCACATGCACGGGGAGAAGGACCAGTCCGTGCCCTACAACCAGAGCGAGTTGCTGCATGCGGCGCTGCAAGCTGCGGACCTCGACACCACCCTTTACAAGGTCAGCAACGCGGACCATGGCTTTCGCGACATGCAAGGCGACACGCCAGAGAGCCTGATGGCGATGGTGGTCGCATTCTTTGAGCGCACGATCGGCAAGCCCTGAAAGTACGCGCCAGTCTCGGCACCAAGTTAGGGCGGTCTAGTCCTCCCACGCCACGCCGGTGCGCTCCGCATAGCGCTCCCATTCATCCGCCATGCTTTTGACGCGATCGGGATAGCGTGCGGCCAGATTGGTTGTCTCGCTGCGGTCGTCTCTGAGGTTGTACAGTTCCCAATCGATTTCTTGCGGCATGCGCTTGCCCCAGACGGCCTTCCAATCTCCTTGGATCAGACCGCGCGCCGCTTGGTGCTCGAAGTAGAGCGGCCGATCGGGCAGGCTTCCGCCGTTGAAAACCGGCAACAGGTTCACGCCCTCCTCGGGCTGGACCGTTCGCCCCGCAAAACTCAGCGGGTATTCCGCCTCCGCGGCGGCCCGCAGCGTAGGCATTACATCGATGATGTGGCCCCGCTCGCGTACCCAGTTACCGGGCTTGCGGATGCCCTCCGGCCAGTGCGCGATGAACGGCGTCGCAGTGCCGCCTTCGTGCGTGAAGTGCTTGTACAACCGGAAGGGCGTGTTGCCTAGGTTCGCCCAGCCGCTGCCGTAGGAGTGATAGGAGCCGGGCCCTCCCATCTTGCGCAGGGCGTCGCCAGTGTGCAGGATGGTCACGCCTTCACGGCTGCGTTCGTCGAAGCCGTAAGGCCCCCATTCGTAGCAGGCGCCGTTGTCGCTCAGCAGCATGATCAGCGTGTTGTCGAAGTCGCCTGTCTCGCGCAGATGGTCCACGATCTGGCCGATGCCCTGGTCCACGTGCTCGACCATCGCCGCAAACAGCGCCATGCGGCGGGCGAGATCCTTCCTCCTCGGCTCGTCGATGGAAGCCCATGCGGGATTTGGCTGTCCGGGGAACCCATTGGCGATGTCTTCCCGGTCTACCGGGACTAGCGAGCGCTTGGTGAACGTCCAACGCTTGCCGTCGATCAGGCCGATTCGCTGCATGCGAGCATAGCGCTCCTCACGCAAGACATCCCAGCCACGCAGGTAGGTCTCGAAGTACTTGTCGGCGCTCTCGGGCGGCGCTTGGACCGGGAAGTGCGGGGAAGAGTGGCCGAGAAAGACGAACCACGGTTGGTCGCGCTGCTGGCCTTGCTTGATGAACTCCAAGGCGTATTCGCTGAACACGTCCGTGGCGTAGAACTCCCCTTGGGGCCGGTCGATCTCCTTCTTCCGCCCTTGGGGCAAGCGCACGTAGTAGTCGGCGTCCCATTGGTCGTGCGAGTGATCGAAGGCGTAACCGAAGAAGTCCTCGAAACCGCGTTGCGTCGGCCCAGTCTCATTGTGCAGGTGCCACTTGCCGACGTAATAGCAGCTGTAGCCCGACTTGCCGAGCGTCTCGCCGAGCGTGACGCAGCGATCGTTAAGCCGTCCCAGATAGGCCGGGCCGCGGTCAGGATGGGGCTCGCGGGTGGTGAAGCTGGCAATGCCGGTTTGCGGCGGGTACAAGCCGGTCATCAGCGAGGCGCGGCTCGGGCAGCAGCGCGCGGAGTTGTAGAAGGACTCGAAGCGAACGCCCCCTTCGGCCAAAGCGTCGATGTTGGGCGTGTCGATTTCGCCGCCGTAGCAGCCGAGGTCCGAATAGCCTAGGTCGTCGAGCAGAACGACGATGATGTTGGGACGGTCCGCCGCGAATGCGCAGGGTAGCGCGGCAAGCAGGAGGGCACTCAGAAGACGGGTCATTGGCATGAAGGTATCACGAAGCGAAACCGGTGCGACGGCACGGACCACGGGCCGACGATCAGGGAGATGCCGCACCACTGGCAAACTCGAGCTGCGCGGTGGCGAGTTGATAGTCGTAGCGAGCTTGGTGGAGGCTGTTCTCGGCTGCCGCCAGTTCCGTTCTGGCGACGACCACATCGAGTCGGGAAGACAGGCCCTGCTGTTGCCGGATATCAGCCAGAGTGGCCATCGCCTGAGCTTGCTCGACGCCTTGCCTGGCTGCCTGGACGGCTTCCAGAGTCGAGACCACTTCGCTGTGGGCGCTAGTGACTTCGAGCCGAATTGCTTGCCGCAGCTCGTCGCGCATCGCCTCGGTCTTGTCCACTACAAGCTTGGTCTCTTCAATGCTCGCTTCGAGCCGCCCGCCGGTGAAGACAGGAAGTTGGAGTCCGAAGGCGCCGAACAAGAGTCGCCCTAGCGTGAGCTCGGCAAAGCGGGTCCAGCCGCCGCTGAACATGATCATGAGTCGGGGGTACTTTTCGCGCTGCGCGCGCCGCACCCACTCTTCGGCGGCTTGGATTCTGGCATCGACCGCAGCCAGCTCTGCGCGGGCTTCGAGTGAATTGGCGACGAGGGGCTCGAGCGGGCCCGGAATCCGCTCCGAGATCTCAGGCTCGTGCAGCTGGTAGAGAACGGGTGCCTCCTCCCCCATGACCGTGCCAAGGCCAGACAGAGCTCGCTTCTGGGCCTCGGTGGCGGAGGTGAGGCCGGACTGTGCCTTGGATAGGTTAGCTCGGGCTTGGTCGACCTCGACCTTGGCCCCGAGTTCTGCCTCCAGCAGCGCATCGGCGCGGGCCTGTTCTAATTCCCGCCGTTTGATGCGCTCTCCGGCCAGTGCGAAGTGTTTGCTCGCTTTCAGTCCGTAGAAGTAGGCGCGTTGCACTTCCAGCACCAACCTGTCTTGGTCGGCGCGAAGTGTCTGCTCGAAATACTCCACTTCCGCCCTTCTCGCTCTGCTCTCGAACTTGGTTCGCTTGAAATCCAGCAGGTCTTGGAGCAAGTTGACCGAAAATGCGCCATTCCGTGGCTCGGGCGAGGATGCCAAGCCATGCAGATCGAAGAGGTTGGCGGATCCCGTCAGGCCTTTGTTGGCAAGTCCACCGGCATCGATTTGGGGCAGCAAGTCCGCGCGAGCCTGCTTGACTCGCGTTTCAGCCACGCTGATCTCGATAGCGGACTGCCGGAGCCTGGGATTGTTCGCCAGAGCGGTCTCGATCGCTTGGTCCAGCGTGAGGCTGCGTGGTTCGCCACTCGTCTCCGCTGCCGCCGGGCACAACGAGATCGCCAGCGGAGCGACGAGAATCCAAGACCGAATATCGACGGTCACGGCTTGGACTCCGGATTCATTTCGACAGCGTTAACGTTGGCGCCGTCCGATAGAGGCTCCCTGGCGGCCACGATGATGTGCTCGCCGCCATCGAGTCCGGCAATGACTTCGATATCAATGCCGTCTCCCGGCAAGGTCTCGACATCGACACGCCGGGCTCGACCACCGACGGCCTGATACACGAACGATCGATCGCCTTCGGCGTGTAACGCCTCGGCGGGGACGGTGACAGCGCCAGCTCGGATTTCCAACGTGAGCGTGGCGCGTCCGAACATCCCCGGCAGCAGCAGTCTCTCGGCGTTGGCGAGGTCGATCTCTGCCCTCATGGTGCGAGTAGCGGGATTGAGCGAACGCGAGAATCGGCTGACCGAGCCTTGGAACTGCTTGCCCGGCATAGCGTCGATTGTGATCGTGGCGCCGCTGCTCACCTGAACGTGTGGCGCTTCGGACTCTGGCACGTCAAGCGCGAGACGCACCTTGTCCACCTTGACGACGGTGATGATTGGCTGGGCCGAATCGCTGGATATCGCTGCTTGCAGCAGCGCACCTGGGTCGACGAAGCGCTCCGTCACGACTCCATCGAATGGTGCGCGGATCTCGGCGAACCCAAGCATCGTCTCGAGCCGCCGCACCGTAGCCTGCAACTGGTCGATCTTGCTGTCGATTTGGAGGATCCGGCCAACGATTTCCTCCACACGTGCGGCCGCGACTTCAGATTCGGTCATGGCCTCATCGACCGCTTGCTGCGACAGCACATCCGGCTGGGCAGTTCTGACGGCCTTGAGGCGGTCGTAGGTGAGTTCCTGTAGTGTGGCTTGCGCGGCGGCGCTGTCTAGTTCTGCCTTGGTTCGACTGCGGTCAGCCTCGGCGACGGCCAGTCCAGCTTCGGCTTCGCTGTGCTGATTGACGATTTCGGGTACATCGATCTTGGCCAGGAGTTGGCCATTGCGCACGCGATCTCCGATGTCTACCGAGATGCTTTCCAGATAGCCGCTGACCCTGCTGTAGAGAGTTGCTTGTTGATCGGCCTCAACGCTGGTCGGCAACGAGATAGTGCGCACGATGTCCTCGCGCGCCGGCGATACGACCTCTACGTTGACGACTTCGGTCCCATGCTGCAGGTTCTCGCTTGCGTCCGTTTGTCCGGGGCTGCCGGCACAGCCTAGCCAGATCGAAGCCCCGGCGAGAGCCACGCAACCGAACGGACTGGTATTCCCCAGCCTCGAGATGGCGTTTGAAGTGACCGACATCCGCAGCATCGTCATGCTAGGCTCTCCTGCCGGCCATGGGCGGGTCGCTTGAGAATGACATAGAGACACGGGACGACCACCAGTGTCAGCACTGCTGCACTGAGCACGCCGCCGATGATGGCTCGCGCCAGAGGCACGTTGGCTTCCGCGCCCGTTCCGCCCAGTGCCATAGGAGTCAACGCCAGCACCGTTGTGAGCGAGGTCATCAGGATGGGGCGGAGCCGCACACGAGCCGCCTCGGTAATCGCGTCCCGCAGCGACGCGCCGGCGGACAGACGGCGGTCCGCAAAGTCCACCAGCAGGATACTGTAGGCTACCACCAGCCCGACCATCATGATGATGCCCATTGCGGACATCATGCTCAGCGGATTGCCGCCCAAGAACAGCAGCCAGCTAACACCGATTAGGCCGAGCGGAACAGCCAGCATTACGATGAACGGGTCACGGAATGATCGGAACTGAAGGACCAGTACGAGGTACACCAGTACCACTGCCAGCAAGAAACCCTGCAGGAACTGGTCCAGCGCATCGCGCATGGTAGCGACCTCCCCAGTGAGCCTGTAGCTGTAGCCAGCCTCGGCGAATTCTGGCCCGGTGACATCGAAGTAGGCTCCCCGGTCGGACTCACGCAGGACAGGCGCAAGCTCTTGAGAAGCGCCCAGCAGGCGCTCGACCTCGGTCACGACCGAACCGATGTCGTGACCGGGCAAGACCGTGGCATAGACGTCGATCACCCGCGTGATGTTGCGATGGCTGATGGCGGCCGGTCCTGTCTTGCGGCTCAGATTGACGACGGTGCGTAGGGAAACCGGCTCTTCCGCTCGTGCTCCGCTGATCGGGATGTCGCGGAGCGTCTCCACCGAGACCAGGTCCTCCTCCCCGTACTGTGCGCCGATGAAATAGTGGTTCCCGTTCCTTTCGTCGATCCAGAATGCTGGGTCGAAACCGATGCTGGAGTTCGTGGCGGTCACCAAGTTCTTCATCACGTCTTCAACGTCTACGCCGGCGATGGCCGCCTTGACGCGGTCGATCTCCACGTCGAGGATTGGGTAGTCCATTCTCTGCGCGATCCGGACATCGGTGATTCCTTCTACTTGGCGGGCTCGCTCGGCAATAATCGTGCCGATGCGGTGCGACGTCTCCAGATTGCTGCCTGACACCTGAATATGGATCGGTGCTGGCTCGCCTTGATTCAAAGCGGCCGTGAGCAACCCACCGGTGTCGAACGAGAACTCGACGCTGGGGAACTGCCGGTTTAGCTTGGAGCGAAGCCGTTCCACGTACTCGAAGGATCCGGGGTAGCCCGGCTTGTTCTTCAGCTGAACCAACATGAAGGCGTCCATCGGCCCGGTGTTCGGGGTGTAGGCCGCCGGCCAGTCCATCAGCACCCCGATGTTGCTGATCAGCATGCGCAGGTTCGACTCGGGGAAGCGCTCCTCGTCCGATGGGTCGGGCTGGCCGATCTCATCGATCAGCACCTGTTCGATCTCGGCCAGTTTCGCTTCCGTGTTTTCGATGCGCGTTCCGGACGGTAGCCGGACGGTGACCTGAAATTGACCTGCATCCACGGCCGGGAACAACTCCGTGCCCGTGGAGCGCAGCAGATAGAGCGAAGCGACCAGTAGCAGTGCGGCGCCACCGAGGACCGTCCAGCGCCGAGGTATCAGCGTCGCGACGAGTCCCTCGTATGCGCTTGCTAAAGCGGAGCCTTGCAGGTTCCGGGGGTCGCCGGCACCACCCTTCAAGATCCGCGCGCAGAACGCGGGCACCAACGTGATGGAGAAGAGGAACGAGGCACCCATGGCAAAGGTCGCCGCAAGGGCAACCGGGCTGAACAGATAGCTGGCCATTCCGGTTAGGAAGGCCACGGGGAAGAACACGATGCAAAACGTGACGGTCGAAACCAGCACCGGGACCGCCACTTCCGAGGTGCCCTTCAGGGCCGCCTCGAAGGGGCGCTGGCCCTGCTCGACGTGACGCACGATGGACTCGACAACCACGATGGCCTGATCGATCAAGATGCCGATCACCAAGGCCAGGCCGCCGATGGTCATGGCGTTGAGCGTCGCTCCGCTGAAATAGAGGCCGGTAAGCGCGGCTAGGATCGCCAGCGGCAGGCTCAGCAAGATCAATACCGTCGAGCGCAGCCGGCGGAGGAACAGCAGCACGATCAGCGCTGCGAACCCTGCGCCTAGCAGGCCTTCCCATTGCAGGGCGCGCAGCGCCCCGCGCACGTAGACCGACTGGTCCAGGACAACTTCGATTGACAGGTCCCGCGCCGAAGCATCCATCTCCTTCAGGCGCTGTTGGATGCGCTCCAGGTTCTGGCGGATCGAGCTGACGATTTCGATGGTGTTGGCGCCGGGCTGGCGGTAGATCGGAATATAGACCTGCCGCTTGCCGTTGAGGCGGACCACATTGCTTTGGATTTGGCTGGAATCGCGCACGTCAGCGACATCGCCGATGAGGATGGGTGCGCCGTCCCGCACTTTGATCGGCATGTCGTTCAGGTCTTCGACCGCCGCTGGCATGGAATTAGCAAAGATCTGGTAGTCCAGATTGCCGGCCTTGAGGTTGCCGGCCGGAATGAACACGCTCTGCCGCTTGAGCGCTTCGACCACATCCATGGGGGCCAGCCCGCGTGCTTCCAATCGCATCCGGTCGACATAGGCCAAGATCCGGCGCAATTTGCCGCCGTAGACTGCTGGTGCGATCACGCCTTGGATGGACTGCAGGCGGTTGCGCAGTTCGAAGTACGCGATGTCGTACAGCTCCTTCTCGTTCATGCTTGGGCTCGACACACTGACCAGGCAGAGCGGAACCGAGGCCGTCGGGTCGAACGGCATGACCATCGGCGGGATGGTGCCCGGCGGCAGGTAGAACATGTCGCTGACGGCGTAGGAGGTCACCTGGCTCATGGCCGTCTCCAAGCTGATCCCTTCGCGGAAGAAGTCCTTGACTACACAGACCCCCAGCATGGCTTTGGCTTCTTGATGCTCGATGCCGACCGATTGACCGGTCCAGCGCTCGAGTCTGCTCATGATGTCGCGTTCCATCACCTCCGGCGGCATGCCGGGGTAGAACGTCACAATCTGGACTGCTGGGGTCCTAAAGATCGGTAGCAGGTCGGCCGGCAAGCGCTGGTACGAGGTGATCCCGAGCACCACAGTGGTCAAGGCCGCCACGCCCACCGCATAGGGGTTGTTCACTGCAAACCGGATCATGGGGTCTTCGATGGAAACGGTGCCTGATGGGCACCGAGTTGGCTGTACTTTGCGTCAGCCAGGTCGATAGTGCCCGCTATTTGATACGGCTTCGACAGCACGGCTCTGGATCGTTGCCCGGACCGAGAGGGCACGATCGCTCATCCGAGAGCTCGGTCGAACTGATGCGCATTGACTGTACCACGTTGGAACGGAGTTTCCTGCGCTGGTTGCTCACAAGTCTGACGGCCAGAGGGGGCAAGCGCCAACGAGTTGGAGTCGAGCCTGCTCTTCCCACAATTTGCCTTGCGGGCGCGTTCACGCCAACACGCCGACGCTGCCTCGCCGGCGACGGTTGGAGCATTGAGCTAGAAGACGAAGAAGTTCGGCTCAGGTCCAGGGTCCGGGCGCCGTCCAGCACGCCGGACCGGAATCACCCGCAGCGACAGCCGCGACGACGGGAGACAGGAACTTGCTTATCGAATTCGTTATATCCGCAAACGAGGTTGGGATGTGATCCTGCTGGAGCCGGTCGCGGAATGCCGACCATTGGGCCTGCTTGTCGTCGACAAAGCGCCCGGTGAATGCCTCGACGACCGGCGACAGCGCAGTGTCCCGCCTCGTAAAGGTGAGCCTGATGGCCTCGGCCAGTTCAGGTCCGTTGAAGTCGAACTGTCGAGAGAGCAACCAGATGTCGTAGAAGTCCTTCATGCGGCTGTTCAACAGGCCCAGCTTGACCATGGCCTCGAACTTTTCCGCGATGGTGCTCTCACGGCTGTAGCAGAGCATTCGAGCTGCCGGAAAATCCAAGAGGGTGGGGAGGTCCGTGGCTTCCGGCTCGGGATACACAACATCGCCGAAGCCCACATCGATTCGCATGTGGATCCGCGCCGTGCCGAGTGCCCCTTCAAACCGCACTCTGAGCCCCTCGTACTCGGCGGCCTCGGCGATGCGCTCGGTCCGGACCGAGGCAGGGTCAAATGCGAGACCGTCTGGTCGCACATCCAGGCCGAGGATGTCCCGCATCCGCGCGACGATGTCCGCCTCGTCGTTGTGCGTCTTGCCGAGCAGGTCGATGTCCATGGTCGGGCGCAGGTCACGCGTACGCCACACCAGCAGCATCAGTGCGCCCTTGAGTATGAATCGGTCGGCATGGTCGGATCGGGACAGTCGGAACAGGAACCGTTCCATGGCGAAGTACTGCAGCAGTTCGCTGAACGGCCGTTGCTCGCTCCTGGCCCGATTGAGGAGGCGCTGCCGGACGGAAGCGGCCACATTTCTCGGGGACTTCAAAGCGTGGCCTCCAAGTATGGGCGCATCACCTGCTCCACGCGGCATGCTCTGGCGTAGCCGAGTAGGGCACCGACATCGAAGCTCTTTCGTCTCCTATAGAGTCGAAGTGACTCCAGCACCACGTCCATGCCGATCTGGTTGCGAAATTTGAAGCAGTCGGCTAGGGTCTTCTCGCAGCAGTAGACCTTGACTGTTGCGCCATCAATCCGATGCGTTTCGATGCCGGCTTCGTAGCTGGCCTTCGAGAATCGGTGTGCTCGGATCGGGGGGAATTCGAGTGACGGCAGGCGCGCGTGTCGCGGCACAGCCACAGACACATGGTGCGGGATCTGGGTCGTCATGCGGTGGTAGGACAGGGCGGAGACGAGACAAATAACTGCGTTAGGGAAGCGCAGGCTGACCGTGACCAGATCGGGCTCGCTGAGCGGCGGCAGTTCGGCCAGCCGGTAGATGCCCCGGCTTACGCGCTCGACGACACCCCTATCCCGCAGTGCACAAAGCATGTACGGCGTGATCCCGTGGCGGACGGCCTCGCTCATGCGAAGCTGGCCGCCGTGCTTACGGAAGATTGCTTTGGCACGTCCAAGCATGACAGGATCCGACTTAGTTGTCACCACTTGATAACAACTAATAACAATATAGCTGATGTGAAGCGGCAACAGTGGACTAAGCGGAGCCTGATTGTCGATCGGTGTCGGCTACGCTCTGGCAACCGGGGTTACGGCAGAGCGATAGGGCTTCCAGCTGCCTGCTGGGCGATGTAGCGAACTGGTGAATGATGATCGGAGGGGACTCTCTCTTGGCCATAGGACATTCTCAAGCACGCATGGAGAAGGGCCAACCCCGTCGCTGCTCACTTGTTTCCCCATGACGGTCATTTCCATGGCGCCAGTCACGTTTCAGTTGCGGACCTTGATGCTTCCGTGCGAGTCGGTCTCGCATCGGATCACCGCGACCTTCTCATGCCCGCATATGGTGGGCACGCCGACACAGTTCCCAATGCCTAGGCTCGCTCCGGAAACATGTCCAGAGCCATGGCTGAGCAGGTGAGCCACCTCCTCGGCACTGATCGCGACTTCTGCTGGGTTGATTGAACAAGGGTACTTAGGCCAACACTTGCTGCACGATCCGCCCTTCATCGGTCGGGCCAATGAGCCTCTCCTTGAGACCTTGGTGCGGGTAGTGGAACTCATATGGGTCGAGTCCTAGCAAGTGCAGCATAGTGGCTTGCAAGTCGCGGGGCGTAACTGGGTCTTCGTCCACGTAGTAGCCTATATCGTCCGTAGAGCCGAGATTGACGCCGCCCTTGGTGCCGCCGCCTGCCATCCACATCGTGAACGCGAAGGGATGGTGGTCGCGCCCGTAGTACTCGGTCTTGTCTCCCTGCCTGTTCTCACGCATGGGAGTGCGCCCGAATTCGCCACCCCAGATGATCAAGGTCTGATCGAGCAGGCCGCGCTGCTTGAGATCCGCGATAAGGGCTGCTGTGGGACGGTCGATGTCACGAGCCCGATCTGGCAGGTCGTAGCGGATGTCCGTGCGGCGAGCGTTGCCGTGGTGATCCCAGCCCCAGTCGTACAGTTGCACGAAGCGCACCCCGCTTTCGACCAAGCGCCGAGCCAGCAGGCAATTGTTGGCAAACGAAAGCTTGCCCGGTTCGGTGCCGTAGAGCGAATGCACCGAGTCCGGTTCCTTGGAGATGTCCATCACGTCCGGCACCGAGGTCTGCATACGGTAAGCCAGCTCGTATTGCTCGATGCGCGATAGCGTGTCGGGATCCCCTGATCTCTCTTGCTGCATGCGGTTGAGATCGCCGAGCGCGTCCAAAGTCGACCGTCGCAAGGATCGGCTCATGCCTTCGGGATTGCTCAGGAACAGTACAGGATCTCCCTGCGTGCGGCACTGCACTCCTTGGTAGACGGACGGGAGGAAGCCACTACCCCAAAGGCTCTTGCCCGCACTGGGAGTCTTATTGCCGCTGACCAGAACCACGAATCCGGGCAGGTCTTGGTTTTCCGTCCCCAAGCCGTAAGTGGCCCAAGCACCCATGGATGCACCGCCAAGGCGGGCGCTGCCAGTCTGTAGCAGCAGCTGGGCAGGGGCGTGATTGAACTCTTCGGTGGTCATCGACCGGATGATGGCCGTTTCGTCCGCCACGTTGGAGAAGTGGGGCAGGAGTTCGCTCACCCAAGTGCCGGACTGTCCTACCCTCTGGAACTCATATGGCGTACCCAGCATCTGGGGGACGCCTTTGATGAAGGCGAAGCGCTTGCCCTCCAGTAGGTGCTGCGGGCAGTCTGCACCGCTGTGCTTCTGGAGTTCGGGTTTGGGATCGAATAACTCCAGCTGCGAAGGGCCGCCAGCCATGTGTAGGTAGATGACAGACTTGGCCTTGGATGGGTAGTGCGGCTGCTTGCGCGCCAGCGAATGGTCGGACGAGGCCGCACGTAGCGAGCCAAGGTACATCGATCCGAGGCCCAGCTGGCAGCCTTGCAAGAAGTGCCTGCGGGTCTGGTACTGGGCGAATTCGTTGCGGATGGACATTGTGTTTACCGTTTCGTGAGTGCCTCGTCGAGGTTCAGGACCACGTTTGCGATAGCCACCCACGCGGCCTCGTCAGGCGTCGAGGTGCTGTCAGGCAAGTCTGGGCGGCGCAGCATTGTCAACCCAAGGTCGATATGCCTCGGGGCGTCGCTTAGACCGGTGTGGACGGCATGCACCGCCAATACATTGCGGCCCGGCCGCAGAGATCGGAGTGCCTCGGGTGTCAGTCCGTATGGCGCGTAGGAGCCGGAACCGTCCAAATCTTGGGCGGCGAAGACTCCGTTGATATAGGCGTGGAATGCGGCGGAATTCCGTACTTCGAAGCGAAAGTCCTCGACATCCGCCTCGATAAGCTCAAACTCGAGCCGGGTCCAGAGATTTGGCGTATCCCAGCGGGTGCCGATGCTCGACGCATAGGGATCGCTGTCATCGGCACCGTCCTTCGACGCAAATCCGAACGCTGACGGCCCAGTACGCCAGCTAGCGTCGTCGAACTCTGGGGCCGCCCACTGTTCGCCCGGCTGGTCGGTCGTATAGCGCCAGGTCGGCGCGTCTCCCCTCGTATCGCCAACAAGAGCTACGCGACGCTCGCCCGCATACAGGACATGGTCGTAGTGCGCCAATTTGAGTGCGTTTTCGCGGTCTCGGCGCAGCTCTCCGGCAGCTGCGTCGTGCAAGTCGAGCAGGCGTTTGCTTTCTTGGTCTGACGGTGGTCGGGCCAAGACATGCCGGAATATGTGGTCCAAGCGCTCCGCGGCAGTAGATTCGCCCAGATTCGCCGAACGCTTGGCTAGGTGCTGCGCGGCCTCCATCAGGGTGGGATCGTTGAGCGTGACCAGCGCCTGCAGGGGAGTGTTGGTCCGGATCCGGCGGATCGTGCAGGTCTCGCCCGAAGGCGCGTCAAAGGTCGTCATCGCCGGGTAGGGGGATGTGCGTCGCCAGAGCGTATATAGCGCCCGGCGGTAGCGATCCTCGCCGGGGCTGGTTTCCCACTGCTTGCTGCTGTAGACCACCTGCCAGATGCCTTCCGGCTGCCACGGCATCACCGGCGGCCCGCCGATCTTGGCCGACAGCAAGCCGCTGGCGGCCAGAGCTTGGTCGCGGACCATTTCAGCAGACAGGCGAAAACGCGGGCCTCGAGAGAGCAGGGTATTGTCGGGGTCCGCTTCGAGCCTGTCTGGCGTGACGTTCGACGTTTGACGGTAGGTAGACGAGGTGACCATTGTCGTGAGTATGGCCTTGACATCCCAGCCGCTGCGCACGAACTCGGTGGCGAGCCAGTCTAGTAGTTGCGGGTGGGTTGGCGGCTCGCCTTGGGTCCCGAAGTCCTCCTCCGTCGTGACGATACCGTTACCAAAGAGTCTGGCCCACAGGCGATTCACGGTCACGCGCGCCGTCAGTGGGTTCTCGTCGGAGGTGATCCAGCGTGCCAAGTCCAGTCGGTTGGCGGGCGCTCCTTCCGGCAAGGAGTGGAATGCGGCCGGTACTCCGGCTGTGACGCGTTGGCCTAGGTTTCTGAAGTTCCCGCTCTTGTGAACAAAGGTCTCGCGCTGGTTCTCGGCAGGCAATTCTCGCAGAATCGGCGTGGTCACTCCCTCCGAGACTGTTAGTTTCGGGCTGTCGTCGTTTGTGTCAGCGTCCTCGGTCTGGTTGAAGAAGGCGTATAGCGAGTAGTACTCCTCGTGCGAGATCGGATCGTACTTGTGGGAGTGGCACTGGGCGCAGCCCACAGTCAGTCCCATCCACACTTGGCCAGTCGTAGCGATCCTGTCTTTGACGGCCTCATCGCGGAACTCCTCGTCGTCAGTGCCGCCCTCGGTGTTGTTCATCGTGTTGCGGTGGAAGCCGGTTGCGATGAACTGGTCGTCGGTCGGCTCCGGCAGCAGGTCGCCGGCCAGTTGCTGGACGGTGAACTCATCGAAGGGCATGTTGTCGTTGAGGGCGCGGACGACCCAGTCGCGGTATGGCCAGATCGTGCGTAGAGTGTCTTTCTCGTAGCCCATCGAATCGGCGTATCGAGCCAAGTCCAGCCAGACGCTGGCCCAGCGCTCTCCATATGCGCTCGAATTCAGCAGCCCCGCCACGAATCGCTCGTAAGCATCCGCGGACCGGTCAGCGACAAATGCATCGACGGATTCCGGCTTGGGAGGGAGCCCAGTCAAGTCTAGGGACAGCCGCCTCGCTAACGTGTAGCGATTCGCCTCGCCGGAGGGCGCCAAGCCTCGGGCCTCCAACTTCGCCAACACAAAGTGATCGACGGGGTTCCTGGGCCAGCTCTCGTTGATGATGTCCGGAAGTTGCGGGGTCACGGGGCGATCAAAGGCCCAATGCCGCTGATACTCGGCCCCGGCGTCGATCCACTGCCTCAGGGTTTCAATTTCCGCAGGGGTCAAACGGTCCCCCGTAGGCGGCATGGGATTGGTTTCTGCTGTCACCCTGGCGAGCATGCGGCTAGCACCACTGTCGCCCGCGACCAAACCCGCGTACCCGCCATCTTGGCCTGTCGCGGCTCCATGCGAATCCAGCCGAAGATTGGCCATTCGGCTGTGCTCGTCCGGGCCATGGCACGGCAGGCACTTTCCTAAGATCGGGCGGACGTCGGACAGGAAATCTGGCGCTGCACTGGCCCCGCAGGGGAAGATTACTGCGAGCGTTACCGCGATGACGGCACCGCGATTCGGGCGCGAGTCAAGGGCTGAACTGTATCGACTCATCGGGCCTGACCCCGCTGCGTCGCTTTCGGCGACCCACAGTGGCCAGTGCGACTAAGCCACCTCCAATCTTAGGAGAGGCGATCTCCTGTTTGAGCAGAGGCGAGGCTTGATCAATCGCACTGTACGACGAATGGCCGGTTCTCGTCAATGCGGTGCGGCGATTCGGCCGCACAAATGGCGGTGCTCGACGCGAGACGCCTACTTGGCGCTGATCCTGCCGTAGTATGCGCCCGCTAGGTCCTTCCCAGATTCGTCGCTGAACCAGCCCTGCAGCGTGTTGCGGCCCTGTTCCAGAGCCAGTTCGAAACGCACCGATGACGCTCCTTCCTCGGCTCTTGCGGTGACGCGCCGGTTGCCGTTCAAGCTCACGCTGGCTGAAGTGATCGGCAGTGCCACGCCCCGTTCGATCAGCATGCCGCCAATAGTGGCACCGGGACCTACCACGGTCATATCGCGGTCTAGGTGGAACGGCCAGCGGCTCAGTTCGACTTCATACTGACCGGCCTGTTCCACTTCGATCTGCCAGGGCCCGCCGCGCGGCGGGCCGCAGGCATTGGCCGTGCGCTCGCGATTGTCGCAGTCCACCTCGATCCAGCTGTTGGAGGTCAGATCGGTGAACGTGCCTTGCTCAGCGCGTATGAAGAGCGGTTCGACTACTTCGACAGAAGCCTCGATCTCTGCCCAATACTCTTCGTAGTGGGCCTGCATTTCTTGGACGATATCGGGATGCTCGGCGGCAATGTCCGCGGCTTGGCCGGGATCACTGGTGAGGTCGTATAACTCGGTTCCTTCCACGAGCCGCCACTGGTTCCAGACAATTGTGCTCTCGGCGTACTTGGCCGGTCGGTGCCGACCCCCGTACTGCACGATGAATTTTCGGTCCGGGCCGATGTCTGTCTCGCCGGTTAGTAGCGGAGCAAGACTGTCACCATCAAGGCCGTCGGATTCCGGCATGTCGAGGCCGGCCAAGTCGGCCAGTGTGGGGAAGATGTCGGTCACTTGGGCCGGGTAGCCGATCGTGCGAGGCTCTCCGAGGTCGCCGTTGGGCCAGCGGACGAAGCAGATGGCACGGTGTCCGCCCTCGTAAGGGCTGCCCTTTTTGCCTCGCATGCCGGCGTTAAAGACCGTCTCTCCCTTCGCGGTGCCGTTGTCGTTCATCAGTACGATCAGGGTGTTGTCCCGAATCCCGGTTTCGGCAAGCCATGTGTCGAGGCGAGCGAAGTTCTCGTCAATGTTCTGAATCAGCCCAAAGAAGTGCGCCACAAGGGGATCGTCGACTTTGTCGCCGTACGGGGCAAAATCCTTGCCCAAGGCGTGGAAGGGATAGTGGGGCGTGTTCAGGGCGATGTAGGCGAAGAAGGGTTGCCCCATCCCGGCTTGCTCGCCCATCCACTCCATAGCCTTGTCGAACCACAGATTGGTGCAGAAGCGGTCCGAATAGCGCACATCGGTCTGGTCAAGGTAGCGAGTGTAGTAATAGTCGTTGTCATACTCGATCTCCGAGGCAAGCCCCCAGCCCTTATGCCAGACGGCGCGCTGGAAGCCGCGATCGAGCGGGCGGTGTGGGTAGGTGTCCCCGAGGTGCCATTTGCCGAACAGGCCCGTCGTGTAGCCGCCAGTAGCGAATGCTTCCGGCATCGTCGAAATGTCGCGGCGCATGAGATTACGGCCAGCGGGGACCATGCCGGCCTTGTTGCGCAGTGAGTAAAGGCCGGTCATGAGCTCGCCACGGGTTGGCGTGCAGACCGATGCCACGTGGAAGTCGCCGAAGCGGATGCTCTCGTTGTGGAGCTTGTCGAGATTGGGCGTCTGCAAGATCGGATTGCCGTGGGCCGACAGATCCCCGTAGCCTTGGTCATCGGTGAGGATGACGATGACGTTTGGGCGGCCTTGATCTGGGTCCTCTGAGCTACCACATCCAGTCAGGGCGACGAGTGCGGTAACGATGACCGAAAGTGCGGGGATGCCGTAGTGCCGAAGGCGAAGCGGTGATCTGGATTGCATGCGAGTGTCTCCTGCTCTCATTCGAGGTTTAGCTTTCGGCTAACACCTTTCGGGCTCAGTCCTCAGCGATGGAATTGGTACCCATCGAGATAGTTCATCGCCGGAATGGTACGCTATTCCGAATGCGCTCTGCGGCGCGAACGTTCCCGGTCGTGGATCTGTTCTCCGGTCCTGGCGGGCTCGCCGAGGGATTCTCCGAATTCACGAGTCAAAGCGGCCTTGGGTACCGAATCGCGCTGTCCGTTGAAAAGGACAAGTCTGCATATCGCACCTTGCTGCTCCGTGCGTTCCTTCGAAAGTTTGAGAATGGCTTCCCGTCAGAATACTACGAATTCCTCAACGGGTGCGGCACAGAGGAGCCTGACTGGGCGACGTTGTACCCTAGCCACTGGAAGGCCGCCTGCGATGAGACTAAGTGTCTAGCACTCGGTGCGTCTTCTGCACGCGAGGTCATCAACGAGCGGATTGCTCGAATAAGAGACCAACACGAAGGGAGGAGCGTGCTTCTGGGTGGCCCTCCATGTCAAGCCTACTCTGTGATCGGACGATCACGAAACGCCGGGAACTCCAAGTACAAGCCCGAAAAGGATGGACGTCACTTACTGTACCGGGAGTATGCGAGGGTGCTGAAGGACCTCCAACCAGTGGCCGCAATTATGGAAAACGTCAGGGGGATGCTCTCCGCGAAGCGAAATGGGGTGCCGATCTTTCCAGAGGTCATGCGTAGTCTGCGGTGTGCTGGTGGGATCGATAGCTATCGGCTTTTTGCTCTCACTCCCGCTCAGTGCAGTGGGCCTTGGGTCGAGGGGGCTAGGCCGGAGGACTATCTTGTACGTGCGGAAGAGCACGGTGTGCCGCAGGCGCGCCACCGAGTGATCATCGTTTGCTTAAGACGCGATGTCGCCGACCTACTCTCGGAGGATCATCTACCACGACTCGAGGGAGCGAGTGCGACCGTGACAGTTAGGGAAGTGATCGGTGCGATGCCAATGCTCCGAAGCCGACTCAGCAGATGTGACGATACCAGCGAATGGCTGAAGGCAATGAGAGCGGCGTGCGAGCTGATCGACGCGAACCCACCTGAAATGTCGGCTAGCGAGCAAACCCGATTTCAGGGAGCACTCAATCGGGCTTTAGAAACCGCAGGTCGTTCGGAAGTTCCGTTCCGAGACGTTGGCGGTAATACTGCGCTGCCCGAGACACTCTGCTCGGATCTCCGTGACTGGATCTACGATGACCGGATCGAGAAGTTGCCGAACAACGAGACGCGAGGGCACTTGCCGTCTGATCTTGCTCGCTACCTTTTCTCGGCGGCCTTTGCTGAGGCGTTTGGCAGATCCCCGAGAACCTTCGAATTCCCTGAGGCTCTCATAGCTGACCACAAGAATTGGGACACAGGGAAGTTCGCCGACCGATTCCGAGTACAGCTGTGGGATCGACCATCCTGCACGGTCACCAGCCATATCTCGAAGGACGGCCACTACTTCATCCATCCAGACTCAAGTCAGTGTCGGAGTCTCACAGTGAGGGAAGCGGCGCGCCTTCAGACTTTTCCGGACAACTATTTCTTTCACGGTCCACGGACGCAGCAGTACGTCCAAGTCGGCAATGCTGTTCCACCATTTCTTGCATATCAGATTGCAGGGGTGCTCTCCGATGTCTTGGAGCGACATGACCGCCGAGAGTCGCGACGGGACGATCGCAATTCAGCTCTCTCGGGCCAGCGGTCGGTAGCTGAGCCGGACCAACTTGAGTTGGCAGCAGTAGCGACGGCATGACGGGGCGAAACGGCAAATGGGAAGTGGAGGTCCCTCCCCGGGCTTCGGCTGTTGTTGAGAGCCTGAGAGACTTGGGCTATTCGTTAGAGACTGCGCTTTCCGATGTCATCGACAACTCGCTGGCGGCCGGAGCTAACAAGATCGAACTTGTAGCAGACACACATGAGGAGGATCCAGCAATCGGAATTTTGGACAACGGAGCGGGCATGGCCGAAGCGGAACTCCTCGAAGCTATGCGGCCAGGGAGTAAAAGTCCTCTCGAAAAGCGGACTGCAGAAGACCTTGGTCGATTTGGTCTCGGACTGAAAACGGCATCGTTCTCGCAGTGCCGGAGATTAAGCGTTGTCACATCCAAGGCGGGAGTCCTCTCGTGTGCGGTGTGGGATCTAGACCTAGTCGCTAATCGCGACAAATGGGTCATTGAGCGACCAAACCGTGTCGATGGGATTCGATGGGCTGACAGGTTGACCGACAATGGCACCCTCGTGGTATGGGAAAAACTTGACCGGCTTGTCGGCCCGAGCAGTGATCGAGAGGATCTAGTACGCCAACTTGCGCGGGCTGCACGACACATCGAATTCGTGTTTCATCGATTTCTTTCTGGACGGGAGGCACCGCAGGGAAGCGTCAAGGTCTTTCTGAACGGAGGTGAGTTGGAGCCCTTCGACCCATTCCACTCTCATCATCCGGCAACTCAGCATCATCAAGAAGAGATCCTAATGTTGGACGGGCAGCAGATTCGGATCAGGCCAATGACGCTGCCCCACCATAACAAGGTGTCTAGGGCCGACTGGGAGAAGTACGGGCAGTCTGAAGGGTATGTCAAGAGCCAAGGCTTCTACCTGTACCGGAACCTGCGGCTCATCGTTCACGGCACGTGGTTTGGCCTCGCACGCCAGCAAGAACTGACGAAGCTCTCACGCGTTTGCATCGACATACCCAACAGTCTTGATGTTCAGTGGAAAATCGACGTCAAGAAGGCATCGGCTCAGCCCCCTCCGGTTGTTCGCAAAAGGCTGCGCAAGATCATTGATCGCATTGGAGTCCCATCCAAACGAACCTACACTAGGCGCGGCGCACGTCTCGCTGAAGAAAGCCAAATGCCAGTGTGGCAACGGATTCAGGACAAGAATCGCATCTCGTATAGCCTAAATGCGGTAACTACTCAGGCCCCTTCGTGATTGCTTGTCTTTTCGCCTGACGCCACACAGATCAATGCTTGCGCTGGGATCCGGCCAAGTTTCGAACTGTTG
>Ga0209021_1001388_pt1 | contig 24395 bp, 17 predicted proteins | sample PinacodermFT_FD_187299 | JGI IMG/M metagenome (GOLD analysis project Ga0209021, IMG submission 187299) | Host-associated microbial community of the marine sponge Aplysina aerophoba from Gulf of Piran - sponge pinacoderm, lysed by freeze-thaw... | ecosystem: Host-associated > Porifera > Sponge >... | reverse complement strand
TGGCGTGCTGGGCGCAGGCCTTCGCCACAGTCGACCCGACGCGGATGCATGCGGCGACGGTCAACCTTGCCAACCTGGCCCTCAGCGGCAACCACCCCGACACGGGCGTGCCGTTCGTCTCGTACCTGTGGAACGAGGGCGGCCAGGGCGCGCGCAGCTACAAGGACGGCAACAGCTTCCAGCTGATGATCTTCATCGGCGGTGCGACCAACCAGCCCATCGAGGTGCTGGAGCGTCTCAATGCCATCCGGGCGCTGTCATGTGAGGCGGTGGGGACGTCTGCGGGGCACGGGACCCACCGCGGCGGGTTCGGGATCGACCGGTCCTTCGAGGCCACCGGCGACATGATCCTCACGATGCACGGGGATCGGGCGGAGGTAACACCCTTCGGTCTGGCGGGAGGCTGCAACGGGGGCGGGAACGTGTTGGTGCTGAACCCCGGTACCACCTCCGAGCGGTGGTTGGGCATGCACGCCGTCGGGGAGCAAATCCGCAAGGGGGACACACTCCGCTACAGCTCGAACGGCGGCGGCGGGTTCGGTCCGCCTCGTGAGAGAGCGCCCGAGGCGGTGGCGCACGACGTGTCGGAGGGGTACTTCGGCCCGGATCTGGCCGCCGAGATCTACGGCGTGGTGCTCGTGCAGACCGAATCCGGCTATGTGGTCGACGAGGAAGCCACCGCCGATCTGCGGGCCAACGGCTTGGAGGAGCCACCCGAGGGATACGGCCCCGGCGAGGTGCATCCGATGGGGCGCAACGTGGTCCCACGCCCTGCCGAGGAGACAGCGGAGTAGAGGCCCAGACCACCTGTCATTCCGGTGGAACCTCCCCCGTCATTCCGGTGGAACCTCCCCCGTCATTCCGGCGGAGGCCGGAATCCACTATGCAGCGGACCCGGCGACCCGGTCCTCGAAGGCGCCGCCGCCGAGCGCGCCCCGTTGCCAGCGGTCGGGGGTCAACACCAGGGCACGGGGGTAGTCCTCGAACAGCCAGCGGGCGAAATTGCGGCGCGTCCAGGGCGTCGCCCCCGAGATGCCCAGTGCCAGGTTGCAGCCTGCGGGGCTGCGCAGGGCGCGCCCCAGCGTGCGGGTGAAGACGAAATCCCGCTGCAGGTGGCGCTCCACGCCTAACCGGTAGAGCCGCCGGGCGGCCGCGTCCCCGGAGGGCCCCGCCGCCACCAGGGCCTCGGCGGCCAGCAGCCCGCTCAGCAGCGCCTGCCCGATGCCCTCGCCGGTCATGGGATCGCCCACCCCGGCGGCGTCGCCGCTGAACAGCACCCGCTCGGCGGCAAGGGGCAGGTCTCCGAGGCGGGTGGGGATGGGCCAGGCCCGGGGCCGGTCGGCGGGGGTCGCCTCGGGCCCCAGCACCGCAGCGATATGGGGACGGCTGCGCAGATCCTCCCACAGCCGGGCCAGGCTGCCGGTGCGGTGCGTGGCGCGCGACACGCCGAAGCCCACGTTCGCTGCGCCGCCCGGCAGCGGGAACGACCACACGTAGCCGGGCAGGATCTCGGGCTCGAACCACACCCGCAGCGAGGCCGCCGCCTCCGGGCTCACGCCCGAGTAGTACTGGCGGAAGGCGTGCCAGTCACCCCGGTAGGCCGGCAGCGACAGCCCCAGCATCCGGCGCACCGGCGACCACATGCCGTCGGCGGCGATCGCGTAGCGGGCATGGAGGAGGCCCACCCCGGCCACCTTCAGCACCACCCGGTCGGCGTCGACGGTGACGCCCTCGCAGGCGCTGCCGTCGAGCACCTCGGCGCCGGCCCGCCGGGCCAGAGCCACGAGCGCCGCGTCGAGGTGGCGGCGCTGGGCGGTGGCCGCGTACTGGCCGCGCCGGCTGAACGGGTAGGCCACCTCGAATCCGGAGGGGGCGCGGATCACGACGCTCGTGGCCGCGTTCCAGGAGGACACCGACGAGGGGTCGAGCCCCAGGTGTTCAAGCAGCCGCAGCGCCCCCGTCGTGAGACCGTCGCCGCAGTACTTGTCGCGGGGGAAGGACGTGCGGTCCACCACGACCACCTGCCGGCCCGCTCGCGCCAGCCCGATGGCGGCGGCCGCACCGGCAGGACCTGCGCCCACCACGGCCACGTCGGTGGCGAGGGGTTTCATGCGTCGTCGATGGGCAGGGCCTCCGTCTCCGCCTCGGCGTCGGCTTCGACAGAGCCTCCCTCGGGTTCGATCACCGTCGAGTCGCCCGGCCCGTCGCCGGGCGACTCGACGGCGGGTGACGCCTCGGGGTCCGCGGGCCCACCGGGGATGTCCCCGGGTCGGGCGCAACTGCCCGGGGAGGCGTCGGCGTCCTCGGGTCCGCAGAGCGGGATGCAGGGCGTTGCCTCCACACTTCCTTCGACATCCGGGTCGTCCGTGCAGACGGGGATGCAGCTGTCAACGGGAATGGAGGTGGCCGTCGTGGGAACGTTTCCCTCGCCGCCGGTTTCGGGCACCGGACACAGGGCCCGGCAGGACTCCACCCAGCCGTCGTTGTCGTTGTCCACCGCCCCGGTGCCCGGCGCGCAGTCCGGCGGCGCCACGAACGGTTGCCCCTGGCAGTTCAGGCCCTCGGCGGGCTGGTAGAGCGCCTTGACGATGTCGGTCGTAGCGGAACCGTCGGCAAAGGCGCGGGTGCGCTCGGTGAAGACCTCTGTGCACCGGTCCTCTTCCTCTTCCCACTGGCCGCTCTGCGTGACGGTCATGTGGAGGGTGCTGTAGATCTGCACGGTGACCGACTCCTCGGTGGAGGTCGGCCACAGCAGCACCGAGTAGGGCGTGTTGTTTCGCAGCTGCAGGTCGGGGTGCGGGTAGGAGATCGTGGCCTCACGACCGTACGGGTAGCGGCTGATGTAGATGGAGTGCGCCTGGTACTCCCCGAAGTCCAGGCCGGCGAAGAAGGCCGCGTTGAATATCGTGGTGGCGAACTGCGAGACGCCGCCGCCCACGTCCTCCTGGAACTTGCCCAGGTAGATCACGCCTGCGGGCACGAACCCCTTGCCCTCGGTGCGGCGCCCCACGTAGTCGTTCACCGACCACGTCTCGCCGGGGCCGATGATTGCGCCCTGCACGATGTCGGCGATGAGGCGGATGTTGGTGACCCTGTTCTGGCCGGGCGTGTAGTAGGTGGTGAACTCGCCGACGAGTTCGCGGATGCCGGTCTCGGCGATGAGGTCACCCTCGCTGCCGGGTATGTCCGTGAGGTGCAGCCGGATCTCCGGGTTTGCGTTCTGCAGGGCGGCCAGCGCCGTCTCGCCGGCGTTCGGCGCGCAGCAGCGGCGGGCGGGCCGGGCGTCGATCGCCACCGGCACCCCGTCGACGATCGTGAACTGGCCGGAGTGGCCCGGCACGGCCACGTTCGCCAGGCGGGTCTCGATCACCTCGGTGACATAGGCGGTGTCGAGGTCGATGGCGGGCGGGTTGGCCGGGGTCACGGTGAGCCAACTGCGCACCTCGGCGGGCATGAACTGGCGGATGGTCTCCTCGACGTAGACGGTTAGACCCAGCGCTGTGCGGGCGTTGACGTAGTCGGCGGTCGCCTGCAGGTCGAACGCGGTGACCTGCGGGGGGAACGAGGAGGGCTCCACCACGATCACCTCCGGCAGCGTGCGGGTCGCCGCCACCTGCCGCACCGCCGCCCGGATGTCGGTGGGCGTGACTTCCAGCCCGGTGACGCCCGGCACCACCACGAAGACGCCGTCGCTCAGCTCCAGACGGGCCGGCGAGGCCTCGCGGATACCGACGGGCTGGATGCCTTCGGTGAACTGCTGCGCCACGACCTCGTCCCAGCTCACGATCGCACGGAGGTTGTTCTCTCCGAAGAACGAGGAAGCCCAGGCGATGGGCGAGGCGCCTGTCTGGCCGGCAGCCAGAGCGGCGCTCACGTTGGCCTCCACGTCGAGGGTGAAGCCCAGTTCCCCGGCGGTCGCTGCCACGGTGCCGGCGGGCGTGAGCAGCGGCAGGCTCCTGTTGGCGTAGTCGTCGGACAGCTTCTGGACCTCGGTGCGGATCTCCTCCTCGGAGAGTCCGCCGACGTCCACGCCCTCGAGTTCTGTGTTCGGCCCGGTGCGGCCCGAGCGCACGACCACATCGGCGATGTACACCCCCAGGAAGCCCATCAACAGGGCGCCAACCAGCACAGCCAGGATCCGCCCGTAACGCGGGCGCTGGGGTTCGTCGCCGCCCGAAGGCCCCTCATAGGAGTACGGCAGCTCAGGTGTGACTATGCCTTCAGGGTACCGGTGCCCGTCGCGTTCAAAGAGACGGAAATACCGCGCCTGGGTGGCCGATTCCGGGGATCGACCCGCCGGCTCCTGGGAGAAGGCCGGTGAGGGAGCCGGCCAGAAGTCCGGCGTGAGGGCCGGCTGGGAGTGTTGTGAGCAATCCCCGAATCGGCCGATCCTTCGCCGCGAAAGCCCTGGTAAGGGGCTTGTGGGTCCAGCGAAATGGCCATTGCTGACCAGTCTCGTAGAGGGCCGGCTAGAAAAGTCGCAGGTCCTCGGGCTTGGTGCCGCGCAGCGCGCTGTAGTCCACCACCTTGCAGCGGATGCCCCTGGCGTCGGCCAGAACCCGCGCCTGGGGCTTGATCTCCTCGGCCACCAGCATCCCCTGCACGGGCTGGAGTGCCGGGTCGGCGTTCAGGAACTCCAGGTAGCGGCTGAGTTGCTCAACGCCGTTGGTCTCGCCGCGCCGCTTGACCTCCACGGCCACCGCCGCGCCCGCCGCGTCGCGGCAAAGCAGGTCCACCGGCCCGACGGCGGTGGGGTACTCGCGGCGGACCAGCCGGTATCCCTCCTCCAGCACCGAGGGGTCCGCGGCCAGCAACTCCTGCAGGTGCGCTTCCACGCCGTCCTTGCGCAGCCCCGGATCGCCGCCCAGCTCGTGGGACACGTCGGAGAGGATCTCGGCGATGTTGATCACCAGCTTCTCGCCGCGAGGGTTGGTGACCGTCCAGCACTCGGGGTCCTCGTTGACGGTGTTGGGAGGGTTCATCCAGTTCAGTGGCTTGTAGGCGCCGCCGTCGGCGTGGATGGCGATGCTGCCGTCGGCCTTGACCATGATGAGGCGCACGGCTTCGGGCAGGTGCGCGGCGAGCCGGCCCTCGTAGTCGACGGTGCAGCGGGCGACGACGATGCGCACGGCGGCCTCAGCCGGCGGTTGTGGCCGCGGGCGCCGCCAGTGCTGCGAGCGCGGCCTCGGCCACGTCGGTGCGGCAGACCAGCAGGTCGGGAAGCTCGACGTTGGGGCGGTTGTAGCGCAGTGCCCGGCCGTCGATTCGGGAGGCGTGCAGGCCGCAGGCCAGCGCCACGGCCACCGGGGCGGCCGAATCCCACTCCGACTGGCCCCCCGAGTGCACGTAGGCGTCCGCCCCGCCGCGTATCACCTGCGCAACCTTGGCGCCCACCGAGCCGAGTGCGATGAGTTCTGCGTCGAGCGCCGCTGCAACCACCCGGGCGTCGGAACCGGGGCGGCTCCGGCTGGCGATCACCCGCCGGCGGCTGCCGTCGCTGCTGCCCGACGGTGAAGGCGGCAGGGACGGGGGATCGGCGGTGCTCAGTGTGACGCCCTCGGCGGGCAGGGCCACTGCGCCGGCCACCGGCGCGCCGTCGATGGCGAGGGCGACGTGCACGCCCCAGTCGGTCCTGCCGGGTTCGCCGTACTGGCGGGTGCCGTCGAGCGGATCGATGATCCACACTCGCCGGTGGCCCAGCCGTCGCCGGTCGTCGGGCGCCTCCTCGGAGAGCACGGCGTCGTCGGGCCGCGCCTCGGCGAGAGCCGCGGCCAGGAACTCGTGCGCCAGCCGGTCGCCCCCGGCTCGCAGCATGTCGGCGATGCCCGGACCAGCGCCGCCCCGGCCTGCGCCGCCTGGGCCCGCGCTGCCCGGACCTGTCCTGCTCCGGCTCGTCCCGCCCCGGTCTGCGCCGCCTGGGCCCGCGCTGCCCGGACCTGTCCTGCTCCGGCTCGTCCCGCCCCGGTCTGCGCCGCCTCGGCCCGTCCCGCTCCGGCCCGGCCCGCCCGCTTCGTCGCTGACATCGAAGCCGTACTCACGTCGCAGTTCGATGAGCAGCACCCCGGTCCGGGTCGCCAACTCCGCCGCCAGGCGGTGATCCTCCTCGGTGGCGCCGGCGCGATCGTCGGGCGTGCCGGGAGCGTCAGGAGCGTCGCGATCGTCGGAAGCGTCGGGAGTGGTGCCGGCGGCGGGCATCCCTTCACCCTAATGACGCAACCACCGCACGAACGCCAACCCGCCACCGCCGTCCGCCGCGTGCGCACCGCGGGTCCGGATCCCGGCCTTCGCCGGCTTGACAAGTGGTGGGTCGTCGGTTTGTTGGGTGGTGGGTCGTCGGTTTGTTGGGTGGTGGGGCGCCGGTGCTCTTGGTCTCTCCGATGGTGGCCGGGATCCAGGAGTCAGCGGCGGGGGTGGTCGGCTCGGGCGACGGCTGCGCGATGGGCGGCCTGCTCCAGGCGGTCCTCGAGTGGTTCGAGCTCGAACGTGCGGCCGTAGCGGTGCTCCAGCGCCCAGCCCAGGATCAGGTCGGCCAGCCAGGGGTTCTTCGGCAGCAGCGGACCATGCAGGTAGGTGCCGATCGTGCGGTTGGCCACCGCGCCCTCGCTGCGGTCGGTGCCGTTGTTGCCGTGGCCCTTGACCACCTGGCCCAGAGCCTTGGCCCCGGCGCCGAGCCGGGTGCGCCCGGCGTGGTTCTCGTAGCCGACCAGACGGTCCGGCTCGTCGCCGGGCCCCAGGTCCGATCGCAGCACGATGTCGCCTATGAGGCGGTCCGGGCCCGCGACGGTCTCGATGTCCAGGACACCGATGCCCGCCACGGTCTCGCCGCCGCCGGTGCGGTAGCTGTGCCCGGCGAGCTGGTAGCCCCCACAGACGAACAGCCCGGCGGCACCGCCTTCCAGCAGGTCGCACATGGTGGCGGCCTTGGTGGAAGCCAGGTCGGCGGCGACGGCCAACTGGTCGCGGTCCTGCCCGCCGCCGAGGTACAGCAGGTCCGCTTCGCCGGTGGGAATCGTCTCGCCGGGACCCGACTCGTGCAGGTCCACGTCGATCCCGCGGCGGCGCAATCGGGCGCTCAGCACCGCGATGTTGCCCCGGTCGGCGTAGATGTTCATCTCCCGCGGGTACAGGTGCCAGAGCCGCACGGCAGGGGTTCTCATACGCGACCCGTGGTCGCGCCGGACGACCCAGCGGCGCAAAGCTGTTCATCTGGACCGGTTGGGCGGGTTGGCCCGGGTCCTCCAGCGGTGCGGCGATTCCGGGTCGTGCCGTGCGGGAGGCCTTGCCGCCGGGGCAGGATCGGTGCGGTCATGATTCCTGCCAGAAGTCGTGGGTGGCGCCGCGGCGCACCAGTTCGGCTCGCAGGTCCAGCAGGGCGGTGTAGGTGGGCAGCGCGTACAGCACGCCGCCGGCCGGGGTGGCGGCCACGGCATGGTCCAACGCCTCCGGCAGACTCTCCCGCACCGCGAAGCGCGCCGGGTCCAGCCCGCCGTAGGAGAACCGCAGGGCCAGGTCCCAGCAGCGGTCGCCGGCCAGCGTGAGGGTGCCGACGCGATCCCACAGCGGCTCGTAGTCCACGTCCCAGATCCAGGACGGGTCGCGCCCGTCGGCGGTGCGGTCGTTCAGTACCACCAGCAGGTTCAGCGGCTCGGGCTCGGCCAGTACGCAGTGGATGTTCTCGTTGGCGCCGGTGGGGTTCTTGGCCAGCAGCAGCCGCAGCGTGCGCCCGTCGAGGTTCACCTGCTCGGCCCGCCCGAACGCCGCCTTTACCCCGGCGATGCCGTCGCGGATGGCCTCCGGTGGCACCCCCAGGGCGACAGCCGCCGCCACCGCAGCGGTCACGTTGTAGGCGTTGTGCAGGCCGCCCAGCCCGGCAGTGATCTCGAGGTCGGTGCTGTCGCGGCTCTCGGTCCCGGCGCCAGTCTCGTCGTCGCTCGCGGGGCCGTCGCCGCTGCTGGTCTCGTCGTCGCTCGCGGGGTCGTTGCTGCTGGTCTCGTTGCTGCTACTGGTCTCGTCGCCGCTCGCGGGGCCGTTGCCGCTGCTGGTCTCGGTCCCGGCGCCGGTCTCGCCGTCGCTCGCGGGGCCGTTTCCGCTGCTGGTCTCGTCGTCGCTCGCGGGGTCGTTTCCGCTGCTGGTCTCGTTGCTGCTGCTGGTCTCGTCGCCGCTCGCGGGGCCGTCGCTGCTGCCGGGGCCGTCTGTGTCGGTGATGGTGAGTGTCATCCGGTCCAAGCCGTCGAGGTGTACTCGTCGCGCACGGATGTGGGGCCGGGGCCGCCGCAGCCCGCAAGTTTCGCAGCGCCAGTGCCCCAGGTGTCCAACGGTCACCAGGTCGTGGCTCAGGGGGCTGCCGCAGTTGCCGCAGCGCACCGTGTCGGCGGCATGGGGCAGATCCGGGCGGCCCACCTCCGGGTCGTCGATCCCGAACAGCACCACCCTCGGCGGATCGGTGTCGATGCGCGCCGGCGCCGGCGGCTGGTAGATCTCCGATGCCGGAGCGCCGGCGGGTTCGCCGTCGAGGCTCTCCGGCGGCCCCTCCGGCCGGTACGGCTGGAACGTCGGCTCGCTGGTCCAGAGCCTCCCGAGGTGGGCCAGCGCAGGGTCATCGGCGTTCAGCACCAGGGTGGTGGCCGGGCCCAGGCTGCGGGCCAGCTCGCCCCAGCGCTCTGCGATGGTCTCCAACTCGCCGTAGCGGTCGAGTTGGTCCCGGAAGAGGTTCATGAGCACCACGGCCCGAGGCTGCAGCGCGCCGGCGACGTGGGGCAGCGCCGCCTCGTCCACCTCGAAGACGCCGATGCCCCCGCAGCCGGATCCGGGATCTGCGGGATCTGCGAGGTCTCCGGGGTCGCCGGCGGTGCCCCGGTTCCGGCGCCAGGCCGGTCGGCCGGCCCGACCGTCGGCTTGCGTCCTCGTCCGGTCGCCGGCCCGGCCGCTCCGACCAGACATCCGAACCTGCCGGCTCCGCCTGTCGCGTCGGTTGCGTCGGCTGCGCTCCCGGGCCAGCAGCGCCGAGGTCACGCCGCTGGCCAGGTTGGCGCCGGCGGCGTTGGCCGTCACGATGCGGCCGTCGGCACGCAGGCAGGCGCTCAGGAGACGGGCGGTGGTGGTCTTGCCGTTGGTGGCCGAGATGTACACGGCGCCACCGCCCAGCCCGCCGCCGAGCCGGGCCAGCGCACCGGGCTCCAGCCTGTTCAGCACCATGCCCGGCAGGCTGGTGCCCCCGCCACGCCCGGTGGCCCGGGACAGGGCGCCGGCCGAGGCGGCGATCATCTCGGCAAGGCGATCCACGCACCGCATCGTACCGACGCCCGGAAGCCGGCTCCGGCTGCAAGGGCACCTGGCAGGTGTTGGGCCGGTCGAGTTGCGCCGTGGTGATCGTCAGGGCGGTTGCACTGCCTGTGCCGCGGTTGGGCCGGTTGGGTTGGACTCGTCGGGTTGGGCCGGTCGGGGTTGGGCCGGTCGGGGTTACGGCGGTCGGGTTGTGCCGGTCGGCTTGTGCCGGTTGGGGTTACGGCGGTCGGGTTGGGCCGGTTGGGGTTACGGCGGTCGGGTTGGACTCGTCGGGTTGGGCCGGTTGGGGTTGGGCCGGTCCGGCACTACCCCTGGGCTGAGGGCGGGCTGCGGGGCTGAACTACTGTGAGCCGATGACCTCGGCAACGGTTGTGGGCCCCGCTGACCTGGGGCCGGGAACGCTGGCCGACGGCGACGGGGCGGTCGAAGAGGCGCTGCACCCGCCGTCGTTCACCACGGATCCGTATCCCGTCTATGCGCGCCTGCGGGACGAGGCGCCGGTCTACTGGAGCCCCTATTTCGGTCAGTGGCTGGTTGCCCGCGGCGAACTGGTCGTCGAAGTGGCCCGCCAATGGGAGATCTTCTCCAGCGTCGGCTGGGACAGCTTCTTCCTCAGCCAACTGCCGGAGGACCTGCGCCCGGAGATCCCCACCGTCATCGACCACTTCCGGACAGTCAACATCTCCACCACCGACCCGCCTGTGCACACCCGCCTCCGCCGGCTGCTGTCGAAAGCCTTCACCCCCCGCCGCATCGCCAGGCTGGAGGACCGGGTGCGCGCCGTCACCGCCCGCCTGCTGGACGACGTCTGCGATGGCGCCGCCGGCGAGGTGAGCTTCGACCTCATCGCCGGGTTGGCCTACCCGCTGCCGGTGGCGATGATCGGGGAGCTCTACGGCGTCGGCGACAGCGATCATGCCGACCTCAAGCGCTGGTCGAAGGCTGTCGTGGCGTACACCGGGTCGTCGGTCGCCCATCCGCACCTGGCCAGGGAGCTCGACACCGCCCTGGCGGAGTTCCGGGCGTACCTGCGGGCGCTCGTCGTCGAGCGGCGCAACCGCCCCCGGGACGACCTGCTGAGCGACCTGGTCGCCGCCGTGGACGAGGGCGAGCGGCTCGCCGAGGACGAGCTGGTGGCCACGTCCATCAACCTGCTCTTCGCCGGCCACGAGACCACCACCAACCTCATCGGCAACGGCACGCTGGCGCTGCTGCGCCACCCCGACCAGTTGGACCTGCTGCGCAGCCAACCGGAACTCCTGCCGGGTGCCGTGGAGGAACTTCTGCGCTATGACAGCCCCGTGCAGCGGGTGCGTCGCATCACCACCCGCGACATCACCATCGGCGGCCGGGAGATCCCCCGAGGCACCCCGGTGACGGCGTTCCTGGGTTCGGCCAACCGGGACCCGGCGCAATGGGACCGCCCCGACGAACTGGACGTGACCCGCCCCGACGTCTTCCCGATGAGCTTCGGCGGCGGCCCGCACTACTGCATCGGCGCCGCGCTGGCCCGCCTCGAGGGGCGCGTCGCCTTCGAGTTGCTGCTGGAGCGCTTCGCCGAGTTGCGCCTCGCCGACGGATTCGAGAACCGCTGGCATCCCAATGTGGCGTTCCGCGGCCTCGTCGAGTTGCCGCTGCGGGGGGTTCTGGCCGGCTAGCCGTCTCCGCCGGTCATCCGGTCAGCCCCCAAGCCCCTCAGCCCGTCAGCCCTCAAGCCCCTTAGCCCGGCAGTCCCCAAGCCCGTCAGCCCCCAAGCCCGTCAGCCCGTCAGCATCTCGATCGCGTCGACGGAGGCGAAGGCGGCGTTGAGGAGCTGTGTCTGCTCCTGCAGGTGGATCTGGCGCGAGCCCGTGGCGGGGCTGGCGGACTCGGGGCGACTCACGCCGAGTACCCGGATTCCCGCCAGTGCCTCGGCGAGGCGATTGCGGGCGAAGCCCCAGGCGCCCATGTTGCGGGGCTCGTCCTGCAGCCAGACGACCTCGCCGGCATCGGGATAGCGCGCCAGCGCCTCGGTGATCTCGCGCTCGGGCCACGGGTACAGCTGCTCGACGCGCACGACCACCGTCGGCGCCCCCAGCGAGTCCCGCTTCGCCAGGGCTTCGTGGCCGACCTTGCCGCTGCACAGCACCACCCGCTCGACCCGGGACGGCGGCGCCGGGTCGTCGAGCACCGCCTCGAAGGAGCCCTCGGCGAAGTCCTCCAGGGTTGAGCGGGCCGGGCGGGCACGGAGCAGCGACTTCGGGCTGAACACCACGAGTGGCCGGCCCAGGTCCCACAGCGCCTGGCGCCGCAGCAGGTGGAAGTACTGGGCCGCCGTGGTGGGCTGCGCGAGCGTCAGGTTGTCCTCCGCCGCCAGGATCAGGAACCGCTCGATGCGTGCCGAGGAGTGTTCGGGGCCTTGGCCCTCGAGCCCGTGGGGCAGCAGCAGCACCAGCCCGCTTCGCTGGCGCCACTTGTCCTGGGCGGCAACCAGGAACTGGTCGATGATGATCTGCGCGCCGTTGGCGAAGTCCCCGAACTGCGCTTCCCACAGCACCAGTGCCCGGGGGTCGCCCAGCGAGTAGCCGTACTCGAAGCCCAGGGCGGCGTACTCCGACAGCAGCGAGTCGTAGATCCACAGGCGAGTGCGGGGCGCGCACAGCGCCTCCAGCGGTGTGTGCGCGGCGCCGGTGACGTTGTCCACCAGGGTGCTGTGGCGCTGGGAGAACGTACCCCGGCAGGAATCCTGGCCAGTGAGGCGCACCGAGACGCCGTCCTGCAGCAGCGTGCCGAGCGCCAGTGTCTCCGCCAGCGCCCAGTCGGTCTCGGCGCCGGCGAACATGCGGTCACGGGCGTGCAGGTGCTTGGCCACCCGGGGGTGCAGCGAGAAGCCCTCCGGAAGGACGCTCAGCGCGTCGTAGATGTCCCGCAACTCGGCGACGCCGACGCTCGTGTCGATGTCGGGCAGGTCGCCCGTCGGCGGCTTGGGTGGGAGAGCCATGGGCTGCCCGTCGGGGAGCTCCGCCCGGGTGGCGTCCAGGGCCTCGGCGAGCATCTTGTCGAAATCATCGAGTGCTGCGGTGGCGGTGTCCACGCTGATCTCGTCCTGCAGCATGAGGCGCTCGACGTAGCCCTTGCGCACCGGGCGGTGCTCGGCGATGCGGTTGTACATGATCGGCTGGGTGACGCTGGGGTCATCGCTCTCGTTATGGCCGTGGCGGCGGTAGCACCACAGGTCGATCACGACGTCCTTGCCCCAGCGTTGCCGGTAGTCGAACGCCAGGCGCCCGGCGCGCACGCAGGCCTCGGGGTCGTCGCCGTTGACGTGCAGGATCGGCGCCTGGATCATGCGAGCCACGTCGGTGGGGTAGGGGCTGGAGCGGCCCTCGCTGGCCGTGGCGGTGAAGCCCACCTGGTTGTTGATGACCAGGTGGATCGTGCCGCCGACCGAGTAGCCGTCCAGCTGGGACATGTTCAGCGTCTCGGTCACCACGCCCTGGCCGGCGAAGGCGGCGTCGCCGTGCATGACCAGGGCCAGCACGCTGGTGGTGCAGGCTCCGGGCATCGCCCGCGTGCCTGGTGTCCGAGCCGCTTCCCCCTCGGGCGGAGACCCGTCGGGGGCGGCTGCGTCGTCGCTGTCGTCGTCGCTGTCGTCGTCGGTGGCCGGCGCCGGAGCGCACTCTGTTGCTCCCTCGGCCTCGAGGCGGTCCATGCGGGCCTTGGCCATGCCCACCACCACTGGGCCCACGGCCTCCAGGTGCGACGGGTTGGCGGCCAGGTCCACCCGCAGCGGGTTCCCGGCACCGCTGGTGAACTTGCCGCTCATCCCCAGGTGGTATTTCACGTCGCCGGAGCCCTGCACGGCGTCGGGGTCGATGGCGCCCTCGAACTCCCGGAACAGCTGGCCGTAGGACTTGCCCACGATGTTGACCAGCACGTTCAGGCGGCCGCGGTGGGCCATGCCGATGATCGCCGAGTGCATGCCGCCGTCGGCGGCCTCGCTCAGGATGGCGTCGATGGTGGGGATGACGCTCTCGGCGCCCTCGAGGCCGAAGCGCTTCTGGCCCACGTAGCGAGTGCCCAGGAACCGCTCCAGCGCCTCGGCGGCGTTGAGGCGGTCCAGGATGCGCAGCTTGTCGTCGTGGCTCAGCTCCGGCTGGGGACCCTCCACGTGCTCGCGGATCCAGCGCTTCTCGGCGGGATCCAGGATGTGGGTGTAGTCCACGCCGAGGGTCCGGCAGTAGGCGTTGCGCAGCAGTCGCAGGATCTCCCGCAGCGGCAGGCGGTCACGGCCCCCGGCCGCTGCCGCCAGACCGTTGGCTTCGTTCACCTCGAACTCCCTGTCGAGGTCCCAGATGGTGAGCCCGTGGCCGGCCGGGTCGAGGTCCTGGTGCAGGTCGGGCTCGTTCAGCGCCAGCGGGTCCAACTCGGCGATGAGGTGGCCGCGGTCGCGGTGGGCGGCGATGAGGGCGTCCACCTGCGACTGCTTGAGGGCCATCGCCGTGGTGCTGTCGGCCCCCATGACGTCCCGCCGCCACTCCACCTCCTTGTAGGGCACGTCCAGGTCCCTGAAGATGTCGTGGTAGAAGCCGTGCTCGCCGATCAGCAGTTCGTGGACCGTCGCCAGGAAGTCGCCGGACTGGGCGCCCTGGATGATGCGGTGGTCGTAGGTGGACGACAGCACCGCCACCTTGGAGACCCCCCAGCCGGCCAGCGTGTGGGGGTCGGCGCCCTGGAACGCCGCCGGGTAGTCGATCGCTCCCACGCCCACGATGAGGCCCTGGCCGGCCATGAGCCGGGGCACCGACCAGCGGGTGCCCAGCATCCCCGGGTTGGTGAGCGTGACGGTGGTGCCGGCGAAGTCGTCGGCGGTGAGGCGGTTGCCGCGGGTGCGCCGGATCAGCTCGTCGTAGGCCTCGATGAAGTCCCGGAAGTCCAGTTCCTCGGCGTGGCGCAGGCACGGAACCAGCAGCGTGCGGGTGCCGTCGGAGCGCTCGTGGTCGACGGCCAGGCCCAGGCCCACGTGAGGGTGGTGCACCACCCGGGCCACCCCGTCGCCGCCGTGGCTGAACGAGGCGTTCATCTCCGGGGCATGGTCGGCGATCGCCCGCACGACGGCGTAGGCGATCAGATGCGTGTAGCTGACCCTGGCGCCCCGGGTGCGGCCCAGATGGCCGTTGATCACCATGCGGTTGACTTCCAGCAGTTTGGCCGGGACCTCCCGGAAGCTGGTGGCCACCGGCACCGCCAGGCTGGCCTCCATGTTGGCGGCGAGGCGGGCGCCGGGGCCTCGCAGCGGCTCGCCCTCGGGGGGCGGTTCGGTGACCGGAGCCAGGTCGCTGCGGCTGGGGATCGCTGCGGGGCCTGCCGGTGGCGCCGGGGGCTCGGCCTCCACGGGCGCCGCTTCGGGGATGTGCGACCGGTAGTCGGCGAAGAAGTCCCGCCAGCCGGCGCTCACCGAGTCGGGGTCCGCCTGGTAGCGGGCGTACATCTCCTCGATCAGCCAGGCATTCTGGCCCGTCGGGAATGCAGACGGTGGGGTCTGCTCTGACGCCACGAGGCGAGTCTACGAGAGTGCTCCTTTGGCCTGCGAGTCGGCCCCGGCGCTGTTCGTCGGAGTTCCGGGTGGCGGACTTGGTGGTGCGTGTCCGGGCGGGGCCTGTCCGGGCGGGGCCTGTCCGGGCGGCGCCGCCGGTGTCCGTCGGCGGATCGTCTGGCGAAATCGATCCGGCGCCGGCCCCCGGCGCCCCCGCCCTCGGTTGTCTGCGGTGAGTCCGGACCGGGGCGGTCCGGGGTGGGGGCCGCGCGGTAGCCTGCGCTGGTGCGCCTGGCCACCTGGAACGTGAATTCGCTCCGGGCGCGCATGGAGCGGGTGGAGCCGTGGCTGGCCGCCGTGGAGCCCGACGTGGTGTGCATGCAGGAGACGAAGCTGGCCACCGGGGACTTCCCGCACTTGGCCTTCGAGTCGCTGGGTTACGAGTGTGCCCACCACGGTGAGGGCCGCTGGAACGGGGTGGCGATCTGCAGCCGGGTGGGCCTGGAGGACGTGGCGGCCGGGTTCGCCGACGGCGCCGGCGAGGACCCCGACGCCAGGGTCGTGTGGGCAACCTGCGGCGGGGTGCGGTTGGCCAGCGTGTATGTGCCCAACGGCCGGGAGGTCGGCCACGATCACTACCACTACAAGCTGGCCTGGTTCGGCCGGCTGCGTGCCCATCTGGAGGCGGTCTGCGATCCCGCCGGCGACGTGGTGGTGGCGGGCGACTTCAACGTGGCACCCGAGGACCGCGACGTCTGGGACATCGAGGTGTTCGCCGAGTCCACCCATGTCACCGAACCCGAGCGCACCGCCTGGCAGGCGGTCTGCGACTGGGGCCTCGTGGACGTGTTCCGTGAGCGCTACCGGGGCGTCGACGGCCTCTACACGTTCTGGGACTACCAGGCCGGCCGCTTCCACAAGCGCCAGGGCATGCGTATCGACCACGTGCTGGCCAGCGAGGACCTGGCGGGCCGGGCCGGTGGCATCATCGTGGACCGCAACGCCCGCAAGGGCACCAAACCCTCCGACCACGCCCCGCTCGTGGTGGACTTCGATCTGTGAGCCGGAACTAGCTGATGCTCGCCGCCACCGCTGATCTGGCCCACGCCGAGTACGACCTGCTGGTCTTCTGGGTGCAGCTGCTGGCGCTGGTGGTCGGCGCCCGCACCCTCGGCTGGGTGATGGTGCAGCTGGGCCTGCCACGGGTCATCGGCGAGTTGGGCGCCGGCGTGATCCTGGGCCCGTCGCTGTTCGGGCACTTCTTCCCCGAGCAGTTCGCCTGGTTCCTGCCCGCCGGCGGCGAGCAGGCGGCCGCACTGCTGACCGTGAGTTGGATCGGCGTGGCGCTGCTGCTGGTGCTGGCGGGCTTCGAGACCGACCTGGGCCTGATCACCAAGCTGGGCCGCCCCGCGGTTCTGGTGGCGGTGGGCAGCATGCTGGTGCCGGCGGGCGCCGGCAGCGTGGTGGGGTGGCTGATTCCCGACGAGTTCCTGGGCCCCGACGCCAGCCGCAGCACGTTCCTGCTGTTCGTGGCCCTGGCCGTCAGCGTCTCGGCACTGGCGGTGGTGGCCAAGATCCTCTCCGACCTGGGGCTCATGCGGCGCGACTTCGGTCAGATCACCGTGGCGGTGGGCATGGCCAACGACGTGGTGGGCTGGGTGCTGCTGGGTGTGCTGACCAGCGTGGTGGCCTCCGGCGGCGTCTCCGCCACCGGCATCCTGATCTCGGTTGGAGGCCTGCTGCTGTTCATGGTGCTGGCGCTGACGGTGGGGCAGTGGCTGGTGGACCGCTGGCTGCGCCGCACTCGCCGCAGCAGCGACACGCTGGGCGCCGCGGTGACCGTGGCGGTGGTCACGATGCTGGGCTTCGGGGTCGTCACCCAGGGCCTGGGGGTGGAGGCGGTGGTGGGGGCGTTCGTGGCCGGCGTGGTGCTGCACCGGTCCCGCTTCGTGGACGAGCGGTTGGAGCACTCCCTGGAACGGCTGACGTCGTCTTTCTTTGCACCGGTGTTCTTCGCCACCGCCGGCCTGCAGGTGAACCTGCTGCTGCTGGAGGACCCGACGATCCTCACCTGGACCATCGTGGTGGTGGCGGCGGCGATCGTGGCCAAGTTCGCCGGCGCCTACGGCGGGGCCAGGGTGGCGGGACGCAGCCACCGGGCGGGGCTGGCGCTGGGGGCCGGTCTCAACGCCCGGGGCACGCTCGAGATCGTCATTGCCTCGGTGGGCCTCAGCCTGGGGGTCTTCAACACGGCGTCGTTCACGATCATCGTGCTGGTGCCGCTGGTGACGTCGCTCTTCGCCTCGGTGGCGCTGCGGATCGTGGTCTTCAACTGGCGCGGCGACGCGGCGGAGATCCGCCGGCTGGACCGCGAGAAGGCGCTGAGTGAGAACCTGGTGGTGCGCACGTCCCGGCTGCTGATCCCGTCACGTGGGGGGCCGGCCTCCATCACCGCCGCCCAGCTGATGCACTACTCGTGGCCGCCCGAGGCCGAGGTGACGGTGATGACCGCCGCCGACCGGCGGGCAACGTTCGACTTCGGACCGCTGGAGAACGTGCTGCACGGCCGGGAGGTGGACTTCGAGCGGGTGCGGGAGCGCGACGTGGCCGAGCGCATCGCCAAGGAGGCGGCGCTGGGCTACGGGGCCATCGGCATGGGGGTGCAGAGCAGCGAGGAACTCGGCCAGGTGATCTCGCCGCTGGTCGACGAGGTGCTGCGCGTGAGCCCCATCCCGGTCGTGGTGGTGCGCCGGGCCCGCAACCTGGATCGGCCCTTGCCGGGGGCCTACGCCAAGGCGCTGGTGCCGGCGTCGGGCGGGCCGGCCAGCCGGGCCGCGGCCGAAGTGGCCGGCAATCTGAGTTCCCAGCTCGGCACGCAGATGGTGCTGGCCCACATCGTGGGTTCGGCCGACGTGATGAGCGGCCTGCGGCGGCTGCCCACGATGGCGTCCGGTGCGAATTGGCCGGCGATCTGGCACGACGACGAGGAGGTCGCCGACGCTGTCAGAGTGCTGGCCGCCGATGAGCCTCCCAGGCCGGCGGCCGACCCCGCAGAGTCCGCAGAGACCGCCGGTGCCGAGCCCGCGGCGGATGGTGGATGGGTCGAGAGCGAGCAGCCGGGCCCGCCGTCGGGACGCGGCGCCCCGGCCTTCGTCGGTTCGCTGGGTGGGGTCATGGGGAGGCTGCTGCAGGCGCCGCTGGATCTGCTGCGGCCCCGGCGCCTGGTGATGCTGCGGTCGCCGGCACGGGCCACCGGGATCGGCGAGCAGGTCCTGGGCCAGGCGGCGCAGCTGGTCGAAGGACTGGGGGTGGAGCCCCAACTCCTGACCCGCCCCGGCACCTCAGTGGCTCTCGAATTGCTGGATCTGATACAGGAGACCGAGGCCGACCTGGTGGTCATGGGCGCCAACCTGCGGCGGCTGCGGGACCGGCCCTTCCTGGGTCACACCGTCGAGACCGTGCTGCGCCGCTGCGACGCCACGGTTGCCCTGGTGCTGGTGCCCTTCGACCTGTAAGGCCTGTCGGGCGGCTGGTGCGGTCTCGGTGCGGCGATTCTCCGGGCGCCTTCCCGTGCGGTGATTCCCCTGCGGTGATTCCCCTGCGGCGATTTCCCGTGCGGCGATTTCCCGTGAGGTGATTCCCCTGCGGCGGTCCCCCGTGCGGCGATTTCCTGGGCGCGTTCCCGCGAGGTGATTCCCTCTTCGGGCCGTTCCGCCGAACGGTTAGTACGAACGGTTAGTAGCGGATGGCGCGGCTGGGGCAGAGCGTGGCGGCCTCCTCGACGGCGGCGCGCTCGGACTCGGGCGGGTGGATGTCGATGACGTGTGACCGGCCGTCGTCGCCCACCTGGAAGACACCAGGTGCGACCCGCTCGCAGTAGCCCACCCCCTGGCACTGCTGCTGGTCGACAGAGACGTGCAACTGCTCGGCGGTCATGGTCTTGTTTCTAGTTTCTGGCCGAGTGTCCTGCTGAGTTTGCTGCCGAGCCACCTGCTGAGTCTCTTGCCGAGCCACCTGCCGCGTTTAGTGCCGAGGCTCCTGTCGAGGTCTCCGGCGGTGGCTGGCCGCGCGTCGAGCGCTGGGGTTCGCGGCCGGGGCTGACGGCGTATCGAGTGCCGGGAGCTTCGGCCGGGACCTTCAGGTGGGGTCTGCAGGCAGGGGCCGACCGCCCGGGAGCTTCGGCCGGGACCTTCAGGTCGGGTCTGCAGGCAGGGGCCGACCGCTCGGGAGCTTCGGCCGGGACCCTCAGCCGGGACCTCCAGCAGGGGCCTACAGCCGGGTCAGCAGCATCGGGAAGCGGCCGTAGGCGTCGTGGTGGCTGGCCTGGGTGTAGGTCGGCGGGTCGTCGGGGTCGATCTCGATGCCCGCGTTGTAGAGAGCGCCGGCGATGTTGACCACCGTGCCGTCGGTGCCCTCGTCGTTGTCGGTGCGTGCCGAGAGGCCGGTGACCAGCGTGCGGCCGATGCAGATGTGCTGGCCGCCGCCGAACGTGAGGCCCCAGGGCTTGACCGTGCTGACCTCCCGGTAGGGGTTGAACTCGCGGGCGTCGGCGCCGAACGCGCTGGTGTCGCGATTGGCCGGCGTGAACAGGCAGGCCACCCGCTCGCCGGCGGCGATCTTCTTGCCGTTGGACAGTGTGAAGTCCTCGGTGGCGATCCGCAGCAGCGCCGGGGACGGCTGGTGCAGCCGCAGGGCCTCGTGGGCGGCCCGCTTGATGAACACCCCGTCGGACACCTTGGCCCGATCCTCGGGGCGGCTGTCGAACCACTCGTCGAGGTGCGCGATCAGGTGGGGGACCGCATGGGTGGTGGTCTGCGTGGCCGCCACGAGGAACAGGCAGGCCTCCCGTATGGGCAGCCCCTCGTCCCAGTCGTCGTTCCAGTGCAGGTACAGCATCGTGATGAGATCCACGGGCAGCTCGTCCCGGCCGATCTCGCCTCTGCGGTGGCGCTCGATCAGCGCACGGCGCCGGGCCACCGACGGGGCGAAGAACTCCCGGTCGAATGCGTCGCGCACCTTGAGGATGCGCTGGATGACCTCGCCGTGGTCCTCGGTTGACCATTCGACGGTGGCGCCGGTGCCGAGAAGCTCGACGTACTCGCGGAACGCGTCGGTCCGCTCGGGGGTGTCCACGCCGTCGATCCCGGTTGTGGCCGCGGCGATGCGGGCCAGCATCGTGCGCAACACCACGCACAGGTCGGCTCGCACCACGCCGTCGTCGCTCCGGTTGGCGCGGCACTCCTCCAGCGTCTTGTGAATGAGCGGGATCAGTTCGGTGTGCTCGTAGTAGTCCAGCGCGATCTTGGCGAACAGGGGTGCTTCGAGGCGGCGGCGCTCGAAATGCTCGTCGCCGTCGATGGTCAGCAGGCTGCGCCCGAAGAACGCCTGGCTCTCCTGGTGCGATCCCTGGCGAAAGCTCCGGGACCGCAGGATCTCGTCGATCTCGGCGTACGTGGTGAAGTGCTGCAACCCCACGATGTGCGGAGGCGGCGGCATGTCGCGGATCGTGGGCTGGCGACTGTGCACGATTGGGCCTCCGTCTGGTTCTTGTCTGGTTCTCGTCTGAGCCTCGGTCTGAGTCCCTGTCGTCTCCGTGAGTCGCCCGAACATAGCCGCTGGCCTTCCGGGCGCTCTGATCGATGAGTTTCAGGCACCGCTGTGGCGAGGTCCATGATGGCCGAACGCTACGGCTGTTCGGCCTCCGGCGGGGGTAGCGGATCGACCGGCCGAGGGGGTTCTTGGATCTTCGGTGGTGGTTCCCCCTCCGAGATCGTGGTCGGCGGCAGGCGCACCGGCCGGACGGGCCCCGCGTCATCGTCGGAGCCGCAGGCACCGGAGACCAGGCCGACGGCGAGGAGCGTGAGGACGACGGTGGCGCAACGGCGTCGAGCCTTGGGGAACGTCATGAGACTGGATTCATGAGACTGGATTCATGAGACCGGATTCAAGGATTCTGCTTCCTCCTCTTCGGCGAGCCGCCGGCCGACGCCCCGCTGATTCTGCCGAGCGTAGGGCTCGTGCAGGCAGGCTCGAAGCCGACGGGTCCAGTGCGGATGGGCCGCCAGAACCACCCGCACCGCCCACACCGCCAACCCGGCCGGCACCGCCCACACCACCGACCCGGCCCGCACCGCCCACACCGCCGACCCAGCCGCACCGCCCGCAGAGGCCGCCCCGCCCGCCGAGACCGCCCCGCCCGCAGAGGCCGCCTCGAGCGCCGCGTGAATCTCGGCGCGCCTGTCCGAGGCTTGGGTCATTCGGATTGGGCGGCCGACGTTCACTGCCACCGGGCGTGACACACTTGTCCCGCCGGGTGACCTGGATCCCCATCCCCGATAGTCATGCGGAGCCCGAATCATGGCAACCTCCTCATCGTGGCAACCTCCTCATCGTGGCAGTCTGCTTGTCGTGAGAACCTGCTGGTCGTGAGAACCTGCTTGTCGTGAGAATCTGCTTGCCGTGAGAACTCTCTCCGAGCACTGACATGCGGGCGCGGGACATCGGGTTGTTCGCGGCCTCGGGGCGGACCGGAGCGCTGAACGCCATTGTGGACGTGCCGGGTGTGGCGGTTGGGCATGTGACCCGCATTGCCGGCGACGGCCCGCTGGTTGTCGGCGAGGGCCCGGTGCGTACCGGTGTGACCGTGGTGGTTCCCCGCCCCGAGCCGGTGGCGCTCAACCCGGTGTTCGCCGGAATCGGCCGGCTGAACGGCAACGGTGAGATGACCGGCAGCCACTGGATCGAGGAGTCGGGGCTGCTGACGTCGCCGATCGCCCTGACGAACACGCACTCGGTGGGGGTGGTGCGTGATGCCTTGGTGCAGGTTGAGCGGTCGCAGCGGTCGGGTTCGGACTGGTGGTCGCTGCCGGTCGTCGCCGAGACCTGGGACGGGCTGCTGAACGACATCAACGGCTCGCACGTGCTGGCTGCCGACGTGTGGGCGGCGCTCGAGGCGGCGGGTGCGAGCGGTGCGGGCAGGGCGGCGACTGCGGCTGGTGCGGGCCCGGCGGGTAGTGCGTCTCGGGCGGCTGGTGCGGGCCCGGCGGCTGGTGCGTCTCGGGCGGGTGGTGCGTTCCCGGTGGGCGGTGCGGCTGGTGTGGTTGGTGCGGGCCGGGTTGGTGGTGCAATCGGTGTGGGCAGCGCGGGTGGTGCTGGCGGTGCGGGCGGTGCAGGCGGTGCGTCTCGGGTCGGTGGTGCGTTCCCGGTGGGCGGTGCGGGCCCGGTGGCGGAGGGCAACGTCGGCAGCGGCACCGGCATGATCTGCCACGGCTTCAAGGGTGGCATCGGCACCTCGTTCCGGATCGTTGGCGGGTCTGCTGGCGACACGGATGGCGAAGCGCAAGGCGACACGGGTGGCGAAGCGCTGGGCGACACGGGTGGCGAAGCGCTGGGCGACACGGCCGGCGGAGTGGGCAGCTACACGGTCGGCGTGCTGGTGCAGGCCAACCACGGCTCCCGGCGGCGGCTGGTGATCGACGGGTTCCCGGTGGGGCTGCACCTCGACGAGAGCGTGGTCCCGTTGCCGGGCGGCGATCTGCCCGAGGGGATGGGTTCGATCATCACGGTCGTGGCCACCGACGCGCCGCTGCTGCCGCACCAGTGCCGCACCCTGGCGGCCCGTACGGCTCTGGGAATCGGCCGGGCCGGCGGTGTCGGCGAGCACTGGTCGGGCGACCTGTCGATCGCGTTCGCCACCGGCCACAGTGACCTGGGGCGCGGCGGGCGGTCGGGGACTGCTGGGCGGTCGGGGACTGCTGGGGGGTCGGGAAGTGCTGGGCAGGCAGGGAGTTCGGGGGCGCCCGATCGGGGCTCGTCGGGGAGCCCCACGCGGTCTCCGGAGGATCGGGCGAGATCGTTGGCCGACCCGCCGGATCTCGATACGGACCATCGTGAGGCAGCAGGCGCCGGGCCGCTGATGGTGGACGCCGGCATGCTCGTCGCCCTGTATGAGGCCACCGTCGACGCCACCGAGGAGGCCATCGTCAACGCCCTGTTCGCGGCCGAGACCATGACCGGCCGCGACGGCATCACCGCTCACGCCTTGCCGATAGATCGTGTCCGGGAGTTGATCTCCGGGCAGTCGGGGTGATGAGGCTGTTCGGGGGATCCTGCCCGGTCCTGGGGGTGTGGCCGCTGCTGGAGGTGCTGCCGCTCGCCGCGGCAGCGGGGGACGTCGAGCCGTCGCCGGACGAGGGGTCGGAGCGATGAGCGTTCCGCTGCGTCCACGTGGTGCCGTCGGGGTCGATGAGGGGTCGCCGGACGAGGGGTCGGAGCGATGAGCGTTCCGGGGTTCGGGTTCGGGGTGACGCCGGGGCCGCCGGAAGGGGTGGCCGCCGAGATCCGGGACGCCGAGGCGCTGGGGTTCGACCGGATGGGTGTCTGGGACTCGCCGGCGCTGTTCCGAGACCCGTGGATGACGCTGGGGGCGGTGGCTCGGGAGACCAGCACGATCCGGCTCGGCACGTGGGTCTCCAACCCTGTCAGCCGCCACCCGGTTGTGACCGCCTCGGCCATGGCCACCCTCGAGGACTTGGCGCCGGGGCGGACCTACTTCGGCATCGGCTCCGGCGGTACCGGCGTGTGGCACCTGGGGCAACCGGCTGCCCGCTTGGACGAGTTGCGGGAGTACATCGCCACGGTGCGCCGGCTGCTCGCCGACGGCCGAGCCTCCTACCAGGACTCGGACTGCCGCCTGGAGTGGGGTCGGGGAACCTCGGTGCCGATCATCATCTCGGCGCACGGGCCTCGGGCGCTGCGCCTGGCCGGCGAGGTTGCCGACGGTGTCGTGTGCGGTCTGGGAGTCCTGCCCGAGGTGGTCTCGGGCTGCCTGGAGTTGATATCAGAGGGGGCCGAGTCGGCCGGTCGGACGCTGGCCGACCTGGAGGTGTGGTTCACCTGCTTCTGGTTCGTGGATGCGCGCCCGGGCGCGGCGCTGGCCGAAGGCGCCTGGGCAGCGACGGCGTTCGCCATGCACTTCTCCCAGGGCCGCGTGGAGGGCAAGTTCGTGCCCAGCGAGTACCGGGAGGGCATCGCCCGCCTCGGCGAGCAATACGACCTGGTGAGCCACGGCAAGGTCACCGACGATCTGAAGCGCAGGTATGTGGAGCGGGCGGACGCCCTGGGCATCGGCGACTACATCCGCAGCCGCTTCATGTTCTGCGGCACCCCCGAGGAGGTCGAGTCTCAGATCCGGGCGGCGATGGCGGCCGGGGCCCGGAACTTCGACGGCGCCCTCGACGCCGACCTACCCGAGCGCCGCCGCCGCATCGGCAACTGGGCCGAACTGGTGCTGCCCCGCTTCGGCCGGGAGCCGGGAGCCGGTGCCAGGGCCGATGGCTGACTTCGGCCCGGCGGGGGTTGGTGCCGGTTGCGTCGGCGGTGGCGGTTGTTCGGCGCGGCGGCCGGGTCGTGGGTTCGGGTCTGATGGCTGATGCCGGCCTTGCTGGGGTTCGTGTCGGTTGTCCGGGACGGCCGGCCGGGTCGTCGATTCGGGATCGATGGTTGACTTCGGCCTGGCGGGGTTCGTGTCGGTTGTCCGGCGGGTGTGGTCGGGTCGTGGGTTCGGGTCTGATGGCTGATGCCGGCCTTGCTGGGG
>Ga0209021_1001386_pt1 | contig 24429 bp, 22 predicted proteins | sample PinacodermFT_FD_187299 | JGI IMG/M metagenome (GOLD analysis project Ga0209021, IMG submission 187299) | Host-associated microbial community of the marine sponge Aplysina aerophoba from Gulf of Piran - sponge pinacoderm, lysed by freeze-thaw... | ecosystem: Host-associated > Porifera > Sponge >... | reverse complement strand
CGCACCGGCGGACAGATCTCCGACTCCGAGACCATGTTCAGGATCGGTGCACATGTTCATCCCGGCGAGCGACTGTCCGTTGGCGCCTTCGTCTCCTACCGCAAGCATACGGACGACAACTTCGACAACATCAGAAAGCTCGGCGTCTCGCTCCGGTATCACTTCTGATCCCTGTGTCTGGCGCACTGCAAGGGTCGCGTAGGGCCGTGTGTGGACTGCCGACAGCTCCAGCTCGGCAGGGTACGCCGTGGCCTCCACCAGGTCGATCACGAGTGCGGGGTTGAATCCCTTTTTCGCCTCATACCGATACTGTCGACGACCTCAGAGGCCATCCCCGGGTCTTTCCGGTCCCCAGGAACCGATGGTGCGTCCACCGTTTTGCGCATCTCGTCGAAACGCCGCTGCATTTCGTTTCGGATCAGGGTCGTCCTGCCGTGGCCAATTCGGGCTCATCAGCCAGCACCCTTTCGATCCGCCACACGCTCGCCGGTGGAACGTTGAGCGCTGCAAACCCGACCCGGCGACACACAGCACCCAGGCGTGCACACGCGATGGCCAGACGGCGCGCGTAGGTGAATTGCACGAGCGCACCGGCATGCGGCAGCACATCGAGGGTTGCCCGGATGATCGTGTCGCGTTCTGCCTCGGTCATGTTGCGAAGCGGAAGGGAGGAGACCACCACCGAGGGCGTGCCGGCGGCGCGTTCGTCCAGGATGGCGCGGATTCGAGCCGCCTCGCCTTCGATGACTTCGGCTCGGGGGAATCGGTGCTCGAGCCAGCGGCATAGCTCCCGGTCGCGCTCGATGAGGACGAGTTCCCCCTCCTCGAGCCCGATCTCGAGAAGGGCTCGGGTGATCGTGCCGGTCCCGGTGCCGAGCTCGACAACCGGACCCCGGCCGCTTCGAGCCTCCATGCTCGCGCGTGCCATGATCCTTGCAAGGGGCTTCGCGCTCGGCAGGATCGCGCCGATTCGGCGAGGGTTGGTGGCCCAGCGTTTCACGAACAGACCGACCCCGTTGCCGCGCAGTCGCGCGTCGACGCCAAGCGGCTTGGCTGCACTCGGCGGGTTCTCAGCCACGATCCGGTATCCCGTGGCGCTCCCGACCGACCCATCGCCCGACTTTCCGGCAATAGGCCTCGTAGGACTCCCCGAACTGCCGCCGCATCGCACGCTCCTCGAATGCGATGTACCAGAACCGCACGGTGATGCCGAACATCGCGGCAAGGACGAGGGCTGACAACGTCCCCGAAACAAGCGCCGCCCCGGTCCCGACAATGACCAGTCCGAGGTACATCGGGTTTCGGCTGAACCGGTAGAGCCCATCGGTCACGAGCTGTCCTGGCTCCTCGAACGTGTACACATTCGTGCCGACCCGCTGGAACTGGCGCTTCCCGGCAAAGGAGACGGCGAGGCCCGAGACCACGAGCCCTGCACCGCACCAGCGGAGCCAGGGCGAAGTGAACAAAACGATGGGGAGGAACCGGTCGACGGCCACGATGGCGGCGATCACGATCCAGAACAGGGTCGGTGGGTTGACGCGCATGGTTCCGGCTCCTGCGATGTCGGCCAATTGGCCTCGAACGTTTCGCCTTGCTGAGGGCAGAGGCGCTCGGTTCGGGGATCCTCGGTCACAGGCGTTGCCTAACTTCTTCGGCTTGGTGAACTTGCGCAAAGTGAAGGACGGCCAGTTGCGGCGGGACGGGTGCGCGTGCATGCCCGCTTTGAACCAAGGTCCCCGGGAGTCGGGACCTGCCGCTCGTGAGGTTCAGGGTCGCCTCAGCCTCGAAGTCGAAGAAGCAGGCGCCCTGCGCGATCAGCGGGTCGTCCCGGATACTGGAGTGCCGGTAGAGCCTGAGCTTCGAGGCGAATGTGGTCCCGTCCCCGTCCGGATTCCGGGCTCAGCGGATCGGCGGCCTCGCAAGGATCAGGTGGAAGCGCAGCATTTCCCGGTATTGACCCGAACGATCGAGTGCGAGCAACGACCCCGTGACAGCAGACGGTCGTGTGTCATCGCCGCGCGGCGACGGCTTCGACTTCAAACAGAATTTCAGGAGTAGCCAGGCTGGCGACTCCGATCAGGGTTTGCGTCGGAGGGTTGGCACTCCATCTGCTTCGCACGGCCTCCGCGATTGCCGCGAGCTTGTCGAAGTCGTGGTTCACGACGTATGTCCTGAGCTGGACGACATGGCTGAGCGCGAGCCCGTGGGCGGCGAGGGCGACACCGAGGTTCCGGAACGCGTGGCGCACCTGCTCTTCAAAGGCGGTCGAGACCACCGCGCCGTCAGTGCTCGATCCGTACTGACCCGAGATGAGCACCAGCTCCGTGCCAGGCGGGATGCTGGCGGTGTGGCTATAGCCGAACGGACCCGGATCGTGCAGCCCGGCGGGGTTGAGGATGGCGTGAGGCATGTGAGTTCTCCTTCGTAACGAGACCATGACCGTAGATGTTGGTTCTTCCCTTGGTTTCGATGCATGAGGGGTGGATGGTCTCGTGGTGACCCGACCCATTCGTTTGCGCGGGAGCAATCTGCCAGATCGTTGTGTCAGCTTTATGTCATATTTCTGGTACTCTGGGTCGGGATGCGAAGGACGGAACGACTGTTTGCAATCGCGGAGCTCTTGCGGGCGCGCCGAACGGGGATCAAGGCACAGGAGCTCGCCGATCGCTTCGGGGTCACGGTGCGAACGATCTACCGTGACCTCGATGGCCTGCGGGCGGCGGCGGTGCCGGTGATCGGGGAGCGCGGACGCGGCGGCGGACTCGCCCTCGACAAGACGTACTCGTTGCCACCGGTCAACTTCACCACGCGTGAGGCGGCGCTCCTGGTGACGGCCGGGCGCTGGCTCGAGCGGACCCGGCTGCTGCCGTTTGTCGAAACGCTCCGGTCGGCGATCGACAAGGTGCAAGGTGCGCTACCTGCCGCTCGGCAGTGGGAAGTCGCGCGGCTGGTGTCGACGCTGACGTGGATCGGCGTGCCGGCGCGGTTGGCGTCGGGCGACGTTCGAACGGCCGTCGAACATGCGTGGGTGCACGACGTTCCACTTCACATCACCTACGACGGGGCGCGTGGGATCACCGAGCGCAACGTGCGCATCGAGGCGGTGCTGCTCGAGCGCACGATGACCTTGCTCAATTGCCGCGACCTGGACCTTGATGACAAGCGGCAGTTTCGCATGCATCGGATCCAGCGCGCCGAGGTGCTGCCAGGAACCCGTTAGGGATTCGCGTCGGTCGCGGTGAGCGGCTTTGTCGGCTACGCGTCGTTCGCCGAAGTCACGTGTGAGGAGTGGTGCAAGGCCATCGGCGGGGTCGCAGGACGATTGAACAGCGGTCGCTGACTTGGGTGAGCCAACCTCCCAGGCTGGATTCACGGGTGGGGCATCGGGAGGGGACTTTCCCATCGGGACCGAGAGGCGTCGGACCTCGCCGACCGGGTAGCTGACCGGGAGAATCGGCTTGCCTTCGGGAGCAGTAGGAGGCCATCGAGGATTCGCGTGAGGAAGCGTGTTCGTGACGACGGTCTTCGTGGACGGCAACAATGTGATGGGGTCGCGTCCGGACGGCTCGTGGCGCAACCGCGCCGAGGCTGCGCAACGGCTCGTTGACAAGATCGCCCCGGTGGCGCGCCGCCACGCAGGCGCATGGGCGATCGTGTTCGCTGGGCCCGGGCCGACCGAGGTGGCTGCGCCATTGGAGTGCCATTCCGTGCTTCATAACGGGCATGGCCGCAGGGATGGAGCGGACGACCGAATCGTGGAACTCGTCGGTGCACTTCCGGATCGGGCTACGACGCTCGTCTACACCTCCGCCGCGGCGCTGCGCGCCCGGGTGCATGCGTTGGGGGCACGCGTTGCGGGCGCAAGGGCGTTGCTTGAAGAGATTGCGGCCGCGTACTCGTCAGCTGGACCGGTACGTACCCAGCACCTCGGGTCTCTCGACTGGCAGTTCCAGTCAATTCACAGAATGCTCGCAGGGAGGACTGGTTGTCGTGGGCGGTTCACGCGAGATCGCGCTCGCCGCCTCGAGCGGGTTCGATGCCTGTTTCCGCGAGGTCATCGCGCACCGCCGCGCGGCGCCGCCCGACGACATCTTGAGCGCGCTCGTGCAGGTGGAGGAAGAGGGCGATGTCCTCACCGGGCGCGAGATGCTGAACATCCTCCGCCTGCTCCTCGTCATCGGGAACGAGACCGCCACCAACCTCATCAGGAACGGGGAACGATCGACGAGGACCTCTGTTGGCAGAACGACCGAGCCCGAATTCCCTACTGATCAGGAGCGACCCGGGCGCGGGATCAGTTCGACACGGCTCGTCGACACTCGGTCGATGAACGCCGCATCATGCTCTACGAACACGAGCGTCGGCGTATTGCGCAGCACGGCGTCTTCGATGAGTTCGCGCGCGTCGACGTCGATGAAGTTTAGAGGCTCGTCCCAGATCAGGAGATCCGCGGGTGTCGCAATCGACCGAGCGATCTCGAGCTTGTTCTGCTGCCCGAACGACATCGACTCGATTGGCTGCTCCAGGACGGATTCCGATACCCCGAGCGACGCCATGTCGGAACGCAAGCGCGTTTCGTCGATGCCGTCACCGGCGAGCCGCTCGCGAAGGGACCCGCGGGTCCACCGCGGCTGTTGGCGCGCGTGGGCGACGGTGACGAAGGCCGGTCGGAAAAGGCTGCCTTCGAAGGCGAGCGCCTCACCGGCGATGAGGTCCGCGAGGCTCGTCTTGCCGCACCCGTTGGGTCCCACGATCGCAAGCCGATCGCCAGGGTAGACTCGGAAGCTCACTGGCTCGAAGAGCGGGCCGCCGCGGTGCACAACGAGGTCGGTGGCCGTGACGAGCGCACGGGAATGCCTGGCATCCGGGCACCCGATCTTGAGTGGGTAAGCCTTCTCGGTGTCCACGAGCGTCGCCCGTCGCGCTTCCACCGACCTCTCCGCGCGCCGCTCGGTGACGAGGGCCCGTTTCATCTGGCGGGCCGCCCGTGCACCGATCGCGCCCTTGTTGGCGTGGGCAGTCTTGTCCGATTCGCGCTTCATCGCCCACGCCCTTCGGTCCCGGGCCGAGGCCCCGAGGCGGGCGACCTCCTTCCTGAGCTCCGCATTCCGGAACTCCTGCGCGGCCAGGCGTTGGCGAAAGTGCTCGCGCCAGACAGTGAACCTCGTGCGCTCCGTCTCCACCGTGTCGCGATTGAGCGCGATCACCTGATCGATGCATGCATCGAGGAAGGCGCGGTCGTGCGACACCAGCAGGAACCCTGGCCTTGAGCGGAGATACGCCGCGAGGTGGGCGCGTCCCGCGCGGTCGAGGTGATTCGTCGGTTCATCAATGAGGACGAATCCCTCATCCCGGGCGAACAGGCCCGCGAGCAGGCACCGCGTGCGCTCCCCACCGCTCAGGTCCCGAAACGGGCGCTGCCACACCGCGGCACCGACGTCGAGCGCGGCGAGCTCGCGGGCGATGTCCGCGTCGATTCCGTAGCCGCCGGCATCCTGGAATCGGGTTTGCAGGGCGCCGTAGCGCTCAAGGGAGTCCTCGTCACCGATGTCGAGGAGACGGTCCATCTCCGCTTCCCACTGGCGGAACGCGCCAGCCGCGTCCCTTGCGGCCTCGAAGGCCGAAACGGCAGAGCTCGACGGCATGCAGGGGAAGCGCCGGGTGACAACGGCGCGCTCGATGCCGCCTCGGTCCGGCGTGAGCTCGCCGTGAATGAGCCGAAGCAGCGTCGTCTTGCCACGACCGTTCCTGCCGACGAGGGCCGACCGCCGACCGGTGTCGATGACCAGATCAAGATCCGTGAAGACGTTCTTCTCCGAGCCGTCGTAACCGAACGACAGCCCGCGGCAGACGATTGTGGACATGCGCGGCACTCCAGAGAAACCGAAGGGGAGGTTCCTGGATCAGTTGCGCATGCTTCCTCGTCCTCTCGTGCGCCCGGGGTGGGCGACTGGGGCGCGGAGTCTACCCGGTTTTGGGACCGATGGTGCGTCGACGGACCGACGCCGGGAGTTGCAAACGGCGGTGCAAAAGTAGACCACGGTAGCGGCGGGATGTCCCCGTTGCGGCGGAGCGAAATTCTGCCAGTGTTGCGACCCTTTCCGGACACGGGGAGGGCGGGAGGATTCACACGCGAGCCTGCGAGCCGCGCAGCGGATGGAGCTGTATCGCAAGGTTCGTCTGGCGTGCCGGGACGGGATGAGCGAGCGCGCGGCGGCGCGCCATTTCGGGATCTCGCGCCAGAGCGTGCGGAAGATGCTGGAGTTCTCCGTTCCGCCGGGGTACCGGCGCACGGCCCCGGTGCGCCGTCCCAAGCTCGATGGATTCACCGGACTTATCGACGAGTGGCTTCGCAGGGACCGCGACGACGACCATCGCAAGCAGAAGCACACGGCGAAGCGCAATTTCGAGCGTCTTCGCGACGAGCACGGCTTCGCCGGCGGGTACACGATCGTGAAGGACTACGTGCGCGAGCATCATCGCCGGCGCCGGGAGATGTACGTGCCGCTGGTTCATCCGCCGGGGCATGGGCAGGCTAGTTTCGGGCAAGAGCAAGGTCCATTTCTTCGCCTTCGACCTGCCGCAAAGCGACGCGTCGTGCGTTCGGGCGTACCCCGCGGCGACGGCCGAGGCGTGGGTCGACGGGCACGTGCACGCATTCTCGTTCTTCGGTTCGGTCCCGTTGTCGATGCTCTACGACAACGACCGGTGTCTTGTGTCGCGGATCGAGCGCGATGGGTCGCCCCGGCGGACGCAGCTGTTCAGCGGATTTCTCTCGCACTACCTCATCCGGGACCGGTACGGGCGTGCGGGCAAGGGCAACGACAAGGGAGCGGTGGAGGGCCTGGTGGGCTGGTCGCGGCGCAACTTCATGGTCCCGCTGCCGGACTTTGCGAGCTTCGAAGCGTTCAACGAGTATCTTGAGCGGCGCTGCCGCGAGCGCCAGGGCGACGTTCTTCGTGGGCATCGCCAGAGCATAGGCGAGCGCCTCAAACGCGATCTGGAGGCGATGGCCGCGCTGCCCGCGGCGCCGTTCGATGCCTGTCATCAAGCTCCCGGTCAGGTGAGCTCGCAGTCGCTGGTGCGCTTCCAGACCAACGACTACTCCGTCCCGGTCGCCTACGGACATCGCCAGGTCTGGGTGCGCGGCTACGTCGAGCAGGTCGTGATCGGGTGCGGGGCGGAGATCATCGCCCGCCACCGCCGGTCCTACGAGGGCGAAGACACCGTCTTTGACCCGCTGCACTACCTGCCGCTTATCGAGGGCAAGATCGGTGCGCTGGACCAGGCGGCGCCGCTCGCCGGGTGGGAGCTGCCCGATGCGTTCGCGACCCTTCGCCGGTTGATGGAGGCGCGCTCGGGGCGTGCCGGACGCCGGGAGTACGTGCAGGTCCTCCGGCTGCTGGAGACGTTCGGCCTGGACGACGTGCACGCGGCGGTCAAGCACGCCCTTCGCTTGGGCGCCATTGGTTTCGACGCGGTCAAGCACCTGGTGCTGTGCCGGGTCGAGAAACGTCCGTCGCGGCTCGACCTCGACGTCTATCCGTACCTTTCCAAGGCCAACGTCGCCAAGACCCGTGCGGCGAGCTACCTGTGCCTGATGTCCGGAGATACGTGATGAGCGAGGCGCCCCGGATCCTGCTCGAACATCGGCTCAAGACGCTCAAGCTCCCGACCTTCCTTCGCGACTACGAGAAGGTGGCGCGCCAGTCGGCGCACGAGGGCCTGGACCACACCCAGTTCCTGTCGCGCCTGGTCGAGCTCGAGCTCATCGACCGCGAACGGCGCTTGGTCGAGCGGCGCATCAAGGCGGCGAAGTTCCCCACCGTGAAAAACCTGGACAGCTTCGAGTTCAAGGCCATCCCGTCGCTCAACAAGGTCCGGGTCCTGGAGCTCGCCCGGTGCGAGTGGATCGAGCGTCGCGAGAACGTGATCGCTCTGGGGCCGAGCGGAACGGGGAAGAGTCATGTGGCTCAGGGGCTCGGATTGGCCGCATGCCAGCGAGGAATGTCCGTACGCTTCGTCACCGCCGCGGCGCTCGTGCACGAACTCATGGAGGCGCGCGATGAACGACGCCTGATGCGGCTGCAAAAGCAGCTCGCCAACCACAAGCTGCTCATCATCGACGATCTGGAGTTCGTCCCGTTATCGAAAACCGGGGCGGAGCTGCTGTTCGAACTGGTCTCGCAGCGCTACGAGCGTGCCGCAGTCCTCATCACCTCGAATCTTCCCTTCGACGAATGGACCGAGACGTTCGGCTCGGAGCGCCTGACCGGGGCGCTGCTCGACCGTCTCACCCATCATGTCCATATCCTGGAAATGAACGCCGAGAGCTTCCGCCTCAACCACAGCCGCGCGCGCAAAACGGCCCCCGCGGGCTGACCGTCGCGCCGTCCTGAGCCGGAAACTCCGGTCGGGCTACACCCTCCCTGCGATTCCGCCACCCGCCGCCCCAAGCCGAACCCCGACCTCCTCGGACCACCTCACCCCCACGGCCGCGGTGGCAGTATTTTGCTCCGCCCTTTGGTCCGGTTTCTCGCCGCCCTTGACAGTCCGAACACCGGGAGAACTCCCCGGACGGCAGGAGAAGACCCACCCAGACGTTGGTCTGGGCGGTGTTCGGATAATCAACGAGTTATGTTCGCCTTAGGTCCGTTCTCGGACAGTATGAGAACGGTAGATGGTGGAGGCGGCGGGAATCGAACCCGCGTCCGCTGGCGCTCCACTTTCGGCTCTACATGCTTAGCCGCGTCTTTCAGTTTGACCGGTCGCCCCCCGACGGGCAGGGTTGCAACCGGCGAGCCCGCTTGAGCTTTAGCGACTTCAGGCGCGGGCCGCCCGTCCTCGCGATCTTGTGTTGGGTGACTCCTCTATCCGAACGCACAAGCACGTGCCGGGAAGGAGCTGGGGCCGCTAAGCCGCCAGAGCGTAGTTGTCGTCGTTGGCAACTATTGAGGTTTGCAACTGGATTTACGAGGTATGTTGCGCCTCGGCATGCACCTTGAGCTTTGCCACCCTCGTCGAAACCTGGTCGCCCCCAGGGGAGGAACGATTGTACACCAGATTCAGCCGTCCGCCCGGGGGAGGCCGCATTGCCCGGCCGAACCGCGTTCAGCGGGATTTCATCAACCGTTGGCGTTCGCGCTGCCAGTCGCGGTCGCGGTCCGCCGCCCGCTTGTCGGCGCGGCGCTTGCCCTTCGCGGTCGCGATGGCGAGCTTGGCCCGGCCCCGGCTCCAGTGCAGGTCGAGCGGAACCACGGTGTAGCCCTCGCGCTGGACCGCCCCGGCCAGGCGATCGATCTCCCGGCGGTGGAGCAGGAGGCGCCGCGAGCGCACCGGATTGGTCTCGACGTGGGTCGACGCCGAAGGCAGCGGGGAGATGTGGGTGCCCTCCAGATACGCTTCTCCGTTGCGGAAGGCGACGTATCCCTCGGTCAACTGCGCGCGCCCGCTTCGAAGGCTCTTCACCTCCCAACCCTCGAGCGCGATTCCCGCCTCGAGCCGATCCTCGAGCCGGTACTCGAAACGTGCGCGGCGGTTGGCCGCGATCACGTTGGCGCCTCCGGACTTCTTCTTGCGAGCCACGCCCCCGCCTATCGATGTCTGCGCGCGGCCGGCGCGCCCCGCCCCGTTATACTTCCGGCCATGGAACGGATCGAGCGTTCCGCGGTCGTGCCGGCCGGCCGGGAGGAGACGTTCGCGCTCGTCGCGGACGTGTCCTCGTATCCCGAGTTCGTACCGTATTGCATCGGCGCCAAGGTCACGCCCGTCGGAAACGGCGTGATCGATGCGAGCTTGCGGATGGCGCGGGGTCCCATCCGGTTCTGGCTCACCACGCGCAACCGCGAGCACGCGCCGGACCGCATCGAGATGCGACTCGTCAAGGGGCCCTTCGGACTGCTGAACGGCCACTGGTCGTTCGAGGATGCGTCCGGCGGGGGGACGCGTGTGTCGCTGAATCTGGAGTTCGACGGTGCGAGCCGGTTCCTCGGCCGGTTCGCGGCGCCGTTTCTGAACGAGCTCGCCGATTCCATGGTCACCGCGTTCGTCCGGAGAGCCGGCCGCGCGACGCGTTCACCGCGCGCGGGCTGAGCGAGGGCGGCAGCAGTCCGGCCATCGCCGCCCGAGCGGGGCTCGCTACCCGTCGTTCTTCGTTCGCCGGAGCATGCGACGGAAGAACCCCTTCTCGGGAGGCCGCGGAGGCACGGTGACCACCCTTGCCGATTCGGGCTCGGACGAAGGGGCGCCGGCCGGCGGCAGGTCTCCTTCGATCCGGGCGAGAAGGTCGTCCTCGAAGTGCAGGACGATACGCCGCCACTCGCCGTCCTCTCCGCCGGGCGCGAACGAGTAGAGGTAGTCCCATCGGTCCGGGTGAAAGACATCGTCGACCGCTGGGCTGCCGAGCAGATGGAGCACCTTGCCGCGCGGCATGCCGATCTCGAGCCGGGCAAGGGCCGCGTCGTTGAGGGCGTTTCCCTGACGGACATCGAGCCGGTAGAGGCCGGGGACCCTCAGATCGAGATCGGGGATCACGTCGGGAACCCGGTCGCATCCGGTGACCAGCAGTCCGGCGACGACCATCCCCGCCGAGGTCCTCGCCGCACGGCGCGTGCCCCCCTTCATTTGCGCATCTCCGGCTGCCGGGCCGAGTCGAGCATCTCCCTCGCATGGTCGAGCGAGCGCGCGGTAACGCTCGACCCCGCGAGCATTCGCGCGATTTCCTCGGTGCGCGCCTCGCCCGCCACGGTTCGTACTCGCACGCTCGTCATCGCTCCGTTCGCTCCCTTCGAGACGGTGAGATGGCCATGGGCCTGCGATGCGACCTGGGGAAGGTGGGTCACGCAAAGCACCTGGCAGCTCTCCGCCAGGCGGCGCAGATGCCGGCCGACGAGCTCCGCTACCCGGCCCCCGACCCCGCTGTCGATTTCGTCGAACACCATCACCGGCAGGCCCCCACGCGACGCCACAAGAATACCAAGGCTTATCCGCGACTGCTCCCCTCCCGACGCGGCGCGCGCGAACGGCACCGGCGGGTGCCCGGGGTTGACACGGATCCGGAACTCCACGTCGTCGATTCCGGTGGCTCTCTCCTCTCGTGCGGGCTTCAGCTCGACCGAGAATGCGCCGTTCTCGAACCCGAGCTCGCGCATGCGCCGGGTGACTTCCCGGGCCAGTCGGGCGCCGGCGTCGGTCCGGCTCGCGCTGAGACGCTCCGCCGTCTCCCGGTAGGCGGCCCGGGTGGCGTCGCGCGCCGCCTCGAGCTCGCGCACCCGCGCTTCTCCGGACTCGAGTCCGTCGAGCTCCGCGCGCAGGGCGTCGCGGCGATCGGGGAGCTCGTCCGCCGATATCCGGTGCTTGCGGCCGGCATCGTGCAGCGCAGCCATCCGGTTCTCGATTGCGGCGAGGCGCGCCGGATCGGTGTCGATTTCGCGGGCGAAGGCCCGGACCGCCGCGCCCGCCTCCGTGACGTGCACGAGCGCCGATTCGAGGAGCTCGCGGGCATTCTCCGTGAGGCCGGGCACCCGGCGCTCGATGTCGGCAAGGCGGTCGAGCGCGTGGTGCACGGCGGAGCCTGCCGCGTGCTCGCCGCTCGCCAGGGCGTCCTCGATCTCCTCGGCACGGCTGCGGATCTCGATTGCGTGGGAGAGGCGCCGCAGTTCCGCCGAGAGCTCCGACGCCTCCCCCGACTGCGCGCCGAGCGCTTCCAGCTCGTCGAGCTGGAAGCGCAGGTAGTCGATGCGCCGTTCCCGATCCGTGCCGTCGAGAGATCGGGCGTCGTCGAGCTCGGCGGTGATCGATACAAGGAGCCGGTAGCGCTCCGCCGTTCGCAACACGAGATTGGCGTGTCCGGCCGCGACGTCCAGGATCCGGAGCTGATGGGCCGGCCGGAGCAGGGCATGGTGGGAGTGCTGGCCCTGGAGATCCACGAGCCGGGATCCGAGCTCGCGCAGCGACCGGTTTGAAACGGGAGTGTCGTTGATCCACGCGCGCGATCGCCCGTCCGGGGAGATGCGACGGCGAAGGACCCATTCCCCTTCATCGTCGAGGCCAAGGGTCTCGCGGAGATCGGCGAGGTCCGGCAGCCCGCTCCCGTCGAACGTCGCCGCGACCTGCGCGCGTTCCGCGCCCGGGCGGACCATGTCCGCGCTCGCGCGTCCGCCGAGCGCGAACCCGAGGGCATCGACGAGGATCGACTTCCCGGCGCCAGTCTCCCCGGTAAGCGCGGTGAGACCCGCCCCGAGGTCCACGTCGAGCCGGTGAATGATGGTGAAGTCGCGGACAGCGAGATGAGTCAGCACCGGGCCGAACGGCGGAATGCGGGCGGGCGAGGCTAGCATGCGATCGGGCGTCCGCCAACCGCTGCGTGCTGCGGCGGCGGGGCCGGATCGCGTCGCGACTTCGGGGCCGGAGTCGAAATCGAATTGCGGTAGCCGGGACCACCGGACGCGGGGCGGCCCCTCGTGCACGGTCTTCGCCCGACGCGTTCGCTTGATGCGTTCGCCCGATGCGTTCGCCCGAACCAGGAATCCCGGTCCGACCTCGATCACCCACGTGCTTCGAGCGCTTGGGCTCCCGGCCGAGGGGAACGCGATGTTCGCGTGTGGTCTGGAGGGGTTTTCCGGCGGGAATGGCCAGTGCTAAATTCGGCGTCGGAAATCCCGCTCGGGGCACGAATGGCTCAAAATCGACGGGTGTGCAATCTTGGCGAGCGCGCCCAGAACCTGTTGAAGCTCCTGGTGGAGCAGTACATCCGGGACGGCCAGCCGGTCGGTTCGCGGACGCTGTCGCGCGGCACGAATCTCGATCTCAGTCCCGCGACCATTCGCAACGTCATGTCGGATCTCGAGGAAATGGGGTTCATCCGGTCGCCGCACACCTCGGCCGGCCGCGTCCCCACGGTCCAGGGATACCGCGTGTTCGTCGACGATCTGCTCGCCGTGCAGCCGCTGAAATCCACCGAGGTGAGCCGCCTCGCCGGCGATCTGGAGGTCGAGGTCCGCTCCGCGCCCGGTCCGCAGGAGGTCGTGGAGGCCGCGTCGCGGATGCTGAGCGAGTTCACCCGTTTCGTCGGCGTGGTCACCGTCCCCCGAAAGAGCCACGAGCACCTGCGGCACGTGGAGTTCCTTCCCCTTTCCGGGAGCCGCGTGCTCGTCGTCCTCGTGCTCAATCAGCAGGAGGTGCAGAACCGGATCATCTCGACCGACCGGCCCTATTCGGCGAACGAGCTCGTGCAGGCCGCGAACTACCTCAACGCCCACTACGCCGGGCGCAACCTCGATGAGGTGCGAAGCGAGATCCTCCGCGACCTGCGGGCGACGCGCGATCGACTGAGCGAGATGACGACGAGCGTCGTCGAGATGGCGGAAAAGGGGCTGCGGGTCGACGATCCCGGTGGCGACTACGTCGTTCGGGGTTATACCAATCTGATGGACCACGGCGAGCCGGAAGACATCGAGCGCCTGCGCCAGCTCTTCGACGCGTTCGCCGAGAAGCGGATGCTTCTGCACCTTCTGGATCGCTCCCAGGATGCGGAGGGGGTCCAGCTCTTCATCGGCGAGGAATCGGGATTCGACGTCCTCGACCGCTACAGCGTCGTCACCTCGCGCTATGAGGTCGACAGCGAGGTGGTGGGGGTGCTCGGGGTCATCGGCCCGACCCGCATGGCGTACGAGCGGGTCATTCCGGTCGTCGATATCACCGCCCGTCTGCTCGGGGCGGCCTTGAACCAGCGCCAATAGCGCCCATTTCTCCACCACGGCCCCGTCGCGCCCCGCGGCGGGCGAACGCGGTCGAGTTCATCCTGGAGGGTCAGCCCGTGAAAGCCGAACGCCGTGCGGCGAAGGACAAGTCCGCCGATTCCCCGCGCTCTTCCGGCGAGTCGAACGAGGGTCGTCGCGCGTCCGACGCCGAGGAGGTGGGTGACCCGCGAATGGCCGGCGAACCGGACCGCGAGGGCCCCGGGGCGGGGACGGAAAGCGGAGGGAACGGAGAAGGGTCCGCGACGCGCCCCGGCGCTGCCCCGGCTGCAGGCGACGGCTCGGGCGGGTCGGCGCGCGCCGGGATTGATCCGCAAGGCGGAGCGGGGGAAGGAGCAGGCGAAGGAATGGACGAGAGATTGGACGAGGGAATCGACGAAGTCGTCGTCGAGACCGGTGAGTCGGTCCTGGCGCAACTCGAAGAGGCGAATCGCGCGCTCTCCGACGAGCGCGAGGCGACGCTCCGTGCCCGGGCCGAAGTCGAGAACGTGCGCCGCCGCGCCGCGCGCGATGTCGAGCAGGCCCACCGATTCGGAATCGAGGGGCTGGTCGGCGAGCTTCTGCCGGTGCGTGACGGTCTGGAGCTCGGCATCCGCGCCGCGAACGAGGAAGGGAGCACCGTGGAGAGCCTTGCGGAGGGCACCTCGATGACGCTTCGCATGCTCGCCGCCGCCCTCGAGAAGTTCGGCGCAGTGGAGGTCGACCCTGCGGGTGAGGACTTCGACCCCCAGTACCACCAGGCGATGTCCATACAGGAGTCCGAAGGCGTGGAGCCCGGGAAAGTGCTGCAGGTGTTTCAGAAGGGCTGTCTGCTGCACGGTCGTGTCATTCGACCGGCAATGGTGATCGTCTCGCGATAGCCACCGGCCGTCCGGCCGGTCCGGACCATTCGGGGCTCGCGTCCGGGAGGCTCGACTCCGGCCGGCCCCTCGCGGCCTCGCGCCCCTCCGGTTGAAATTGCCGCCTGGCGCCGCATATTGGCGTCTACATGCATTCGTCGAATTCTCGGAGCACCCGAAATGGCCAGGACCATCGGAATCGACCTCGGCACCACGAATTCCTGCGTGGCGGTCATGGAGGGCACCAGCCCCCGTGTCATCGAGAACAGCGAGGGAGATCGGACCACCCCGTCGATCGTCGCGTTCGGCTCCGATTCCGACGTTCTGGTCGGACAGTCCGCGAAGCGGCAGGCGGTGACCAATCCCGACAACACCCTGTTTGCGGTGAAGCGGCTGATCGGGCGCCGGATCACCGACGACGTGGTGCAGCGCGACATCAAGATGGTCCCTTACCGGATCGTCAAGGCGGACGGCAACGACGACGCCTGGGTGGAGGCGGACGGAAGAAAGATGTCGCCGCCCGAGATCTCCGCCCGCGTGCTCATGAAGATGAAGAAGACGGCGGAGGACTATCTCGGTGAGGAGGTCGCCGAGGCGGTCATCACCGTGCCCGCGTACTTCAACGACTCGCAGCGCCAGGCGACGAAGGACGCCGGCCGGATTGCCGGTCTCGAGGTACGGCGCATCATCAACGAGCCGACGGCCGCCGCCCTTGCCTACGGGATGGACAAGAAGCGCGGCGACGTGCGTATCGCGGTCTACGACCTCGGCGGCGGAACGTTCGACATCTCCATCATCGAGATCGCGGAGGTGGAAGGCGAGCACCAGTTCGAGGTCCTGTCCACGAACGGGGACACGTTCCTCGGCGGCGAAGACTTCGACCTGCGGATCATGGACTACCTCGCGGACGAGTTCCGCAAGTCGTCGGGCATCGACCTGCACAGCGATCCGCTCGCCCTGCAGCGGCTGAAGGAGGCGGCGGAGAAGACCAAGATCGAGCTCTCGTCCAGCCAGCAGACCGAAGTCAACCTGCCCTATATCACCGCCGACGCCAGCGGGCCGAAGCACCTGAACATCCGCCTCACCCGGGCCAAGCTCGAGGCGCTGGTGGAGGAGCTCATCGCGCGCACGATGAAGCCGTGCGAGACCGCGCTCAAGGATGCCAAGCTGACTCCCGCGGACGTTTCCGACGTGATTCTGGTCGGGGGCCAGACGCGGATGCCGAAGGTCCAGGAGGTGGTCCAGGGCATCTTCGGGCGCGAGCCGCGCCGCGACGTGAATCCCGACGAGGCGGTCGCGGTGGGAGCGGCAATCCAGGGAGGGGTGCTCGCGGGGGACGTGAAGGACGTGCTGCTCCTCGACGTGACTCCGCTCTCGCTCGGAATCGAGACCCTCGGCGGGGTGATGACGAAGCTCATCGAGAAGAACACGACCATTCCGACCAAGGCGCAGCAGGTGTTCTCGACGGCCGAGAACGGCCAGACCGCGGTCACCGTGAACGTGCTTCAGGGCGAGCGCGAGCGCGCCCAGGACAACAAGCTCCTCGGCCGCTTCGACCTGGCCGACATCCCGCCCGCTCCGCGCGGCATGCCGCAGATCGAGGTGACGTTCGACATCGATGCGAACGGAATCCTCAACGTGTCCGCCAAGGACAAGGCGACGCAGCGCGAGCAGTCGATCGTCATCCGCGCCTCGAGCGGCCTCTCCGACGACGAGATCGAGCGCATGATCAAGGATGCGGAAGCGCACGCGGAGGAGGATCGCAACTTCCGCGAGCTGGTCGAAGCCCGAAACCGGGCGGATGCGCTCATCCACGCTACCGAGAAGACGCTGGCGGACCTCGGCGACGACGTGGACGAAGACGAGCGCAAGTCCGTCGAAGAGGCGATCGAGTCGCTCCGACAGGCGACCCAGGGCGATGTCAAGGAGGCGATCGACCTCGCCGCGGAAACCCTCACCGAGCGGGCCGGAAAGCTCGCCGAACGCGCGTACCAGAAGACGCAAGCGGCCGGCGGCCCCGACGGTACGGGCGGCCCCGACGGCGACGGCAGGGCTGCGGACGACGACGTGGTCGACGCGGAGTTCGAGGAAGTCGGCGACGAAAAGAAGTAACCTTTCGATTCCGCGACCGGAATCCGCGTTGTCCCGCTCGTCCTTGCGGGCTCGCGGCCGGCGGCTCCGGCCCGTTCCGGCGGGCGGCGCGGGCGGGGGCTGAGGCAGGCGGGCGGGACCGATGGCCAAGCGCGACTACTACGAGGTGCTCGGGGTCGAGCGCGGCGCGAGCGACGATGCGCTGAAGCAGTCGTATCGCCGCCTCGCGATGAAGTACCACCCCGATCGCAATACCGAGGACGCGCAGGCCGAGGAGCGCTTCAAGGAGGCCAAGGAGGCGTACGAGGTCCTCTCCGATCCGGAAAAACGCGGTGCCTACGATCAGTTCGGCCACGACGGCCTGCGCGCGGACGGCTTCAACCCTGGCGGCTTCTCCGGCGGCTTCCGGGACATCTTCGACGACGTCTTCGGGGACATCTTCGGATCGCGGGGAGGGAACGCGCGCGCCTACCGGGGGGCCGACCTGCGCTATCCGCTGGAACTCGATCTCGAACGGGCGGTTTCCGGCGACACCGTCACGATTCAGATTCCGACCGCGGTCGAGTGCGCGACCTGCGGCGGGAGCGGGGCGCGCCCCGGCACCCAGCCGGTGTCCTGCGAGACCTGTGGCGGCAACGGCCAGGTGCGCATGCAGCAGGGGTTCTTCTCGCTTCAGCAGACGTGTCCACGTTGCCAGGGGGCGGGCCGGGTAATCGCCGATCCCTGCGGAACCTGTCGCGGGGCGGGGAAGGTGCGCGAGAGCAAGACCCTTTCGGTCAAGATCCCCCCCGGCGTCGACAGCGGCGACCGCATCCGGCTCTCCGGCGAAGGGCAGAACGGCTCGCGTCCCGGCGCTTCCGGCGACCTCTACGTCGAAGTCACGGTGCGCGACCACCCGATCTTCGAGCGGCACGGAAACGACCTCGGCTGCGAGGTGCCGATCAGCTTCGCGACCGCCGCCCTCGGTGGCGAGGTCCACGTTCCCACCCTCGACGGAGCGGTCAAGCTCAAGGTTCCGGAGGGGACGCAGACGGGGGGGCATTTCCGCCTTCGTGGGAAGGGAGTGAAGTCGGTGCGCAGCAGCACGGTCGGCGATCTCATGTGCCGGGTGGTGGTGGAGACCCCCGTCAAGCTGACTTCCCGGCAGAAGGATCTCCTCGGCGAGTTCGAAGCCGCCCTGAAGGGTGGCGACGAGTCCTCGCACGCGCCGCGGGCCGCTTCGTGGTTCAATGGCGTCAGGCGGTTCTTCGAGGAAATGCGTCCATGAGCGGTGAATCGATGCGGGTCGCGATTTCCGGTGCCGCAGGCCGGATGGGACGCACCCTCGTGGCGGCCTGCGCGGAGCGTGAGGGGGTCGAGTGCGCGGGCGCGCTCGAGCATCCCGGGCACGACGCGATCGGGGTGGACGCCGGCGTGCTCGCGGGCTCCGGCGCCATCGGGGTCGAAGTGACCGACGACCCGGAGCGGTTCCTCGGTGCGGTGGACGGAGTCATCGACTTCAGCGTCCCCGCGTCGACCCTCGCGCTGGTCGAGCGCTGCCGGGCGGCCGGCCGGCAGATCGTCATCGGGACCACCGGGTTCTCGGCCGCAGAGCGCGCCCTTGTCGCACGCTGCGCGCAGGACATTGCGGTGCTGCACGCGCCCAACATGAGCGTCGGGGTGAACGTGTGCTTCCGGCTCATCGAGATCGCGAGCCGGGCGCTCGGCGAGGACAGCGACATCGAGGTCATCGAGATGCATCACCGCAACAAGATCGATGCGCCGTCCGGCACCGCGGTGCGCATGGGCGAAATCGTGGCGGAAACGCTCGGACGCGATCTGTCGAAGTGCGCCGTCTACGGCCGGGAAGGGTTCACCGGGGTGCGCGATCGCGAGACCATCGGGTTCGAGACGATCCGCGGGGGCGACGCGGTGGGCGAGCACACCGTGATGTTCGCGGGGACCGGCGAGCGAATCGAGATCACCCATCGCTCGGCGAGCCGTTTCAACTTCGCGCACGGAGCGCTTCGCGCTTCACTCTGGTTGCAGGGGCGCGAACCCGGCCTCTACGATATGCAGGACGTGCTCGGGCTTCGCTGAGCGAGCCGGGGTTCGCGTTCGCGGGCACGCTCCTTCAACGTTCGCAGGAAATCGATCCGGAAACTCCGAAGATGAACGATCGTCCGCCAATCACTTCGGCCGGGGCGGAGCGGCTGCGCGCGGAGCTCGATCGCCTGCGCAACGCGGAGCGCCCACGGGTCATACGCGCAATCGGCGAGGCCCGCGAGCACGGGGATCTCCGCGAGAACGCGGAATACCACGCGGCGCGCGAGGAGCAGAGCTTTCTCGAGGGGCGCATCGCGGAGATCGAGAGCCAGCTCGCGCGGGCGCAGATCGTCGATCCCGCCACCCTGGCGGCCGGCGGACGCGTCGTGTTCGGCGCCACCGTCGGGTTGGTCCACCTCGATTCCGGCGAGGAGAGCGACTACCAGATAGTCGGGGATCTCGAGGCCGACATCGCGCAGGGACGGCTGTCCGTCTCCTCGCCCTTCGCGCGCGCCCTCATCGGCCAGCATGCGGGCGACACGGTTACCGTCCACGCGCCGGGGGGCGATCGCGAGTACGAGATCTTGCGCGTCGAGTACCGGTGACCGGCCCCGTCCGGGCCTCCCGGCGCGCCCGTCCGGTCCGCCTTGCGGACCGCGCGCCCGCGCCGTCTTCCCATTTCGCCACCCCGGTCCCGAGCGGACGCAGGCGCCTTTGCGCCCGCGCGGCGCCGGTGCGGCCCCGCTTCGCCGGATCCCCCGATGGCCCGCCGCTGGGTCGAGTCCTGGCGTGACGATCCCTTCGTCCGGCGGGCCCGTACGGAGGGTTACCGGGCCCGGTCCGCCTACAAGCTCGCCGAGCTCGACGAGCGATACCGTCTCGTTCGGGCGGGCTGCACGGCGGTCGACCTCGGCGCCGCCCCCGGCGCGTGGTCCCAGTACCTCAGGCGCCGCGGGGCATCGCGGGTGGTGGCGGTCGACCGCCTCCCGATGGAGCCGGTCGCGGGCGTTGACTTCGTGTGCGGCGACTTCCGTGAGGACACGACGCTCGCGACCCTGCTCGAGAGCGTGGGATCCGCCGGGGCGGACCTTGTTCTCTCCGACCTCGCACCCAATATTGCAGGCATGAAGGCCGTCGATCAGCCGCGGGCGATGCACCTCGCGGAGCTTGCGTTCGATCTTTCCGGCCGGGTGCTCGTTCCCGCCGGCACTTTCGTCGTGAAGGTCTTCCAGGGAGAAGGCTTCGACTCGTTCATACGCGACGTGCGCGAGCGCTTTGATTCCGTGCGGATTCGCAAGCCTCGGGCGTCCCGTCCGCGCTCGCCCGAGGTATACGTGGTCGCGAGCGGGCATCGCGTATAATCCACACGATCCCGGGAGGATCGGCGCAATGAATGGAATGGCGAAGAATCTTGTTCTCTGGGTGATCATCGCACTCGTGCTGATGTCGGTGTTCAACAGCTTCGGTCCGCGTCGGTCCGCGGCCCAGAAGATGGACTACTCCGAGTTCATCTCCGACGTCCGCAAGGGCCTCGTCCAGAAGGTCATCATCGAGGGACGGGACATCGAGGGCCGGACGCATACCGGCGAATCGTTCTCGACCTACTCCCCGGAGACCGACAACCGCTCGCTCGTCGGCGAGCTCCTGGATGCCGGGGTGGTGATCGATGCCCGCCCGCCCGAGCAGCAGGGCCTGCTCATGCAGATATTCATCTCCTGGTTCCCGATGCTGCTCCTCGTCGGGGTGTGGATCTTCTTCATGCGCCAGATGCAGGGCGGCGGCGGCGGCCGGGGGGCGCTCTCCTTCGGCAAGAGCCGCGCGCGGCTCATCGGCGAGGACCAGGTGAAGGTCACCTTCTCCGACGTGGCCGGCGTGGAGGAAGCCAAGGAAGAGGTCCGCGAGCTGGTCGACTTCCTGCGCGACCCCGCGAAGTTCCAGAAGCTCGGCGGCAAGATCCCGCGCGGGGTGCTCATGGTGGGGTCGCCCGGCACCGGCAAGACGCTGCTCGCCAAGGCCATCGCCGGCGAGGCGAAGGTCCCCTTCTTCACGATTTCCGGCTCCGATTTCGTCGAGATGTTCGTCGGTGTCGGTGCGTCGCGCGTGCGCGACATGTTCGACCAGGCGAAGAAGCACGCACCGTGCATCATCTTCATCGACGAGATCGACGCGGTCGGGCGTCACCGCGGCGCGGGGCTCGGGGGCGGTCACGACGAGCGCGAGCAGACCCTCAACCAGCTTCTCGTCGAGATGGACGGCTTCGACGGCAACGAGGGGGTCATCGTCATCGCCGCGACCAACCGCCCGGACGTGCTCGATCCAGCGCTGCTGCGCCCCGGCCGTTTCGACCGCCAGGTCGTGGTCCCGCTGCCCGACATCCGCGGGCGCGAGCAGATCCTGCGCGTGCACATGCGCAAGATCCCGCTCGATCAGAACGTCAAGGCCAGCATCATCGCCCGCGGCACTCCGGGCTTCTCCGGAGCGGACCTGGCGAACCTGGTGAACGAGGCCGCGCTGTTCGCGGCGCGCGAGAATCGCCGCACCGTGGACATGGACCATTTCGAACGCGCCAAGGACAAGATCATGATGGGCGCGGAACGAAAGTCCATGGTGATGAGCGAGCGCGACAAGAAGCTCACCGCGTACCACGAGGCGGGGCACGCGGTCGTCGGACTGCTCGTTCCTTCGCACGACCCGGTCTACAAGGTCACCATCATCCCCCGGGGAAGGGCGCTCGGGGTGACCATGTTTCTCCCCGAGGAAGACCGCTACACCTACACCAAGGAGCAGCTCGACAGCCAGATTTCGAGTCTCTTCGGGGGGCGTCTCGCCGAGGAGCTCATCTTCGGAGCCGACTTCGTGACCACGGGCGCCAGCAACGACATCCAGCGCGCGACCGAAATTGCGCGCAACATGGTCACGCGCTGGGGGCTCTCCGATCGCCTCGGGCCGCTCAAGTACAGCGAGGACGAGGGCGAGGTGTTCCTGGGCCACACGGTCACGCAGCACAAGCTGATGTCCGACGAGACCGCCCACGTCATCGACGAGGAGGTGCGGAACATCATCGATCGAAACTACGTGCGTGCGAAGGGGATTCTCGAAGACAACATGGAGCGTCTCCACGCCATGGCGGATGCCCTGATCCAGTTCGAGACGATCAATACCGAGCAGATCAAGGACATCATGGCCGGCCGCACGCCGCGCCCGCCCGAGGACTGGGACGACGACGTCTCCGCCGGGGGGAACGATCCGATCGATTCGACCGACGATCGGCTCCGGACGCCGCGCGAGGGACCCATCGGGGGCCCGGCGAGCGAGCACTGATCCGCGCTCGCAATCCATGAAGCCGCGACTTTTCGGCACGGACGGGATTCGGGGCAGGGTCGGACGCCATCCCATCACTCCCGACTTCATGCTTCGCCTCGGCTGGGCCGCCGGGCGGGTGCTGGCGAACGACGGCGAGGGGCTGGTCCTCATCGGCAAGGACACCCGCATCTCCGGCTACATGTTCGAGTCGGCGCTCGAGGCGGGACTGTCCGCGGCAGGGGCGGACGTGCGTTTGCTGGGGCCGACCCCGACCCCGGCGGTGGCCTATCTCACGCAGACCCACCGCGCCGACGCCGGGATCGTGATCAGCGCCTCCCACAACCCCTATTTCGACAACGGCATCAAGTTCTTCACGCGCGAGGGCGGGAAGCTCTCGGATGAATCGGAGATCGCAATCGAGCGTGAGCTCGAGCGCCCGCTCCAGGCCGTCGCCTCCGATCGCATCGGCAAGGTCCAGCGGATGAACGATGCGGCGGGGCGCTACATCGAATTCTGCAAGAGCACGCTGCCGCGCCGCACCTTGCTGGACGGTCTTCGACTGGTGGTGGACTGCGCCCATGGGGCGGCCTATCAGATTGCGCCCAGCGTGTTTGCCGAGCTCGGAGCGCAGGTAGTGCCCATCGGGGTGAGCCCGAACGGACTCAACATCAACGACGGATTCGGGGCGGTCAATCCCGGCCGGGTGCGCCAGGCGGTGCTCGACCACCGGGCGGACGCCGGCATCGCGCTCGACGGAGACGGCGACCGCCTCATCATGGTCGATGCACAGGGTGAGATCCTGGACGGCGACGACCTCCTGTACGTGATCGCGGAGGACCGCAAGCGGCGCGGGGTGCTCGGGGGCGGGGTGGTCGGCACCCTGATGACGAACCTCGGGCTGGAGGAGTCGCTGCGCGCACGGAACATCGCGTTCGATCGCGCGAACGTCGGGGACCGCAAGGTTCTGGCGCGGTTGCGGGAACGGGGATGGCTCCTGGGAGGCGAGGCCTCGGGGCACATCATTTGCCTGGACCGGAACACGACGGGCGACGGCATCATCGCCGCGCTCCAGGTGCTGTTCGCCGTGGTGGATCGGGGGATGGCGCTTTCCGATTTGCGGAAAGATTTTCGAAAATATCCGCAATGTATTGAAAATGTAGCAATATATTCGAAAAACAGCGCAATTTTCGAGTCACCGGAGATCCGGCGTGCGGTACGGGATGCCGAGGCCGATCTCGGCTCCGGAGGGCGGGTGCTTCTGCGTCTTTCCGGGACCGAGGCTCTGGTCCGGGTAATGGTGGAAGGGGCGGCCGAGCAGCAGGTGAACGATCTCGCGGGCCGCATCGCGCTGGCCGTCGAACAGGCCGTCGAAGCCGCGATCGACGGGCGGAGCGAGCCGGTGGCGGCCGGGCGTCATGGCGCGTAGGCCCCTCGTCGTCGGCAACTGGAAGATGAACGGCACCGTACGCGAAGCCGCGGAGCTTGCGCGCGCGGTCGCCGCGGGCCTGGCGGGCGAGGGCGCCGAAGCGGCCGTCTGCCCTCCATTCCCCTGCCTTGCCGAGGTTGGCCGGGTCGTCGACGGCACCGGGGTTGCGCTCGGTGCCCAGGACGTCTCGCGGCACCGCCCGGGATCGCACACCGGAGAGGTCTCGGCGGAAATGCTGCACGATCTCGGCTGCCGCTGGGTCATCGTCGGCCATTCCGAACGCCGCACCGGTCTCGGAGAGACGGACGAGACGGTACGGGCCAAGCTGGACCGCGCGCGCGAATGCGGCCTTGCGCCAATCGCGTGCGTCGGCGAGACCCTCGAGCAACGAGAAGCGGGAGAGGCGGATCGAGTCGTTCGCCGGCAGGTCGACGCGCTGCTCGACGGAGCGGGGTCGGAGGCCGTCGCCGGGTGCGTCGTCGCCTACGAGCCGATTTGGGCGATCGGAACGGGCCGGAACGCTGCCCCGGAAGACGCGCAGGCCATGCATCGGGGCATTCGCGCGCGGATCGCGGAGCGAAGCTCCGCCGCCGCGGATTCGGTGCGGATCCTTTACGGCGGGAGCGTCAACGACAACAATGCGGCCGGTCTCTTCGCCATGCCCGACATCGACGGCGGATTGATCGGGGGCGCTTCACTTGATTCCGGCCGGTTCGCCGCCATTTGCAGGGCGGCGCCGTGAAGACGGGCCGCGCCGGCCGGCCGGCCGCGACCCGGCTGGAAATCCGATCGGTACGGGGGCCGAGATGCTGACCATAATCACGACGTTTCATGTCCTGGCCGCGCTGGCCATCATCGCTCTGGTGCTGCTGCAGCAGGGGAAGGGGGCGGATGCCGGCGCGGCATTCGGCGCGGGCGGCTCGGGCACGGTGTTCGGCTCCCGCGGTGCGGCGTCCTTCCTGACCCGCACCACCGCGGCGCTCGCGGT
>Ga0209021_1001385_pt1 | contig 24467 bp, 19 predicted proteins | sample PinacodermFT_FD_187299 | JGI IMG/M metagenome (GOLD analysis project Ga0209021, IMG submission 187299) | Host-associated microbial community of the marine sponge Aplysina aerophoba from Gulf of Piran - sponge pinacoderm, lysed by freeze-thaw... | ecosystem: Host-associated > Porifera > Sponge >... | reverse complement strand
CGTGGGGGTCGGCGTGGGGGTCGGCGTGGGGGTCGGCGTGGGGGTCGGCGTGGGGGTCGGCGTGGGCGTCGCCGTCGGCCTTGGTGTCGGCGTAGGCCGGGGGGTCGCTGTCGGCCTTGGCGTCGGGGTGGGGGTCACCACGGTCACGTCCGGCGGAACCGGAAAGGGAGGAGGCTCGGCCGTGGGACCCCCACGCGGCGCAGCCGTGGGTGAGGGGGTGGGAGTTGGCGACGGAGTTGGGGTGGGCGTGGGTGTGTGTGTGGGCGCCTGCTGCTGGGGCAGGGATTGGGCAGGGGTGGGCGTGGGCGCCGATTCGGTCGTAGTCGTCGCGGTGACGGAGATGTGCAGGAATGGGGTACACTCCTCATCTTCCAATGCGGTCTGCGCCGTCGGGGGGAGCGCCGCCAACGCTTCCAAGGCCGCGCTGCCGGAGGTCCAGACGTCCTGGCGGAAGAATTCGTTCCACTCCCGCCTCAGGAGCTCCTCCGCCGCTCGGTCCCGCTCTTCCTCCGTCCTGGTCGTGTCGAAGGCGATAGCGAACAGTTCCCCGAAGACCTCTTCTGCGAAGTCTTCGACCTCATCCGAGAACGAGTCTCCGGTGGTGCGCGCCCCGGCCGCGCCGCTGACAGTCCGCAACGACTCCAGATTGGCATCGTGGTACGCCGCAAGCTCCGGCGGCGGAACGAGTTGACCGTAACTCGTCACGGTGTCGTTCATAACCTCCGCAAACGCGCCCCAGGTGACGGACGCACCACCGAGCGCTGCGGTAGCGGAACCGAACGCTGACCCGCACTGCTGCGCGTACGCTTCGAGAGGCAGCGCGACACTGGAGGCGGGGGTCGCCGTAGGCGTAGGTGAGGGTGTGGGAGTCGGCGTGGGGGTTGCCGCACCCTGTGCCGCCCGAGCCGTGCTCCTGCTGCGCTGCTCGGCAACACTGAGGTCAAGACCCTTAAGCGCCGGGGGCTGGCCGGACGTACCGAAGTCCCATACGCCACTGTTCCACGTAACGTAGATGCCGGTGTTGGACGTTGGAGACTGGAGTTCGGAGGTCGTCTTGCCCTCGCCGACGGCGCTGGCGGACAGGCCGGATGTCTCGGTGTCCCAGTAGCTGGCGGTAGTTGCCCCCGGATCCGAGAAGTCCAAGCCGACCAGCCCGCCGATATCGGACGAGCCGGTCGCTGTGCCGGTTGCGTAGCTGGCGGCTATCGTTCCGATGTTGATACCTGCCAACCCGCCGACATGGGACGAGCCGGACGCAGCCCCGGTTGCGTAGGCGGCGCTTATGGCGCCGTAGTTCGCGCCCACCAGTCCGCCAACGTCGTTCCCGCTGCCGGACACCGTCCCGGCGGCATAGCTGGCAGTGACCATCCCTCCGTCACTTCCGATGGCGCCTGCCAGCCCGCCAACCCGGGAGCTGCCGGATACCGCCACAACAGCATAGCTGGCAGTGATGGGCGCGCTGCTCCAACCCACCAGTCCTCCAACGTCATCCTCGCTGCCGGACACCTCTCCTTCAGCGTGGCTGGCGCTTATCGTTCCATGGTTATGGTTATATCCTGCCAGCCCGCCAACATAGGAATCGCCCGTGACATCCACGCCGGTCAACCCCACGTTGCGGACCGTCCCCGTGTCACCCAGACCTATCATGCCGAACAGCCCAACGATATCGGCTGCCGGTCTGTTGATGAACAGGCCGGAGATGGTGTTGCCGTTCCCCTCGAACGTGGCCCTGAAATCCGTCGACACGCCCAAGGTCCCGATGGGCTCCCAGCCGTTGCCCGAGTTGTACGGGGACACGTCCAGGTCTATGTCGGCGTCCAACTCGTAGCCGGTGCAGCCCGCCTGCGGGCACCCCATGCCAGTGGCTGCGTTGGGGAATGCTGCGCCATAGGCGGTGGAATCAGTTGGGGAGCCGTCGCCGTCCAGGTCGTATCGGATGGCGTCCAGTTGCACCGCGCTCGTGACCTCGATCAGGCCGTCGTCGTCGGTGTCGTAGTCAGCGCCCGCTGGCGTGGGCGTCGCCGTTGGCGTTGGAGTAGGGGCAGGAGTGGGTGTTGGAGTGGGTGTCGGAGTGGGTGTCGGAGTGGGTGTCGGCGTAGGCGTAGCAGCGGGGCTCGGGTCATAGTCGATGACCGGGTACTCGGACGATGACCCGAAGTTCCACGGGTCGTCGGCGGCACCGTCTCCGTCCAGGTCCAGGTTCCAGTTGGCGTAGATGCCGGAGTAGCCGGTGGGCGACTGCAACTCGCTGGTGGTCTTGCCCGTTCCGCCGTCGCTGGTGGTCAGGCCGGATGTTTGGGTGTCCCAGTAGCTGGCGGTTACCGTTGGGAGGCGAAAACTCGCGCCGGCATCGCCGACCAGCCCCCCAACGTCTTCATCAGAACCGACCGGTCCACCCTGACGAGTGTACGACACGCTGCCGGTTGCATAACTGGCCTCTATCGTTCCAAAGTTCCGGGCGACCAACCCCCCAACGTCAGACGGGCCGCTCGCCCCAGCAGTCGCGTAGCTGGCACTTATCGTTCCGTAGGGGCCGTTGCTGCCCACCAGCCCGCCAGCGGCACTGATGAACGGTTCGGCATGGTACACATTGGTCGCATCGCCAGTCGCATAGCTGGCGCTTATCGTTCCTTCGTTATCGCCCACCAGCCCGCCAACGACACTGCCGCTCTCGCCGATCACCCCGCCCGTTGCGTAGCTGAGCACTATCGTTCCTTCGTTATACGAAACCAATCCGCCAGCATCGGCCCCGAACACCAAGCTGGTCGAGTAGCTATCCGTGATTCTTCCGTAATTCCTGCCCACCAGCCCGCCAGCTGAGCTCCCGCTGGCACCGTATGCGAAATAGAACCCGTCCACGAGATCTCCGGTCAACCCACCTCCGGTTGAGTAGCTTGCGCTTATCGTTCCCCAGTTCTCCCCCACCAGCCCACCTACCCTGTTCAAGCCAGTCACGTTCGTGCCAATCAACCCTACGTCTCGTATGACGCCGCCTACGTTGCTGACTCTGCCGAACAGTCCGACGTAGTCGGTCGCTGGTCTGTTGATGAACAGGCCGGAGACGGTATTGCTATTCCCCTCGAACGTGGCACTGAACGACGCGCTCGCGGTCCCGATGGGCTCCCAGCCCGCGCCCGTGTTGTACGGGGCAACGTTCAGGTCTATGTTGGCCGTCAGCTCGTAGCCGGTGCAGTCCGAGGACGGGCAGCCCATGCCGGTCGCCGCGTTGGGGAACGCCGAGGAGTAGTCGGACGCATTGGCCGAAGCGGGCGTGCCGTCGCCGTCCAGGTCCCAGCGGATGGCGTTCAGCTGCGCCAGGTCCGCGACCTCGATCAGGCCGTCGTCATCGGCGTCGTAGTCGGCGCTGCTCTGCGCGAGCGCAACCGCGCAGGCTGTCAGCAGCGCGAGCAGAACGAGCGCTCCGGCGCTCACGCTCAGCAGCGCTCTGCTGGCGTTCGACCGACGTCTCCGCCCTTCGCTGCGTCCTTCGTACATCAACCCACCTCACTGTGTGCCGACTGCGGATGTGGAGAATTGGCTCAGGGCAGGATCACGTGCGTGCCAGGGTCTGGAGCGAGTGCATCGATCAGGGTCGCTAGCTGGAGTCTGCTGGCAGTGGCTGCATCGCATCGTCCCGTGAGATAGGCTGCCAGTACCGTTTCGATGTCGCCGAAGGTCATCGTCACCAAGTTCAGATTGTTCCGTTCGGCAAAGTCCGCGAGATTGAGCGCGGCCTGACTGCCACTGAGAGCGCACACAGTAGCCCCGTCAAGCTCCAGCGCACTGGTAACGCCGTAAGCCTTAGGAACCACAAATCCAATCGCATCCTCGTTGCTATCCCCGCGGTCGCGGTCACCAGCCGGGTTGGGAGTGGGTGCGACCACCTTGAGTACTTCAGGAGCGGAAGCGGGCGTCGCAGAAGCAACGGTCAGCGTGTAGTTACCGTTTCTGGCTCCGTCTCCCAACACGACGTAGTAGTTCCCCGCTGCTCCAGCCTGCCAAGCCACCGGTCTAAAGAGGTCATCAGTTCTCGCGAGCTCCCGGCCGTCGGGACCGTACACCGCAACAAGAGGCCCAGTCGCAGAGCCGATCGAACCAAATGCATAGTTTCCCAAGTCAACCTCATAATTCAGGTTGGCCTCGGCCCGGAAGACGAAGGCATCCCTGTCGCCGCCTACTCCCAGTGATCCTTCAACAGCCTCTCCCACCGCAACAGGAGTAGCGTTCTCGAAGTCGTTGCCGTGGTCGTCTTCCTCTTCGCCGGCGCCTTGTTCTATGCAACCTGCTTCCACCAGCCGCGCACGGACATCCGACGGCAGGTTGTCCTCAGCCTCTTGAACCAGGCTTAAAGGGAAGAATAAGAGGAAGAAGATGGAGTCACCTTCAGCTTCCAAATCCAGTAGCCCTTTGTAAGCGCGAAGCATGAAGACAACTCTGGAGTGATATTCCAGAACCTCAGCGGGCGGGCTTACCGCCTTCGCTGCAGCGATAATGTCCGCCAGTTCAGTGGCGGTGAGGTCCTCGTCCTCCGAGAGTTCGCTCACAGCACACCACGCCGCGTACTCATCGAGGGACACCGCCGTTTCCGATACGGCAGAAAAGCCCGATACGCAGCTGATCAAACCGGAAACGAAATCGTCAGATTCAGGAGAGTCCTCAGGGGCAGCCATCCAAGCGGCCAAATCCAACTCCCTTATGCAGGATGTCTCTTCCTCATTCAGGCTCCCCGGGTTCAGCCCGAAAATCACAGTGACCAGGCTGGGGACGCACATAAACAGCGTTGCCTGAAATTCCGCCACCTCAGGCGCGTCTTCAGGGGCATCGACCAAACCGGCCACATCTATATCCGACAGGTACTCCCATATGCAGGACGCATCGCCCTCGCTCAACTCCATCCCTTGTCCGAATGTGACTGCAGCAAGCGTTGAAGAAACGAGTACGGTGCGAGCAGTCTCCTCTTCAAGGCACGGGAAAACCGCCGCATCCCAGCCTGCCGTTCCCGAGTCTTCGGAAACGACAGCCTGGGCCAATACCTGCTCGAACCCGTCGCCCAATGCCTCGCGGATGCAAGACTGTTCTGCGTCTGTGAAAGCATCGAACAGTTCTTGCAGTGTAGTATCGGCATCGATTTCCAGACCGCCTGGCCATACGGCGCTCCCGGCGGCGGCAGTGGACACTGGCGTCGGCGAAGGCACCGTTGCGGCAGGCATGGGGGTGGACACCGCCGTGGACGCCGCCGTAGTTGGCGTGGCCGTCGGCGCGGGCGTGGCAGTTGGGGCCTCGCCGCAGGCGGCCAGCAGCAGCAGTGCGAGCAGAACGAGCGCTCCGGCGCTCACGCTCAGCAGGTTTGCATTGCGCATGGTTGTTCTACTCTGTGCCTCCTTCATCTCCAACCTCCGTTCGCTGCTGCTTGGGCGTTCTTGCCTGCTTCGTGGGTCCCACGCGAGTCACCATACCTGTGTCTAGGTGATATATAAATGATATTCTGGTTGATAAGGCTGACTGTATAATGACTTCCTGTAGGCAAAACGGAGCCGCGGTCCTCCTTCCCGCTCAGCCGCCATTCCGTTTCGCCCGTTGCTTATGGGCATTTCCTGCCCGGCTGCGGGACATTGTCTCCTCCGCATTACGGGCCGTAAGGTTCGTTCGCACCCCCGGGCGGCGGGGTACCTTTGCCCTGTCGCACACAGCGCCGTTGCATCTATCGTCTGGCTGGACCGACCCAGGCAACATGAGAGGACTTCCGTTTGCGAATCACACCGCACCACGTCGTTGACGAGTCCCGCCAGCCTCCCGACCGGACAGGCGTGGACGACCTGCTGTACGGGGCGAGGGTCGCCGTATGGGTGCGGCATTTCGTGTTGCTCGCATGGTTCGCGCAGATGAACTACCGCGCCAACTTTGCCGACCCCAACTATGTCCCGAACTCGCTGTTCGCCGCGGCAACGCTGGCGCTCAACGGCTACGTCCACTACCGGATCCTGACCGGACGGACGGTGACGTGGCGCTGGATGCTCGCGCTCAGCGTGATGGACGTGACCATGCTCACTGCCGGCATCGCCGTCTCCAGCAGCTTTCAGAACAGCTTCTTCGTGCTCTACTACCCCGCGCTTGCCATGTTCGCCGTCGTTTTCACGTCCTCCAGGCTGAGCTTCCTGGCGGTCACGCTCGTAGCGGCGGCGTACGCGACCGTGAGCGTGCTGATGGAGCCTGTCGTCGACTTAGAAGCCAAGGAGGAGAAGATCCTGTTCACCAGAATCGTCGTCATGTACGGGATCGTCGTGGCGGTCAATCTCATCTCCCGGTTCGAGCGCATCAGGAGGAGAGAGGCTGTCGAACGGGAGCGGGAGCTCCAGCGGGAGCGGGTAGAGCTCTCGCAGACCATCCATGACACCATCGCGCAGTCCACCTACATGATCGGCATCGGCATCGAGACCGCCGTCGAGCTTGCTGACGATCGAGAGGGGGAGAACCGCGACGAGATCCTCGCGAAGCTGTACGCCACGCATGCGCTGTCGAAGTCGACGATGTGGGAGCTGAGGCACCCCATCGATGCAGGCCCTCTCTTCGAGGGGCGGGAGTTGAGCCGGGTGTTGCGGTCGCACGCCTCGACGTTCGCCACGATCACGTCGATCCCGGCGGAGATGGTCCAGTCGGGCCGTGAGCCCCCGCTCCCCGCTCTGACCCGGCGGCTGCTCTTCTCGATAGCCCACAACGCGATGACCAACGCGCTCCGGCATGCGGAGGCAAGCAGGGTCACCGTATCCCTGGACTTCGGGGATGACGGTCTGCGGATGTCGATATCGGACGACGGCGTCGGCCTGTCCGAAGGCTACACGGAGCGCGGCCACGGCTTCAGGAACATGCAGGCGGATGCCGAGCGGATGGGAGGCCACCTCGAAGTGAGTCTTGGCGGGCCCGGACGCGGCACAACCGTAACGTGCGTAGTCCCGTATGGCCCGCACGGGGGAGGGATGTAATGGCGCCGGTCACACGAACCAGGGTGATGATCGTGGACGACCACGAGATCATGCGGGACGGTCTGCGCGAGGTGCTGCAGCGGTCCGGTGGGTTCGAGGTGGTGGGCGAGGCAGGGGACGGCGAGGCAGCCGTAAGGTTGGCTCACAATCTCAAGCCCGACATAGTCGTCATGGACGTGATGATGCCGCTCAAGAACGGAATCGACGCCTGCCGCGAGATATCCGAGGCGTTGCCGGACACAAGCGTGCTGATCCTCACCGCCGCGACTGAAGAGGATGCCGTGGTGGAAGCGGCCGCCGCCGGCGCGGTGGGATATGTTCAGAAGTTCTCCGGCAAGAAGGAGCTGCTGCGCACCGTTCGCGACGTTGCGGATGGCGAGTACCGCATACCAGCAAACGTGATGGGGCGCGTGTTTGCCGAGATCCGTGCCTCGGCCCAGCCAAAGAAGAAATCAGCGCCCGGCGGACTCACACCACGGGAGCGTGAGATCCTTATGCTGTTCGCGCAGGGGCTGTCTTATGCGAAGATCGCCGAGGTGAGGGGCAATCAGCCGGTGACGGTCCGGAACGCCATCTACGGCATCCAGGACAAGCTGCGGGTCGAGACGAAGCAGGAACTGGTGGTCTGGGCGGTGCGCAACGGTTTGCTGGACGAGTCCGGAGGTTAGCGCCCGAACCGGACGTACCAGTAGACGAATAGCACCATCGCCACCGCGATGACTCCCAGGCTTGCAACGGCGAACGCCGAGTCCAGCAGCACACCGAGGCTGTTGAGGACGACGGCGATGATGACGAAGATGAAAACGACGCCGACGAGTCCCGCATCTTCACGCTTCATCGCTTCCTCCCTTCGGTGAGGCCATTCCACCCGCCCCATACCCCACCGGTTCACCCCCATCCTAACCTTCCCCCATCAAGGGGGAAGGAATCAGCGGCCCGGGAAGTTCGGCGGGCGCTTCTCTCTGAACGAGCGCACGCCCTCCAGGAAGTCCTCGCTCGCTTCGACGCGGTCGAGCGCCCGCTGGCGCTCCTCGGGCACCTGGTCCGCCGCGCCGAACTCCAGCAGGTCGCGTATCACCTGCTTGTGCGTCCGGTGCGACACCGGCGAGAGCGACGCAATCTCCTCTGCCAGCGCACGCGCATCGTGCATGAGCGCATCATTGTCCACAACGACACTGACGACGCCCGCCACGAGGGCGCGCTCCGCGGGGATCATGCGTCCTGTCAGCATGAGGTAGGCGGTGTCGCCCGGTCCAGCGAGACGCAGCAGACGGTCGATATGCCCGTGCGACACGCCGATGCCGCGCTTGGCGGCGGGCAGTCCGAACTGCGCGTCCACTGACGCTATGCGCACGTCGGCGTAGAGCGCGAGCTCCAGCCCCCCGCCCAGGCAGTAGCCGCGTATCGCTGCGATGGTCGGCTTGGAGAGCGCGTTCAGCGCGTCGCACGCGTCGTTCACCGCCTGCCGGTAGTTCCGGGCGCGATCGGGCGTGCTCCGAGTCTCCTCGAAGTCCTTGATGTCCGCTCCCGCGGAGAAGGCCTTCTCGCCCGCGCCGGTCAGCATCACGGCGCGCACAGCGTCGTCGGCGTCCAGTTCGGCGAAGAGCACCGGAAGGCGCATCCACATGTCGTAGGAGATGGCGTTCCGCTGCTCCGGGCGGTTCAGCGTCAGCGTTGCGACTGCTCCGTCGCGCTCCAGGAGTAACTCGTCGGTCACAGTGCTATGCCTCCGCCGCCTTCGCGCGCAGGCAGTCGAAGAAGCGGTCGATCTGGGACTTGGCGACGCTACCCATGAGGCGCTGGCCGACCCGCGCGAGCACGCCGGTCACCTGTACGTCGCCCTCAAAGCTGAGCTCCGTGCCTCCGCCATCGTCCGCGAGCGCCATCGAACCTGAGCCCCTGATCTCGGTCCGCCCGCCGGAGCCCTGTACCGTCATGCGGTACGACTCCGGCTCGACCATGTCGCTTATGGCAAGCGTGCCCTTGTACGAGCCGGAGACGACGCCGACCCGCACCGAGAGTTCGATCTCGTAGCGGTCGTCGCCGAGGGGTGTGAACGCGCTGATGCCGGGGATGCATGCGCCCACGGCAGCCGTGTCCATGAGCGTCGCCCACAGGTGCTCCCTCGGCAGGTCGAAACGGTACGCTCCGCTCAGTTTCATGGGACTCCTCGCAGGGTGCTGCGTCCACTATAGCAGCGCCGGGGAATGAGGCTCATTCTGCTCCTGACCGTTAACGCATTCCATCGATTGACAAACCCCGTGTGTTAGATACCCTTCCCCCGCGCGTGGCGCGCGCATGAATCCCAGGCACGACCAACCGGTCGAGGGAGGAGGTCGACTGTGACGATCCCTGTCGAAATCACCATCAACGGGAAGGCCTGCGCCGGAGAGGTGGAGCCGCGGCAGCTGCTCGTCCACTTCATCCGGGAGAACGCGGGGCTGACCGGAACGAAAGTGGGGTGCGACACCAGCCAGTGCGGCACGTGTACGGTGCAGCTGGACGGGGTGTCGGCCAAGGCCTGCACGGTGCTCACCGTCCAGGCGTCAGGCTCCTCGGTCACAACGATTGAGGGGCTGTCGGACGGCGTGGACCTGCACCCGTTGCAGGAGGCGTTCTGGAACAACCACGGGCTGCAGTGCGGCTTCTGCACGCCGGGCATGATCATGGCGGCGAACGAGTTGCTCAGCAGGAATCCATCTCCGTCGCGGGAAGAGATACGCCACGGGTTGGAAGGGAACATCTGCCGCTGCACCGGCTATCAGAACATCGTGAGCGCCGTCGAGGACGCGGCCAAGTCGATGGGAGGGAGGTAAGCCATGACCACACGGATATTCGGTTCCGGTATCCGCCGTCGTGAAGACCCCCGGCTGATCACGGGCCGGGCGTCGTACACCGACGACATCAAGCTGCCGGGGATGCTGCACGCGGCTATCCTCCGCAGCCCCTACGCGCACGCGAACATCACGTCGATCGACGCAAGCGGAGCGGCATCGCAGCCCGGCGTCGTCGCCGTCTACACGGGCGCCGACACGGACGGCGTGCTGAACGGCATGCCCTGCGCATGGCTGATCCCAGGCTCCGACCTGAAGACCCCCGCGCACCCGGCCATCGCGAAGGACAAGGTCCGCTACGTCGGCGACGCCGTCGCGGTCGTGGTCGCGGAGACGCGGTACCAGGCCGAGGACGCGCTCGAGCACATCGCGGTCGACTACGAGCCGCTGGGCGTGGTCGTCAGCCCGAAGGCGGCTGCGCAGGACGGCGCGCCACAGCTCCACGAGGACGTGCCGAACAACATCGCCTTCACGTGGGCGGTCGCCGGCGGCGACGCGGACGCGGCGTTCGCGGACGCGGCAGTCACCGTCAGCGACACCATCACCCTCCAGCGGCTCATCGCGAACCCGATGGAGCCACGCTCGGCGCTCGCGCAGTGGAACGCGCCGATGGGCGAGCTGACGCTCTGGAACACGTCGCAGAACCCGCACATCGCGCGGTTCCTCACCTGTGTCGTGACCGGCGTGCCTGAGCACAAGATACGGGTCATCGCGCCCGAGGTCGGCGGCGGGTTCGGGAGCAAGATCCCCTACTACCCGGACGAGGCCATCACTTCGTTCTGCGCGATGAAGCTGGGCGTGCCGGTGAAGTGGACCGAGACTCGCAGCGAGAACTACCAGATCACGACGCAGGGCCGCGACCACATCGAAGAGGTGGAGATGGCGGCCACGAGCGACGGCGTCATCACCGGCCTCCGCACCACGGTCTACGCGGGCATGGGAGGCTACCTCTCCACCGCAAGCCCGGGCATCCCCACCATCCTCCACGGCCTGATGTACTCAGGGCCGTACAACATCCCCAACATCAGCGGGACGATATACGGCGTGTTCAACAACGGCTGCCCGGTTGACGCCTACCGCGGCGCAGGACGCCCGGAGGCGACAAATCTCCTCGAGCGCCTCGTCGATCTGGTCGCCGCAGCGGTCGGACAGGACCCGGCCGAGGTGCGCCGCAAGAACCTCATCCCGAAGTTCGAGAACGGCCACGACGTCGCCACCGGCATCACGTACGACAGCGGCGACTACGAGGCTGCGCTGGACTCCGCCCTGAGCGCAGCCGGCTACGAATCGCTGCGTGCGGAGCAGGCACAGGCGAGGGCGGATGGCCGCTGCGTCGGCGTCGGCGTCTCCTCGTACGTCGAGATATGCGGACTCGGTCCGTCACAGGTGGCGGGCGCAGTCGGCTTCCAAGGCGGTCTGTGGGAGAGCGCCATCGTGCGCTTCCACCCCACGGGCAAGGTGCATGTCATGATCGGCTCCTCGCCGCACGGACAGGGCGAAGAAACGACGTTCGCGCAGATCATCGCGAGCGAGGTTGGCGTGGACGTGGACGACGTCGACGTCATCCACGGCGACACCGACAACACGCCGATGGGCTGGGGCACGTACGGCAGCCGCACGACGGCGGTGTCGGGCGCGGCGGTCGCAGTCGCCGTGCGCAAGATCAAGGACAAGTCGAGGGCGCTGGCCGCGCACCTGCTCGAAGCGGCGCCCGAGGACATCGAGTACGAGGACGGACGCTTCTTCGTGCGCGGGTCGCCCGACCAGCACAAGACGATCCAGGACATCGCGCTCATGGCCAACGTCGCCTGGAACATGCCGGAGGGCATGGAGCCGGGGCTGGAGGCCAGCGCGTTCTACGACCCGCCCAACTTCACCTACCCGTTCGGCGCGCACGTCGCCGTCGTGGAGGTGGACCCGGAGACGGGGCGCATCGACCTGCAGCGCTACGTCGCGGTGGACGACTGCGGCCCGCAGATCAACCCCATGATCGTGGAAGGCCAGGTGCACGGCGGCATCGTCCAGGGCGTCGGCCCGGCGCTCTGGGAAGGCGCGGTCTACGACGACGACGGACAGCTCGTGACCGGCTCGATGCTGGACTACGCGCTGCCCCGCGCCGACCTGCTGCCGGAGCTGGAGGTCCACTCCAACACGACGCCTTCGCCGCACCACCCGCTGGGGGTGAAGGGCATCGGCGAGGCGGGCACCATCGCGTCCACGCCCACCGTCTACAACGCGGTGATGGACGCGCTTCGCCCGCTGGGCGTTACCCGCGTAGACATGCCGTTGACGCCGGAGAAGGTCTGGCGCGCCATCAACGACGCACGGAACGGAGGCTAGGTCATGTTTCCAGCACAGATCACCTACCGCCGCGCAGGCTCGGTAGCCGAAGCGGTGCAACTGCTCTCCGACAACGAGGGAGCGAAACTCCTGGCGGGCGGGCACAGCCTCCTCCCGCTGATGAAGCTGCGGCTCGCGGCGCCCGCCACGCTCGTGGACATCGGACGCATCGAGGCGCTGAAGGGTGTCTCCGCGAGCGACGGCGGCATCACCATCGGCGCGCTGACGACGCACGCGGAGATAGCGGGTTCCGACCTCGTGCAGCAGCACGCTTCGGTGCTCGCCGAGGCTGCCGCGCTCGTCGGCGACCCGGCGGTGCGGAACCGGGGCACCATCGGCGGCAGCGTCTCCCACGCCGACCCCGCGTCCGACCAACCGACCGTGCTCACGGCGCTGGGCGCGACGTTCAACGTGACGGGGCCGGGAGGCGACCGCAGCATCGCCGCAGCCGACTTCGCGACCGGCCTGCTGGAGAACGCGCTGGAAGAGAACGAAGTGCTGACGAGCATCTCGGTGCCTTCCGTTCCGTCCGGCGCGGGCGCGGCGTACGTGAAGTTCTCACACCCGGCGTCGCGTTACGCCGTCGTCGGCGCAGCCGCCATCCTCACGGTGAGCGGCGGCACGTGCTCGTCGGCGAGCGTCGTCGTCGGGGGCGTCGAGGCGACCCCGGCCCGAGCTTCCTCCGTCGAAGCTGCGCTGGCGGGCTCGGACTTGAGCGACAGTGCGCTGGACGCCGCTGCCGCAGCGGTCGCGGGGGACCTGAACGGCGACCCGATGAGCGACGTCTTCGCCTCCGCCGAGTACCGCAGGGCGATGGCGTCGGTCTACGTCCGCCGGGCACTCGGCGCGGCAGCATCGCGCGCGGGCTGACCCGCCCCGCCGGAGCGTATGGGATAATCGCAGGGGGCGGCTTCGGCTCGCCCCCTGCGCATCTGCGAGAGAATCGCGATTCCGGAGGACAGAGGACTTGGACGAAACGCGCACGAACCCAGCGCCCGCGTCCGTCGACGAACTGCAGAAGGCGCTTCGCGGCGAGATGTACGTCGCCGACCGCGCGCTGGCGATGTCGGTCTACCTCGCGCTGACGCTCAAGCGCCCGCTCTTCCTCGAGGGCGAGGCAGGCGTCGGCAAGACGGAGATCGCCAAGGTGCTGGCGTCGGCGTTGGGCGCGCGCCTCATCCGGCTCCAGTGCTACGAGGGGCTGGACGTGAACCAGGCCGTCTACGAGTGGAACTACTCCCGGCAACTGCTGCACATCCGGCTACTTGAGGCGTCCGGCAACGTCGACCGCACGGCAGCGGAGCGCGAACTGTTCAGCGAGGAGTTCCTCATCAAGCGTCCGCTCCTGCAGGCGCTCGACTCCGGCGAAGGTCCGGTTGTGCTCCTGATAGACGAGCTCGACAGGGCCGACGAGGAGTTCGAGGGCTACCTGCTGGAGATGCTCTCCGACTTCCAGATCACAATCCCGGAGGTCGGCACGTACACCACCGACGAGCCACCGGTGGTCGTCATCACGTCCAACCGGACGCGCGAGATCCACGACGCGCTCAAACGCCGCTGCCTCTATTACTGGATCGACTACCCCGACCTCGACAAGGAGACGCAGATCGTTCGGAGCAAGGTGCCGCAGGCGTCGCAGAAGCTCGCGGGGCAGGTCTCCGCATTCGTGCAGGAGCTGCGCGGCACGGAACTGTACAAGGTGCCCGGCGTCGCGGAGACGCTCGACTGGACGGCGGCGCTCGTGAGCCTGAACGAGACGGAACTGAGCCCGGACGTCATCGACGACACGCTCGGCATCATGCTGAAGTACCGCGAGGACGTGCAGGCGGTGCGCGGCGAGCAGACCCGTGCGCTGCTGAACCGCGCCATGAACCGCGGCACGCAGCGCGGGGGCAGGCGTGGCTGACGCCACCGGCGGCTACATCCTCGGCAATCTCCTCCTCTTCGGAAGGCTGCTCCGGCGGCTCGGCCTCGACGTGCACGTCGGGCGGATGCTGGACGCCATCCGCGTACTGGAGGACATCGGCCTCGAACGCCGAGGCGACGTGCGCGCCGCGCTCCGGACACTGCTCGTGCACCGCAAGGACGACCTTCCCCTGTTCGACGAGGCGTTCGACGTCTTCTGGCGGCAACGCAAGGACAGCACGTCGACGATGGACCTGCGCTCGATGGGCGAGCAGCACCGTTTCCGCAAGCCAACAGCCGGACCGCCTACGCCGGGCCGCGACCCGGACGACTCCGCAGAGCCCGCCGACCCGGACGAGGGCTTCGACCGCATCGACCTCACCCGCACGTTCAGCGCGCGGGAGGTGCTGCGAACGCGGGACTTCGCGGAGTTCACCTCCGAGGAGATGCTGCAGGCAAGGCAACTCATGGCCTCGTTGCAGTGGAACCCGGGCCTCAGGCGCACGCGGCGTAAGGAGGCGGGGCGAGGGCCGGGGCTGGACGTGCGCAGGACACTGCGGCACAACGCGCGCTACGGCGGGGAACTCGTGCGGCTGGAGGCGCGCCGCCGCAAGCAGAAGCCGCGCAGGCTGGTGGTGGTCTGCGACGTCAGCGGCTCCATGGAGCGCTACACGCGGATGCTGCTGCACTTCATCCACAGCCTCTACGCGGGGCTGGACAACCGCATCGAGGCTTTCCTGTTCGCCACGCGGCTCACCCGCATCACCAAGCACCTGGGTCAGCGCGACATCGACCGCGCCGTCTCGGAGGTCGCGAAGGCCGTGCCGGACTGGTCCGGCGGCACGCGCATCGGCGACGTGCTCAAGGAGTTCAACTTCCGCTGGGCGCGGCGGACGCTCGGCTGGGGCTCCATCGTCCTCATCGTGTCGGACGGCTGGGACCGCGGCGAGCCGGAGCTGCTGGGCCAGGAGATGGCGCGCCTACAGCGGAGCTGTAACCGACTCATCTGGCTGAACCCGCTGGCGGGCAACGAGGACTACGAGCCGCTGACGGTAGGGATGCAGGCCGCCGCTCCGTACATAGACGACCTCTTGCCGGTGAACAACCTCGCCGCCCTGTTCGACCTCGCCGAGCACCTGAACAGCCTCTCGCAGGGCCGCCCGGTGCGCCACCAACACACATCACTCGCACCAGACGACGCTCCCCTCGTCGAGGCCACGCCAGCGCCGCCGCAGCGCTCGTGGCACGCAGGCGCGAACCCGACGTTCCGCCATCCCATGTGGGGGCGTGGAGAGCCGGGAAATGGGGCGTGAGGGGGGGACCCGACCTATGCAGCCGCTGAGGCGTTGAGGGTACCCGTAGCATGAGCGAACTGTTCGAAGGACTCGCGTATCTCGGCAACTGGGTCTACTGGGTCGCGTTCGGCGCTGCGGTTCTGGCGGCGGCTCTCGTCAGGCTGTTGCCCGGCGTCTCGACGAGCCTCGTACTGGCGTCCGCTCTGCCGTTCATCGTTGCGAACGTAGAAGACGCGCTCATCGGCATCGTCATGCTGGCAACGCTGGCGGGAGCGGGTGTGGTGATGAGGTCCGTCGCCCCCGTGCTGTTCGGCCTGCCGGGCACTTCGAACTATGTGACGTTCCTGGAAGGGAACCAATTGGCGCGCAGAGGACAGGCCGCCCACACGCTTGGCGCTGCCTTCGCAGTCTCAGCGATAGGGGGCCTCGTGGGAGTGCTCGTGTTCGCTTCCGCGCTCCTCATCGGCGCCCCTCTCGCGAGTCTGCTGCTCAGCCCCTTCGGGTTCGTCGCGATAGCGCTGTTCGCTCTCTTAATCGTTGCGCTCCTCAATTCGGAAGCGATGTTGAAGGGGCTTGCGGCTGCGGCATTGGGCCTGCTGCTCGGCACGAGCGGCCTCGACCCATTCGAGGGGCCGCTGCGCTCTGCCTTCGACGGATCGGACGTGTGGCGAGGCTTCTTCGTGACCGCTGCAGCCATAGGCGTCCTCGGCCTGGCGGAAGTGATCGACCTGACGATGACCCGGCAGCCGCTTTCGCTCCGGGAGACGCCGGGCAGCAGGAGCGAGGTCTTTCGAGGCGTCCGCTACGGGCTTGGCAAGTGGCGCACCGCCGCGCGGCAGGGCCTCTTCGGCGCTCTGGTCGGTGCCATGCCGGGCACAGGTTTGGGAGTGGTGCACTGGCTCTCGTATACGTTGGGCATAGTCCTCACGAAGGACAAGAGGGAGTTCGGCCGGGGATCTCTGGACGGACTGCTCCTGGCGGAATCAGCGGTAGGCGCAGGCATGGCGGGAGGAGGGACTTCAACCGCCCTGTTCGGGATACCCGGCAGCAGGGAATGGGCGTTCGTCCTCGTTGCCTTGCTGTCGTACGGCATCGCTCCGGGCCCACCGATGCTGAAGCAGCACGCGGACATCACCATCATGATGGTGCTCAGCCTTGCGCTGGCGATGCCGGCGGTCGCCGTAATCGGAATGTTGGTCGCGGGGCGGCTGGCGAGACTCGCCCGGGTCCCCTATCCGGTCATCGGCGGAATCATCATACCGGTCTTGTTCCTCGGGGGATTCGCCTCGACAGAGAGCCTCGTTGGGATATACGTCATGGCTGCCGGGGCAGTGTTAGGGCTGATGATGAAGTGGTGCAAGTGGCCTCGCGCACCCCTCGTCTTTGGACTCTCGACCGGCTTCCTGTTGAGCTGGGTCACTGACGCGCTAGCGGACACCGAGATCGCAGGGATGACGGCCTGGTCCATCCCCTGGCCTGCACTGGCCGTCCTGCCTGTCGCGGCGGTGGTGGTCGCCGTGGTCTTCAAGAGAGGCAGGCTCGGCGTTCCAGTCGCTCGCCAGGACGAGCCAGGGGTCGACGCCGGAGGCGATAGCGGACATGCTTCTTCCACGGACAGCGGACCCGACGACGCGGGCGCGCGGCCACGTATCGCGGTGACCCTTCCCAGCCTCTTCACGATGGCCGTCATCGTGGCGGGTGTTTGGGGGTTGTACGCGGCCAGCGGATCCTCATCGTCAGGCTGGGCGTTCCCATTGTCGGTCAGCGTCGCCGTTATCGGCCTCGGCGGCGCTCAACTGGTCTTCGACCTCCGGCACAGAAAGCCCGGCGCGGTCATGGACATCGGGATGCGGAGCGTGGGATTACCAGGCGCACGGAGGACGGCGATGCTCATGGTCGCCATGATGGCTGTCTTTCTGGCGCTCCTTCACGTCATCGGGCTCAGGTACGCCAGCATGCTCTTCCCGCTCGGCCCCGCGCTGCTCTTCCTGGAAGGGCGCACGCGCTGGATAGGCGCAGGGGTTGGCGTGGCGCTCCTGGCAGCACTCAACATCGCCCTGAGTTTCATCGAGTAACACGCCGCCTGATAAGATTTCCCGCCTGAAGGCGGCGTGTGCCTCGTGGTAGTCCTACGCCGAGGGGTAAAACCCCTTGTCGTACCAGTAGGTGAGGTCGCTGCCGAACCACTCGGTCGGGATCTCCTGGCCGACGTCGGCCTCGACCGCCTTGCGGTAGATGAGCGCGCCCGCAGCAGCCATCTGTATCCCCATGCCCGTGCTGTTCTTGTAGTAGACGATGTCGCCGGGCTGCGCCTCGAGCGTGGTCGTGCCGGCGACCACCTCGCCCAGCGTGCATATCTTGTCCCACGAGACCACCCCTTGTTCGATGGGGTCGAGCAGCTCGATCTGGTTGTTCGAGTACACGCTGTCACGGTCGTTGATGCAGATGAAGGCGCTGCGGGCGAACGTCGTGTCGTCCACCTCGGACTTCTTGAAGTTGGCGTCGCTGTTCTGCAGCGAGATGACGAACTGCCCCGGCTCCAGCCAGTCGCCGTCGAAGACCGGCTTGCCGCTCACGTAGCCCGCGTTCGTCGCGCAGCAGACGATCTCGGTGCCCTCCATCGCCTCGCGCGGGTTGTCGACGGGCGTAACCTCGATCTCCAACTGCTGCGACATCTCGCTGGCAAACTCCTCGCGATGCGCCTTCGTGGGGCTGTACACCTTCACGCTCCGCACCGGGCGCACCTGCACGAGCGCCTCCAGGTCCGTCCGCGCCAGCTTGCCGCTGCCGAACATGCCGACGGTCTGCGCGTTCGGCGGCGCGAGGTATTTCGCGGCGACGCCCGAGGTGGCGCCGACACGTATGCCCGACAGGTAGAACTCGTGGATGAAAGCGAGCGGCCGTCCCGTCTGCATGTCGATGAGGACGATGAAACCCCAGTTGCGGTTCTCGAACTTGGGCGAGCGCTCGCCCTGCGCGTTCGGCTTCGTGCTGCGCGCGCTGCCGCCGATGCGTATCGCGGCGGTGTCGTACGAGGGCGTCGTGCCGATGTGGATGTTCGACCCGTACACCTTGTCGGGGTCCGTCGTGGGGCTGATGTAGCGGATGCGGGGGATATTCACTGCCCCGCTGAGGGCGTGGTCGCGGTAGGCCGTCTCCATCGCCTCCAGGCAGTCGGCCATCGGGTGCACCCGTGCAACGTCTTCGTCGGTCAGCACCAGCGTCATGTGTCCCTCCTGTCCTGTCGTGCCTGTTCACGCAAACTGGCTCATGCCCATGGCAAGAGCAGCGTCGGCGAGGGTCTGGTCGAAGGTCTTGATCTCCCGCACTCCGCGCCGCCTGCAACTGGCCAGATGGCACAAGTCTCTCGCCGCGAGGAAGGGGCGCTGGGCGTACAACTGCCGCGCCAACGCGATATCCGCTTCCTCCAGGGGCCACACGTCAACGCCTGCCCCCTCTATCAACGCCATCGCCGCATCCAGGGTCTGAGACCTGCGAACGGGAAGGTAGGCGTGAAGCAATTCCTGTAATACCTCAGCCGACGTATATAGAGAAGTACTGCTCTGACTGCACTCCTGAAAGAACTCCCTCGCCTGCTCTTTCAGCCGATGTGGGCTCCCAACGGCATACATGAAGACGTTCGTATCGACGAAGATCACGAATCCGCCGCTCCGGCGGCGCGCGACCTGCCGATGACTTCGAGGTGCTCGCTCCACTCAGGCTCAATCTCAGGACCATCCAGGGCATCGCACCAGCGGAAGAACTCCTCCAACTCATCGAGAGAGGAGAACCGTCGCCGCTGTTCTTCAACCCGCGCCTGAGCAGCGGCCCGCAGCCAAGCGCTGAAGGTCATGCCCTCCCGCCTTGCCTGGCGGGCAAACCGTTCCCTGTCCTGGTCAGGGATGATGAGTTGGACTCTCGCCATGGAGCCTTCCTTCTCCCTCTCAGCCTATGAATGTGTAACAAGGATACACATCATAGGCATCACAGTCCACTCAATCTCTGCGGAGCGGCGTGAGCATTGTTCGTTACTCAACCCGCTCCGGGCTCAGACGTGCTGGTCGACCAGGACCGGATTGCCGTCCGGGTCTATCGCCACGAAACTGGCCGGTCCCGTGCCGTCCTCGTCCGCCTCGCTCACCAGTTGCACGCCTCTCGCCTTCAGTTGGCGCTGCAGCTCGCGCACGTCCGTGAACGTGTCCAGCGGGCGCGCGTGGCTGTCCCAGCCGGGATTGAAGGTGAGGATGTTCTTGTCGAACATCCCCTGGAAGAGGCCGATGGTGTGGTCGCCGTTCCTGAGTATCTGCCAGCCCTCAGCGGGGTCGCCTCCGACGACCTCGAACCCGAGTTGCTCGTAGAAGTCCCTCGAGGCCGCGATATCCGCGACGGCCAGGCTGATGGAGAACGCGCCGCGTTCCATGTATCGCTTCTCTCCTAGTTCCCGTGCGGCAGGATGACGGTCTTCACCTCGCGGAAGTCGGCCATGGCGTGCAGCGCGTCCGAGGTCTCGTCGAGCGAGTAGGGGCGCGACAGCATCCGCGCGAACGGCACCGACTCACCGCGGGTGCGCAGGAACTCCAACGCCTGGTGGTAGTGCCGCCCCTCGCCGGAGCGCACGCTCACGATCGTCACCTGCTGCCCGAACCCGTTGATCGAGACCGGGCCGCCTCCTCCGCCGATGGAGAGGTAGCGTCCGCCCGGTCGCAGGAAGCCCAGCCCCTCGGGAATAACCGCGAAGGAGACGCACTGGATGGCGACGTCCGCGCCCCGTCCACCGGTGCGCTCCATCACCCACTCGTGCCGGTCTCTGGCGTCGGGCATCTCGCCGATGTCCAGCGTCTCGTCCGCGCCCCACGCCTCGGCAACGTCGAGCCTGACACGCGGCGCGCCGATGACGAGCACACGCCCGGCGCCACGGTCGCGCGCAACCGCCGACGCGTACAGGCCGACGGGCCCCGACCCCTGCACGACGACGGTGTCGTGGGGGTAGATCGGCCCCAGCCGTTCGAAACCGTGCATCACCGTACGCAGCGCACAGGCGGCAGAGGCCGCCTGCGGCGACGTCACCTCGTCCGGTATGGGGATGATGGCCGTTCCCGGCGGGATGTAGTGATACTCCGCACAGCCACCCAGGAGATACGGGGACACGTCGGCGCGACCGCGCCCGAACCGGATGCTGTCGTCGCAGAGCGAGGGTTGGTTCGAGACCGAGCAGTAGAAGCAGTGCCCGCAGAAGCGGTACGCGGAGACGATGCGGTCGCCTTCCCTGAGCTGCCTTCCGTGCACGTCGTACCGTTCGCCGTTCAACGCAACGATGCGGCCCGCGGTCTCGTGGCCGGGGATGTAGGGCAGCATCTTCGGGTTCGCGGCGTTGTGCCAGATGTGCACGTCCGTCCCGCAGAGTGTCGCGGCCTCGACCTCCACCAGCAGCCCTGTCGGCTCCAGGTCAGGCATCTGGACGTCGCGCATCTCGGTCGGGTCGTTGAATCCCGTGATAACGGCTGCCTTGCACGTTTCCATGGCGTGTCCTCCGCTCCATGTGGCTTCGATCCCCTCGCCGGTACTTTATCCCAGCGAGGCCGGTTCCGTGCGCGAATCCTTATGGCTGTCCGCCTAACCGGCGGTGAACTTCGCCGCTTCCTCCGAGCCGCCCGTGGCGTCGCCTTCGCTGTACGAATGCGCTCCCGTCCCGGCGAGCGCGCCGCCCTGCACGATGAGGTATTCGTCCCTGATTGGGCGTCCCTCGAACCAGCACTCGAGTATCTCGCGGACGCCCGCCGCATAGCGGGCCTGCGCCGACAGCGAGGTGCCGGACGTGTGCGGCGTCATCGCGTGGTTGGGCATCGTCCGCCACGGATGGTCGTTGGGAGGCGGCTGGGGGAACCAGACGTCGCCCGCGTACCCAGCCAGCTGGCCGCTCTCCAGCGCTCTGACGACGGCGTCGCGGTCGCAGATCTTGCCGCGGGCCGTGTTCACGATGTACGACCCGCGCTTCATCCTGCCGATGAGCGCGTCGTTGAACATGTGCTCGGTCTCCGGGTGCAGGGGACAGTGGATGCTGACCACGTCGCAGACGCTGACCAGGGACTCGACGTTCTCTTGGAACGTCAGGCCGAGTTCCTGCTCGACGTTGGCGGGGAGCCGGTGCCTGTCCGTGTAGTGGAGGTTCACGTCGAACGGCTTCATCCGCTTCAGCACGGCGAGCCCTATCCTCCCGGCTGCCACGACGCCCACGTCCATCCCCTCGATGTCGTACGAGCGGGAGACCGCGTCGGCGATGTTCCAGCCGCCTCTGACCACCCAGCCGTACTGCGGGATGTAGTCCCTCACCAGCGCGAGCATCTGCATCACCGCGTGCTCCGCGACGCTGATGCTGTTGCACCACGTCACCTCGCAGACCGTGATACCCCGGTCGATGGCGGCGCTGAGGTCGACGTGGTCGGACCCGATGCCGGCAGTGATGGCCATCTTGAGCCGCGGCGCCTTCTCGATACGCTCGGCGGTCAGGTACGCGGGCCAGAAGGGCTGCGAGATGACGATGTCCGCGTCGGGCAGCTCCCGCTCGAAGACCGAATCGGGGCCGTCCTTGTCCGACGTCACGACGAACCGGTGCCCCCGCTCGGTCAGGAACCGCTCCAGCCCGAGTCCGCCCGACACGGACCCCAGCAGGTGGGCGGGGGTAAAGTCGCGGGCGGTTGGCGAGGGCAGCGTCTGGCCGTCGGGATAGTGCGTGAGCGCGGGTATCTCTTCACGCGCGTATGCGGGAGGGAACCCGCTGACCGGATCGTCGTAGAGAACACATATCACTTTCTGGCTGGAAGAGGTGCTCATGGCAAGCCTCCGAGCGATCGAATCATGCACAGTGTAAGCCGCGCTATCCGTGGGGGAAACCGCCCCTCTGAGGCACGGCAGCGAGCGACAGGACGGGAGTCGCCCCTACCGCGTTCCCGGTGGGCCGACGCGCACCGTGATGATGTCGGAGCCGTGGAACTGCTGGTGCCGCACGGACGAGGCGTAGCGCCGCAGCAGGCGCAGCGATATCTCGTTCTCCGACACGGTCTCCTCGTCGTGCTGCTGCAGTTGCCGGATGCGGTCTTCCATGTTCTCCTCGTCCCCGCCGCCGATGAACTCCAGGTCCGCTATCGGTCCGTCGCTGGACGCCAGCACCACCAGCCGCCGCGTCTCCTGTTCATCGTCCTCGTCCGCCAGGTCCAGGGACAGGTCGAGCGGAGCGAGCGTGAGCAGCGTCTCCTCCGCGACCGCGCTTAGCCGCTCTTTCATCGGCTGGTCCCATCCCCTGCTCTCGGCGAACCGCTCCGTGAACGCGAAGAGGTCCGGCAGTACTTCGGCATCGAGTTTCGACTCGAAGCGCATCCGCCGTTTCTTGGTGAACTCCAGGAACAGGATCATCACGATGGCGGCGACGCCTCCGGTGGTGATCCCGCTCTTCACCAGCGCCCCCAGCACCGGAGTGAGGTTCGGCAGCGTGAAGAGGCCGAACTGGAACGCGGCGGCTATCCAGAAGGAGATGCCCGCCACGATGAGCTTCTGACGGTTCCGTTCGGAGTTGATCACCGTCAGCGCGCCGTCCACGAACAGCGTGCCGGTGACGACGATCAGGTAGCCCGTCATCACCGGCCCGGGCAGGCTGCTGAGCAGCCCGGACACCTTCGGCAGGAACGCCACGGCGATGAAGATGGCGCCTATGACGTAGCCCATCCTGCGCGAAGCGATGCCGGTGACCTGGATGAAAGGAGTGATGCCCGGGTTCGTGGCGTTCGGCACCGTTCCGGCGAGACCCGCCAGCAGATTGCTCACGCCCCCGCCGGCCAGCGCTCCCTGCACCTGCCGGAAATCGACCGCCTTGACCTCGCGCTGGGAGATGCGCTGGTGCGTTATCGCCTCCCCGTTCACCTGGATGGAGACGATGACGCCCAGGAACAGGAATGCCGGCAGGAGCGTCCAGAAATCGACCCCGAGGTCCAGCGCCAGCCCCGGCGCCTCGGAGGGGAGCCCCACCCAGGCGGACTGTGTGATCCGGCTGGTGTCGTAGATGCCGAACGCCGCGGCGACCACACAGCCCACCGCTATGCCGATCATCGGCGCCCAGAGCCGCCATAACGCGGAGCCGCGCAGCGTGAGCGCCGCGACCACCGTAAGCGTCGCCAGCGCGGTCAGCGGCGCGGCGGTCGGCTCCTCCCGCGCGGCGCCGTCCAGCAGATCGAACACGACCGACGCCAGCGTGATGGAGAGGATCATCATCACCGTGCCGCTCACGACGGGTGTGACGAGCCGCCGCAGGATGAACAGCCACCTTGCAACGACGAACTGGAACGCCGCCGAGGCGAGCACCAGCGTCGTCAGCGTCGCCGGGCCTCCGTCCACCACCGCCGTGATGCAGAACGGGATGGCGAAAGCCGCCGTGAAGAACGGCATCACCGCGCCTGCGCCCACGGGGCCCAGGCGGCGCACCTGCACCAGCGTGGAGAGGCCCACCGCCACCAGCGACGCGAACACCATCCACGTCACGTAGGACTCTCCCCTGCCCGATGCCTCCGCCACGATGACCGGCGTCACCAGCAACGTGGCGGAAGCGATCATGCTGAACTGGAGGCCGAATCCAAGCGAGGTCCGCCAGGGCGGGTTCTCGTGTGCCTCGTACCGGGGATTCTGCGTTGCCGTGGCCAGTGTGCGCCTCCCAGCGGACAGGCGTCTCGTTGAGTCTCACGCAACTTTACTACGCGCGCGCCCCGTTGCCACAGCCCCGCCCTTCCCTGTCATCCCCCGTGGGCTCCCTACCGGGACGGCGACCCCGGTGGCCGGAGCTCGCCCGCCGCTCTCGTCAGCGCCGCGCCGTACAGGAAGATCATCCCCGCGACGTACCCCCACATCAGCAGCAGGACGAACGAAGCGATGGGCCCGTACACCACGCTCCGCTGCCCGGCCAGCGCGGTGAACCAGAAGAACAGGTGCTTGCCCGCCTCGAACAGCACGATGGCGGTCACCGCCCCGAACACGGTGTCATTCGCCAGGGTCATTAGGCCAGTCGTCGCCACAGTCATTAGGCCACCCCGGGCACGACTGATGGGGACTTGTATCAGGTCGTAGATGAC
>Ga0209021_1001383_pt1 | contig 24469 bp, 21 predicted proteins | sample PinacodermFT_FD_187299 | JGI IMG/M metagenome (GOLD analysis project Ga0209021, IMG submission 187299) | Host-associated microbial community of the marine sponge Aplysina aerophoba from Gulf of Piran - sponge pinacoderm, lysed by freeze-thaw... | ecosystem: Host-associated > Porifera > Sponge >... | reverse complement strand
ACAACTACATCGGGAGCCACTGGCTCGGCAGCTTCGCGACGTACCTCGCCACGAACCGCGGAGTCAGGCAGTAGCGATCCAGGAGGGACCTCGGAGACCGCCGAGAGGCGGTCGAAATACGCATTCCGCTACCCGTCGTCACCACGGAAGCGGCTTGGAACACCGACCTCCGGCCGGCACCGCCCGCCGAGAGCCGGGCGACGAGCGACTCGTTACGCGCCGCTGGGCTCACCGATACAACCGGAACGCCTCCCGCACCGGTGCGAAAGCGCCCCCCTCCGCGTCCCCCGCATCCACAATCTCCGCCGTGGTGCGTCCGCCCTCGATCCCCTCCCGGATGTCCGGGCTCCCGCCGAGGATGTCGATCGGCAGGCGCACCAGCTCGTATTCGTAGGGTGGCGGCCGCCAGGCGAAATCCGTTGGCCACAACTGACGGACCCGGTTCAGAATCGCGATTCCCGTGCGCCAGGGCAGGTAGAGGTCCCGGTTCGTGACGTGCTGCATCACGCCGCCGCATTCCTCGCCGGCGAATTTGTGGAACGTCGGCCGGAAACGCACCGGGCGGAAGTGGACGCCGGGAAGGTCTTCCCCCGCCAGCGCGTCGGCGAGCCGGGTTCCATCCACCCACGGAGCGCCACACACCTCGAACGGCCGGGTCGTTCCCCGGCCCTCGGACAGATTCGTACCCTCGATCAGGCAGGCGCCGGAATAGACGGTGGCGGTGTCCAGAGTCGGCATGTTCGGGGACGGCGGGACGAAGGGCAGGCCGGCGTCGTCCAGCCATTGGTCCGGCGACCAGTCGGGGCAACCCACGACGACGAGGTCCGCCCCGATCCGGTGATGGCGGTTCAAAAGCCCCGCGATCTCGCCGGCGGTCATCCCGTGCCGGTTCGGGAGCGGATAGAGCCCCACGAAGGAGCGGTGGTCGTCGCGGATCAGGTTGCCCTCGACGGCGCCGCCGATGGGGTTGGGACGGTCGAGGACGACGATGCGCTTTTTGTGTTCGGCCGCGGCCTCCATCGCGTGCGCCATGGTCCAGACGTAGGTGTAGTAGCGCGAGCCGATGTCCTGGACGTCGAAGACCAACGCGTCGAGCCCGTCGAGCATCGCCGCCGTCGGGCGCCGGGTGGGCCCGTAGAGGCTGTGCACGGGAATCGGCCCGTCCCCGTCGGCAATCTCGATGAGATCCTGCTCGACGGCGTCGAAGCCGTGTTCGGGGGCGAAAAGTGCCGCCAGCGTCACCCCGGGTAGTCCGGAAACCACCTCTCGCGCATGGCGGAACGAGGAGTCCACCGAGGACGGGTTCGCGATCAGCCCGACCCGGAGACCCCTGAGCAGCTCCCCCATTTCCGGGAGCCGGTCGAGTCCGGTGCGGACTTTGGCCGCTTTCATGGCGGGGAGACTACGCCTTTGGTTCCAGGGTCTCCCCGGGCTGTTGGTACACGGCTACCCTCCTGGGCCATGGACTTCGCCATCCGCGGCATCACCTACTGGATTACTCGGGACGACGTGCTGCGCGCGACCCAGGATTCTCCGCCCCTTCCTGTTGGTGGTCGCCACAACCATTTTGTGACCGTTCACGGGAAGGAATATCCGGTCAAGCAGGTAATTCGTCTGGTCATCGGCCGGCCGCGGACCGGTTTCCACACGCGGCACGCGCTCCGGATCCTGTCTCGGCTTCAATTCCCCATGTCTCGGCGGACAAGTAACTGAACGGCTCGATCCGAAACACAACACCGAGAATGGTGCGCGACAAGGTGTTCCTCAGCGAGGCTCGCCGGCATCTGGACCAGTTGGTCGAGCAAGTGCGGTCAGAAGGCCACCGGATCCTGTTGGAGAATGGCGGCAAACCCGTAGCGGCGCTCGTGCCGCCGTCGGACCTTCGGGCCATTGAGTGGCTGGAAGACTGGCTCGATGGTCAGGACGCTCTCGATGTGCTCGCGGATTATCGGGAAACCGGCGGAGTTCGTTGGGAGGACATCAAGCGCGACCTCGGTCAGTAACCGCTTGCCGCGTCCAGCGCCATCGCTCCGCGGTCTCCGCCCCTGGCCAGCCGTCACTCGCGGCGCGCCAACCCCCGGTGGGATACTTGGGAGTTCGCGGCTGCGGCGTTGCCCGGGCCGCCGGGGAGGCCCGCCATGTTCACTCGTTCCACCGTTTCCGTCGTTCTGCTGGCGCTGCTGGCTGCCGTCGCCGCACCGTCCCTCGCTCTCGCCGAGGACGACCGCTGGACGCCGGCGCTCTCCATGAAGTACCACCGGGTCGGCTCGGTCGCGATCTCCCCGGACGGGACCCTCGTCGCGTTCGCGGTCACGGAGCCGCTCATGGAGGGCGAGAAGTCCGAGTACCGGACCCAGATCCACGTGGTCCCGGCGGCGGGAGGCGACGCGATCGCCTACACCATCGGTGAGAACTCGGCGACCTCGCCTTCTTTCTCCCCGGACGGGCGTTACCTCGGGTTCCTCCGGAAGGGAGAGGAGAACCAGCAGGTGTGGCTGCTCCCGCTCGCCGGCGGCGAGGCCTACCAGGTCACCCACGCGGAGAACGGGGCGCGGTCGTTTCGCTTTTCGCCCGACGGCCGGAGTGTCGGCTACCTGATGACCGACCCCGAGACCGAGGAGGAGAAGACCCGGAAGAAGGAGAAACGCGACGTCGAACTGGTGGATCAGGACTTCAAGTACGGCCACCTCTACGCCGCTCTGGTGAGCGACGGTTACGACCCGGACGGCGAGGACCGGCGCCTCACCTGGGGGGCCTTCCACGTCTCCGGCTGGGACTGGTCGAGCAGCGACCGCATTGTTTTCAGCCACCAGGATGATCCGCGCATCAACACGAACCGCCGCTCGGGCGATCTGTCGGTCGTCCACCTGGGGGACGGGAACGTGAGCCTGCTCCACGGCGGCGACGGGATCGAGAGTTCGCCGCGAGTCTCCCCCGACGGCCAGACGGTCGCGTTCCGCTCGACCGGCGACCGGCCCGAGCCGATTGGGCTGGGGGACGTGTACGTCATGCCGGTCATGGGCGGCGAGCGGGTGCGGCTCGCGGAGACGAAGGACCGCAGCCCGGGGATCCTCGGCTGGTCCCGGGACGGTTCGCTCGTCTACGTCACCGAGGCCGAACGCACCTCCCGGCGTCTCTTCGGGCTGCCCGCTGACGGCGGCGGTCTCGTGCACCTGACTCCTGGTGAAGGCGTCTACCGCTCCACCGCGGTCGCAACCGCTGCCGACGTGATGGCGTTCACGCACGAGACGCCGGATACGCCCTGGGACGTCTTCGCCGCCGACCTCGGGAAGGGAGGCGGCGCCAAGGCGGCCTTCGAGCCGCGCCGGCTCACCGATCTCCACCAGGACGTGGCGCGTCCCGCGATGGGGAAGACCAGCGTGCTCACCTGGACCTCTCCGGACGGCACCCCGGTGGAAGGGCTCCTGACCCTCCCGGTGGACTACGAGGAAGGCCGGCGCTATCCGCTGGTCCTGAACGTCCACGGCGGCCCGGCGGGGGTGTATTCCGAGACCTTCACCGGCGCTCCGTCCATCTACATGCTCCAGTACTTCGCCCAGGAAGGGTTCGCCATCCTGCGTCCCAACCCGCGCGGCTCCAGCGGCTACGGAAAGGAATTCCGCTACGCCAACTTCAAGGACTGGGGCTTCGGCGACATGGACGACCTGATGGCGGGGGTGGACCTCGTCATCGAGCAGGGGGTGGCCGAACCCAGCCGGCTCTACATCATGGGCTGGAGCTACGGTGGCTACATGACCTCGTTCGCGGTCACCCGTACCGACCGTTTCGTCGCCGCCAGCATGGGCGCGGGGCTTCCGAACCTGATCAGCATGGTCACCACCACGGACATCCAGGACTACCTCGCGGGCCACATGGGAGGCGACTTCTGGGAGGACTACGAGGTGTACGAGGCCCACTCGGCCATCTACCGGATCGCGGAAGTGACCACCCCGACGCAGGTGATCCACGGGGCCCAGGATCTCCGGGTGCCGTTCACCCAGGGGCAGGAGTTCTACCGGGCACTCGACCGCCGGGGGATTCCCACCGAGTTCGTCGTCTACCCGCGTACCCCGCACGGGCCGCGGGAGCCGAAGTTCCTGATGGACGTCTCGGAACGCATCCTGACCTGGTTCCGGGCGCACACGCCGGAGGAAGAAACCGACGACGCGCTGAGCAGCCGCTGAGTGTTGTTGCCCGCTACGGCTGGCGTCGGGGCCGGTGCCGAGCAGCTTCTGCGCACCGTCGAAGATCTCTTGCGCTCCGAGCAGGAAACCCTCTGTCGGTCAGCCGAAATGCTGCTTGGCTTGGTTGACGAGCGGCTTGCACGGGAGCGTGAGATCGTCCGATTGCGCGGCGAGAATTTCAACGTCTTTCGGCTGCTTCGCGTGGAGGCGGACGAAGACAGGCTGCACTCGGCCTTCATCGGGGAACTCCTCGATCCCTGCGGCTCCCACGATCAGGGGTACGCGTTCCTGGAGCTTTTTCTCGCCACCGTGGGGAAGAAGGACTACTGGCCGGAACCGGCCAAGACCCGGGTGAAGCGCGAATACGACATCGGGACCGTTGTGATCGACGGCGAGGACTCCAAGGGCGGTCGGATTGACATCTTCATCACCGACGGCACCCGCCACCTTTCCATAGAGAACAAGATCTGGTCGAACGAAGGCGAGAAGCAGATCACCCGCTACTGCAACAGCGATTCGGACAACCATCACGTCCTCTTCCTTACCCTCGACGGCCACGGAGCCGACACGAGGAAGACGAACTACAGCCCGATCTCTTATCGCGTCGAATTACGTAGATGGCTGGAGTCCTGTCAACGGCACGCCGCGGATCAGCCCATCCTCCGGGAAACGATCAAGCAATACCTTCTCACTACCAAGGCCTTGGGCGGAGAGTTAACAATGCAGGAAACTGAAGAGCGCCTCATGGAGCTGATGCGTCAGCATCCCAGCGCCGCACGCATGATCCGGGACAACTACGACCGACTGATCCAGCGCGAAGTCGGACAATTCCGGGCCGAGGTGGTCGAGCGGTTGAAGGGCATGAGCCCAATCCAGGAAGCCCCTGAGACTTGGCAAGTCACTACGGACTTGGACGATGTCGGTGCGAAGTGGGCGGGCGTAAAGATCTGCCGAACGTTCTGGGACGACACCGCTGTTGGCTGGTACGGAGACTCTTCCTTCGTGGAAAGCCCCATCTACGGCGTCAGTCATCACAAGGACAAACCTGGGCGCGTAGAGCGTGACTCCTGGCGGACGGAGCTCGCCAAGATCATGGGTGGCAAGACTTGGTCGAGTGACAATTGGCCCTGCTACGCCGCGTTCGATCCCGCTCGGTTCCGGGACGATGCGGCGGTCGCCGCGCTCTTGGATCGCGTGAAGCGGGCGGAGCGCATTGAGCAGGTCACTCAGAAACTCGTAGAACTCATCACGTTCTGCGACAAGGAGCTCCGACGCAGCGATTCCTGAGACAGCCCAAAACTACCCCTTCGGCGCACGGCCGGTGCGTCCTCCGCAGCCACCTCCGGCCCGCCCCGATTGCCTGTGGCCGGGCGCGAGCCCCGATCACTCGTCGGTGCGGACCGAACGGTCGCAGACCTACAGGTCCAGCACCAGCCGGAGACCGTTATCGATCTGAGCCATCAGCCGGCCCGACAGCACGCCGGCCTGTTGCTCCAGGAATCCCTCGTCCACGGTCGCGAGCTGTGTCAGGTTGGCTACCGAGTCGCGCGGCAGGCCGGTTGACTCCCGGGGCAGGAGGACGTTTCCGGGTTGTTCCGCGAGGCGCAAGCTGGCGGTCAGGGACACCACGAGAACCGTGGGCAGCCGGCTCCGGTTGAACGCATCGGACTGGACTACGAGGACGGGACGCCGAAAGCCGGGTCCGGAACCGCGCGGAGCCGACAGGTCGGCCCACCAGACCTCTCCCCGCGCAACTACCACTCGTCGGGGCCAATGCTGGCGGCCTGGATCCGCGCCAGGACGGGATCGAGTCGGTTGGGCTCTTCCGCGAGGACTTCGTTCAGCTTCGCGGTGATTTCCTCATGGCGACGCCTCGCGAGGTACTCGGAGACGGCGTCGCTGTACAGCCTGCTCCGCGACGTTCCCGTCCGCTTCGCAAAGTCGTCAGCTTCCCTGAAGAGTTCATCCGGCACGGAGATCGCCGTCTTCATGAGGAGGTTATACCATAGTTATACCCATTCCGTGTCCTCCGCATCAACGGGACTGCCGGCCGGTTCCCATACATCCAGCCGGGGGTGGGAACGGCGGGGGCACGCCGCTGTCCGGTGGGACCGCTCCGGGCCGTTACACTTCGCGCCTTCCGGTCCCGAATGGGCGGGACCCTGAGTTCATCGCGGCCCAGTTCCGCCGACGCTCCCACGGCCGAGCCCGCGCATCTCACCTTGTGAGGAAAGCCCCTTGATTCGCAGACAGGACGCCCTCGACTACCACATGACCGGCCGGGCCGGAAAGATCGAGGTCCGGCCCACGAAACCCACCCAGACCCAGCGGGATCTGTCCCTCGCCTACAGCCCGGGGGTCGCCGAGCCCTGCCGGGAAATCCACAAGGAGCCGGGACGGGTGTTCGACTACACCGCCCGCGGGAACCTCGTGGCGGTGGTCTCGAACGGGACCGCCGTGCTCGGGCTCGGCAACATCGGCCCGCTCGCCGCGAAGCCGGTGATGGAGGGGAAGGGCGTCCTCTTCAAGCGGTTCGCCGACATCGACGTCTTCGACATCGAGCTGAACGTCACCGACCCCGAAGAAGTGGTGCGGGTGGTCAAGGCCCTCGAACCCACCTTCGGCGGCATCAACCTCGAGGACATCAAGGCCCCGGACTGCTTCTACATCGAGTCGCGGCTCCGCGAGCAGATGGACATCCCGGTCTTCCACGACGACCAGCACGGCACCGCGATCATCTCGGGGGCCGCCTTCCTGAACTGGCTCGAACTCACCGGGAAGGATCCCGCCGGGGTCCGGCTGGTCATCAACGGCGCCGGCGCCGCCGGCATCGCCTGCGCGGAACTCGCCGAGAGCCTCGGGGTGCTCCACGAAAACGTCGTGATGTGCGATTCGCGCGGGGTCATCCACACCCGGCGCGAATCGGGCATGAACGAGTTCAAGGAGCGGTACGCACTCGATACTTCGATGCGGACGCTCGACGACGCCATGCGCGGCGCGGACGTCTTCATGGGCCTGTCGGTGAAGGACGCCGTCTCGAAGGAGATGGTCGTCTCCATGAACGCTCAGCCGCTCGTGATGGCGATGGCGAACCCGGACCCGGAGATCACCTGGGAAGACGCCATGGACGCCCGCAGCGACGTCTTCATGGCCACGGGGCGCTCGGACTACCCGAACCAGGTCAACAACGTCCTCGGATTCCCCTTCATCTTCCGGGGCGCGCTCGACGTGCGCGCCCGCACGATCAACATGGAGATGAAGCTGGCTGCCGCCCGGGCGCTGGCGGCGCTCACCAAGGAGGACGTACCGGACTCCGTGATGCGCGCCTACGGCAAGGAGCGGATGTCCTTCGGTCCCGAATACCTCATTCCCTCGCCGTTCGATTCCCGGGTCCTCCTCTGGGAGGCGCCGGCGGTCGCGCAGGCGGCGATGGAGAGCGGCGTGGCGCGCATCCAGATCGACCTGGAGCAGTACGGCGCCCGGCTCGAGTCCCGCCTCGGGCTCGAACGCGAGGTGATGCGCCAGGTGATCGGCCGCGCCAAGCGGGCCACCCGGTCGGTGGTCTTCCCCGAGGGGGAGGAGCCGAAGATCCTGCGCGCCGCGCAGCGTCTCCTCGACGAGGGCATCGCCGAGCCCATCCTGCTCGGACGCCCGCCGGTCATCCGCGACGCCTGCGAGACCCTGGGCATCGAGGTGAACGGCGCCCGGGTGGTGGACATCACCGACTCGGAGCGCTGCGCCGAATACGCGCGGCATCTCGTCGCGATTCGCCAGCGGCGCGGCGTGGGCCCCGCCAAGGCGCGGGAACTCATGAAGAACCCGAGCGTTTACGGGGCGATGATGGTGAACCTCGGGCACGCCGACACGATGGTGGCGGGGGTTACCCAGCACTACCCCGAGACCATCCGGCCGGCGCTCCAGATCGTCCGGATGCGCGACGACGTCCGCCGCGTCGCCGGGGTCTACCTCATGGTGTTCCCGAACGAGATCAAGTTCTTCGCCGACGCGACGGTGAACATCGATCCGAGCGCCGAGGATCTGGCCGACATCGCGATCCAGACCGCCGAGGTGGCGCGGCGCTTCAACGTCGAGCCGCGGGTGGCGATGCTCTCGTTCTCCAACTTCGGCAGCGCCCCCCACGAGCGGTCCAACAAGGTGCGCGAGGCCGTCGAGATCCTGCGGGAGCGGGCTCCCGACCTGGTGGCTGACGGCGAGATGCAGGCCGACACCGCGGTGGTGGACGACCTTCTCCGCGACACCTATCCGTTCTCGCGGCTGGACAAGGCCGCCAACGTGCTGATCTTCCCGAGTCTCGAGGCCGGAAACGTCGCCTACAAGCTGCTCCAGCGGCTTGGCGGCGCGGAAGCGATCGGTCCCATCGTCACCGGGCTCCGCCGGCCCGTGCACGTACTGCAACGCGGCGCGGAGGTGGAGGAGATCGTCAACGTGGTGGCGATCGCGGTGGTCGAATCGCAGGAAACCTCGGGACCGCCGGATCTCTTCGGCCAAGCCTGAACGCGGTGGTCGGACTGCCGCGAGAGGAAGCGGTAGCCGGCAGCCTGCCGTCTCCGGCGCGCATCCACTCGCTGGATGCGCTGCGCGCCGTGATGATGCTGCTCGGGCTCGTCCTGCACACCGCCCTCAGCTACGTTCCGCCGGTTTCGTCCGGCGAATGGGCCTACCAGGACCCGCAGTCGAGCGAGGCGTTCGGCTGGCTCGTCAGCCTGATCCACACCTTCCGGATGCCGGCTTTCTTTGCAGTGGCCGGTTTCTTCGCGTCGTTCCTGGTCCAAAGGCGCGGGACGGGAGCGTTCCTGCGCCACCGCCTGAACCGGATCGGGATCCCCCTCGCCGGTAGCTGGATCCTCCTTTTTCCGCTGACCGCTGCCGCGTGGATCTTCGCGGCGTCCCGTTCCGCCGTTCCGCTCGGGCCGGCTCCTGGCGCTGAGGACGACGGGCTCGGATTGATGCATCTCTGGTTCCTGTACCAGTTGCTGATCCTTTCCGCCGCGGTTGCCCTGTTCCGGTCCGGATGCGGGCGCTGGTGGCCGGCGAGAGCTGCCCGGCTTGCCGACATCGCGCACCAGGCCCTTGCCCGGCGCTGGATCTTGCCGGTCCTCGTGGCCATCACCGCGCTTGCGTTGATTCCCATGGAGGCCTGGGAGCTGGAAACCGACGACTCGCTGCTTCCGCCGCTCCGGCTGCTCGCGGCCTACGGGGTGTTCTTCGTCTTCGGCTGGCTGGAGCACGGCCGCGGCGGGGGCTTCGGCCACCTCCGCGGCGGAGCCCTCGCGCGCCTCGCCGGGGGCCTCTTCTTCCACACCCTCTACCTCGCGGTGGTGGTCCCGTACTTCGAGACGGCGCCGGGGGAAGCCCCGTGGGCGCATCGCACCGGCATGGCCCTGCTCGCGGTCTCGATGTGGTGGTTCGTGCTCGGTTTCCTCGGCCTGTTCCGGCGCTGGCTCGACGCTCCGAGCCCCGCCTGGCGCTACCTCTCGGACGCTTCCTACTGGATGTACCTGGTCCACCTGCCGTTGACCGTCGCGCTGCCGCCGCTGCTGGCCGGCTGGGGCGCGCCCGGGGTGGTCAAGTTCGGGCTGGCCCTCGGCGCCGTCGCCACGATCACCCTGGTCACCTACCACTTCGGGGTTCGCTCCACCTGGGTCGGGAAGCGCCTCAACGGCCGCCGCTATCCGCGTACCTTCCCTTGGCCGCCGCCCGCGGAGGGCTAACCTAACCAGCGACCTCCACACCGACGACTCCATGGCCTTCACCGGTATCCGCTTCCGCGATCTCGTGGCGGTGGTGGGGGTCGCCGGGGTGCTGGTGGGGGCCGCGATACTGCTCCACCAGGCACGGCCGCGAGTCGCGGGGCGGTCCCCCGAGCAGATCCGGGCAAGCGGCGAGTGCGCGAACTGCCACCGCAACGAGACCGGGGCGGTGGTGGCGCAGTTCGAGATGAGCGCCCACGCGGGCGCCGGAGTGACCTGCCTCGACTGTCACCAGGTGCGTCCGGGGCAGACGGCCCTCGAACACCACGGGTTCGAGATCACGACCGCCACCACCGCGCTCGCCTGTCAGGACTGCCACGCCGACGAGGTGCGCCAGTTCGAACGGAGCCGCCACGCGCTTCCCGCCTACGCCGCGGTCATGGGGACCGAGGGGTATCCCGCGACGTTTCCCGCCGCGAGGATCGACCGCGCCGAGGAAATCCATCCCGGCGCGGTCCGGCGCCCCCCGAACGCCCTCGCGCAGCTTGAGGGGTCGGCGACCACGGTGTCCGGTTGCCTTGGCTGCCACAACATCGGCCAGCCGAACGCCGACGGCTCCATCGGGACCTGTACGGCCTGCCACAGCCGCCACTCCACGGCGATCTCGCTCGCCCGGGCGCCGGCGACCTGCGGGCAGTGCCACATGGGACCGGACCACGCGCAGAAGGAGATTTACAGCGAGTCGAAGCACGGCATCCTCTTCGAGGCGCAGCGCCACCTGATGAATCTGGATGCCGAACCGAAACTGCTTACCGCCTTCGACATGCCGGTGCCGACCTGTGCGACCTGCCACATGAGCGGTCTCGAGGGCGCCAAGGTGACCCACGACACCACCGAGCGGCTCTCGTACTGGCTCTTCGCGCCGGTCTCCGAGAAACGGCCGCACCATGACCAGGCCCAGGCCGAGATGCAGGGCATCTGCCTCAAGTGCCACGCGGAGAACCAGGTCAAGGCGTTCTACGCCGACGCGGAGGCGCTGGTCGAAACCACGAACGCCCGGGTCTCCGCGCTGATGCAGCGCATGGCCGAGGTGCGCGAAGCGGGGCTCCTGACCGAGGCGCCGTTCGACGAACCGCTCGATTTCCTGTTCTTCGATGCATGGCACTACGCGGGCCGGACGGTGAAGCACGGAGCGTTCATGGACGGCGCCGATTTCGTGCAGTGGCACGGGACCTACGACCTCATGAACCGGATCACCGAGATCGAGGAACGGATCAAGGCCCTTTCCGGGGAGTGACGGGGATCCCGCTCTTCCGCGCGCGGCGTCCGGAAACGTCCCTGGCCGTCCGGTGAACCTGACGTTTGCGAGCCTGCGCCGCCGCCGGCGCCTCCTGCTCGAGGTCTTCCTCGCCGGGAACCTGCTGTTCCTGGCGGTGGACATTTTCTTCGCGCACTCGGTCAACTCGTTCCGGGAACCGCTGGAGTGGCTGCCGCTGTGGTTCTCGCTGGCCGGCGGTCTCGTTCTCTTCGGTCTTCTCGGGTCGGGGCGGGGACCCGATGCGCCGGCGATGCGCTGGGCCGGGGGAGTGATCGGCGCGCTGTCGGTGGGAGTGGGGGTGTGGGGCACGATCCTGCACCTCGAGAGCGCTTTCTTCCGCCGTTTCGCGCTCGACGGGCTTGTCTATGCGGCGCCCTTCGTGGCGCCGCTCGCCTACGCCGGGATCGGGTTCCTGCTCCTCGTGAACCGCGCCGGCCTCTTCCGCGAAGCCGCGGACGACCTGGGCTGGGGCCAGCGGGTGACGCTCTTCGCGGCCGGTGGCTTCGCGGGCAACTTCGTCCTCTCGCTGCTGGACCACGAACAGAACGGGTTTTCGTTCTGGACCGAGTGGATCCCGGTCGCGGCGGCGGCGCTCGCGGTATCGAACCTCCTGCTCCTCGGGCTCCGGCGGACGCCGGCGCCGGGACTGGTCCGCCTCGCCGTCCTGACGCTGCTGCTCCAGGCCGGGGTCGGCCTCCTGGGTTTCTGGCTCCACCTCGACGCCGGCATCAGCGCCATCGGCGGGCAGCCCTTCGAGGCGTTCGTCCACGGCGCCCCGCCGTTCGCGCCGCTGCTGTTCGCCGATCTGGCGATCCTCGCCGGGATCGGACTGCTCGCGCTACCGGCGTCAGCAGCCAGTCAGCCCGTCGGTCCGTCTGCGGAGCTCCGGTGACGCCGCTCCATCTCGACGAACTGGGCGATCAGGTCCGAGTGGCCCGCGATCCGGAACGTATAGCGGGGGACCTGCGCTCCGTGGGTGCGGGCCATGAACGGCTCCCCCCAGAAACTGAGCAGCGCCTCGGTGGCGCCGTCGGGTTCGAAGTCGGCCAGGATGAACGAAACCGTCTCCGGAAGGTCGCGCCAGCGCGGAGTCAGCACCTTGGCGGCGCCCCGGCACGCGGCGATCCTGGGTTCCATGAAGCGGTCCCAGCGATCCCGTTCTCCCAGCCCGGAAATGAACTGGATGGATTCCACGCGGGGGTTCTCGATGGCGGGGCGCAGCATGAGGTCGAACACCTCCTGCGAGCGGAACATGGCGAAGCACATGTTGAACCAGACCATCCTGCCGTGCGCCGCTTCCGCGAACCGGCGGCTCTCCACCTGAAGCGATCGCGGGCCGATCAGGATCGCCTCCGGTGGGGACAGCGCCCGGCGTAACTCGCCGACCTCGGCGCGGATCTCCCGAACGGTCGCGGCCACGCGTTCGTCGCTGCTCTCCCGCCGCAGGTCACGGAAGAGCAGCAACGCGAGCAGGACCAGCGTGATCGTGAGCAGCACGTCCACCGCCACGATGTGGAGCAGGTGCAGCACGATCGCCGCGACCGCGGCGAGGATGCCGGCGACAATGTCCCAGTCGAGCCGCAGCAACCGCTTCACGGGCCGACTCTACCGCCTCGGCCGGCTCTGGAGGCGGGGGGCCGCCGATCGGATCAGGGATCAGCCGGCGGTCTTCCGCGGAAGTCCAAAGCCCCGCCAGACGAAGTAGATCGCCGGGAACACCACCAGCACCACCAGCGCCGCGGTGACGACCCCGCCCACCATGGGGGCGGCGATCCGTTTCATGACGTCCGACCCGGCTCCGGTGCTCCACATGATGGGCAGCAGGCCGAGCGCGGTGGTGGCGGTCAGCATGGCGACCGGCCTCACCCGCCGGAGGGCCCCGTCGAAGACCGCCTCGCCGAGTTCGACGCGGTTCGTGAGGCGTCCCGCTTCCCGGGCCGTTTCGCAGGAGCGGTCCAGATAGAGCAGCATCACCACCCCGGTCTCGGCGCTCAGCCCCGCGAGGGCGATGATCCCCACCCCCACCGCGATGCTCAGGTTGTAGTCGAGCGCGTAGAGGAGCCAGAACGTGCCCACGAGGGAGAGGGGCACCGCCGTCACCACGATGAGCGTCCGGGACAGCGAGCGGGTGCTCATCTGGAGCGTGAGCAGAATGAGCAGCAGGGTGAGCGGAATCATGATCTCCATGCGCTCGCGGGCGCGGAGCAGGAACTCGTACTGCCCGCTCCAGCCGAGGCTGTAGCCCGTCGGGATTTCGACTTCCGCGGCGACCGCCGCCTGGGCGCTCTCGACGTAGCTGCCGATGTCCACGTCCTCGATGTCCACGTAGATCCAGGCGTTCGGGCGGGATTGCTCGCTCTTGACGACCGGCGGTCCCTTGACGAAGGACATGTCCGCGAGGAAGGCGAGCGGGATCTGCTGCCGCGTCGGCGTCTGCACGAGGATGTCTCCGAACTCGGACGGGTTGTCGCGCAGGTCCCGGCTGTAGCGAAGGTTCACGGGATAGCGCTCGAGTCCCTCGACGGTCGTCGTGATGTTCATTCCGCCGATCGCCGACTGGATGACTTCCTGCACGTCGCCGACCGTGAGGCCGTAGCGGGCGATGGCGTCCCGGCGGACCTTGAAGTTCAGGTAGTTGCCGCCCATGGCCCGTTCCGAATAGGCGGAACGGGTGCCCGGAACGTCGCGCACCACCGCCTCGACCTGGCTGCCCAGATCCTCGAGCACGCTCAGATCGGGACCGGACAGCTTGACTCCCACCGGGGTCTTGATGCCGGTGGACAGCATGTCGATCCGGGTCTTGATGGGCATGGTCCAGGCGTTGGTCAGTCCGGGGAAGCGGATGGCGTCGTCCATCTCCTCGATGAGCCGGTCCGGGGTCATGCCCGGCCGCCACTCGCTCTCCGGTTTCAGCAGGATCGTGGTCTCGATCATGCTGAGCGGCGCCGGGTCGGTGGCGGTGTCGGCGCGTCCGACCTTGCCGAATACCTGGTCCACTTCGGGGAAGTCCCGGAGGATCCGGTCGGTCTGCTGCAGCACCTCGCGGGCCTTGGTGATGGAGACCCCGGGCAGGGTGGTCGGCATGTAGAGCAGGTCGCCCTCCCACAGCGGGGGCATGAACTCCGACCCGAGGCGTGAGATGGGTACCGCGGTGGCGGCCGCTCCCGCGAGGGTGAGGGCGAGGACCGCCCACCGCCAGGCCAGCACCCGGCGCAGGATGGGGCGGTAGAGCGCCATGAGCAGCCAGGTGACCGGGTTGCGGCCCGCCGGCCGGATGCGCCCGCGGATCCAGAAGCCGGCGAGCACCGGCACGAGGGTCACGGAGAGGAGCGCCGCCGCCGCCATCGCGTAGGTCTTCGTGAACGCGAGCGGGCGGAAGAGCCGGCCTTCCTGCGCCTCCAGCGCGAAGATGGGCGCGAAGGAGATCGTGATCACCAGCAGCGCAAAGAAGAGGGTGGGTCCGACCTCGGTGGAGGCGCGCGCGATGATCTTCCAGTGGGGCAGCTTGCCCCGGTCCCGCTCCAGGTGCCGGTGGGCGTTCTCCACGATCACGATCGCCGCGTCCACCATGGCCCCGATGGCGATCGCGATGCCGCCGAGCGACATGATGTTGGCCCCGACCCCCTGCACGTACATCACGAGGAACGCCATCAGCACCGCGAGCGGCAGGGTGATCACCGCGACGAGCGCGGAGCGGAGGTGCATCAGGAAGACGACGCAGACCAGCGCCACGATCGCCATCTCCTCGATCAGCTTCTCGCTGAGGGTGGCGACGGAGTTCTCGATCAGTTCCGTCCGGTCGTAGACGGGTACCACCTCCACCCCTTCGGGCAGCCCGGACTGCACCTCCGCGAGCCGCGCCTTGACCCGGGTGACGACCTCGTGGACGTTCTCGCCGGAGCGGACCACCACGATGCCGCCGACCACCTCCCCCTCGCCGTTCAGTTCGGCGAGCCCCCGGCGGATTTCCGGTCCGAACTGGACGGTGGCGACGTCCTCGACGGTGACGGGCGTGCCGGAAGCGTCCACCCCGAGCGCGATGCGGCGCACGTCGTCGAGCCCCTGGATATAGCCCTGCCCGCGGACCATGAATTCCGTCTCGGCGGTCTCGAAGACCCGTCCCCCCACGTCCGTGTTGCTCCGCCGCACCGCGTCCCGGATGCGGGACAGGGAGATGTCGTAGGCGCGTAGCCGGTTCGGGTCCACGGTGATCTGGTACTGCCGGACGAACCCGCCGACGCTCGCCACCTCCGAGACCCCCTGGACGGCGGTGAGTTCGTACTTGAGGAACCAGTCCTGGAGCGACCGCAGTTCGGCGAGATCGTGGTCCGCGGAGCGGAGCGCGTACATGTAGGCCCAGCCGACGCCGCTCGCGTCGGGGCCCAGGGTGGGGCTGACTCCCTCCGGGAGCCTGCCGCTGACGTAGTTGAGGTACTCGAGCACCCGGCTCCGGGCCCAGTAGAGATCGGTGCCGTCCTCGAAGATCACATAGACGAACGAGAAGCCGAAGAACGAATAGCCCCGCACCACGGTGGCCGACGGGACCGCGAGCATCTGGGTGGTGATCGGGTAGGTGACCTGGTCTTCGACGACCTGCGGGGCCTGTCCCGGGTAGTCCGTGAACACGATCACCTGGACGTCGGAGAGATCCGGCAGCGCGTCCAGTGGAGTGGCGCGGAGCGCCTGGAACCCGGCGACGGCGAGGAACACCGTCAGCACCAGGATGAACAGGCGGTTCCGGAGGGACCACTCGATGAGGCGCGTCAACATGGGGCTATTCGTGGTGGCGGTGGGTCATCGCCGGTTCCGGCGCCTCGGGCTCCGCGGTCTCGGGTTCGGCGGCGGGCGCCTTGATGGCCTGGGTGAGGTTGCTTTCGGAATCGATCAGGAACTGGGCCGAGACCACGACGCGGTCCCCCGCGGAGACGCCCTCGACGATCTCCAGCAACCCCTCGCCGCTGGCGCCCAGGGTGACGTCCGCCACCCGGAACAGGCCGGGCGACAGCTCGAGGACCACCAGGTCCCGGGTGCCGCTCCGGATCACCGCTTCTTCGGGAACGGCCAGGGCGTCCCGCGCCACCGGAACGTCGAAGGTGACGTTCGCGTACATGCCCGCGCGGAGCGCCAGATCGGGATTCGCGAGCTCGATGGACACGGTCATCGTCCGCGTCTCCTGGTTGAAATGGGGATACAGGAAGCGGACGAAGCCCGTGTAGGGCCGTCCCGGCACGTAGGGCAGCTCCACCTCGGCCCGCTGGCCGATCCGCATGGCCTGCACCTGGTGCTCGAAGATCTCGACGTCCACCCAGATGGTGGTGAGGTCGGCCAGCTTGTAGAGGTTCATCCCCGGCTTGACGTACATGCCGTCGAGCGCCTCGTCCAGCTTCTCCACCACGACGCCGCTCACGGGGGAGACCACCGAGAGCGTGCGGCGCGGGGCCTCCTCCCGCTCCAGAATGGCGATCTGCTCGTCGGTGATGTCCCAGTAGCGGAGCCGGACGCGGGCCGATTCCACGAGCGAGAGCGCCCGTTCGGCGACGTCGGGGTACTGCGAGGCGTCCAGCCGCTCCGCGTAGTGCAGCGCGTGGAGGTACTCGGTCTGGGTGGCGACCAGTTGCGGGCTGTAGATGTCGAAGAGCACCTGGCCCTGCTCGACGGTCTCGCCGAGATAGTTCACCGCGACGTTTTCGATCCAGCCGTCGTACTTCGTGCCCACCCAGGCGATCTGCTTGTCGTTGTGAGCGAGGGTGCCGACGGTGCGGATCGTCTGGGCGATGTCCCGCCGCTCGATCGGCGCCGTGCGGACGCCGATGCGCTGCACGAAGGTCGGGTCGATGCGCACCGTCCCCTCCGGCTGACTCCCCGCTTCGTCCGCGTAGACCGGGACGAGATCCATCCCCATGGGGGACTTGCCGGGCCGGTCCGAGGTGAAGTTCGGGTCCATCGGAGCCCGCCAGTAGAGGACTTCCCGTTCCGCCGGCGGGGCGGGGTCCGCGTAGACGGGGACGAGGTCCATCCCCATGGGGGACTTGCCGGGCTGGTCCGAAGTGAAGTTCGGGTCCATCGGAGCCCGCCAGTAGAGGACTTCCCGTTCCGCCGGCGGGGCGGGGTCCGCGTAGACGGGGACGAGGTCCATCCCCATGGGAGACTTGCCGGGCCGGTCCGAAGTGAAGTTCGGGTCCATGGGGGCGCGCCAGTAGAGGATTTCCCGTTCCGCTTCCGCAGCCGGGGCGCTCATGTCGTGCCCTTCGTGTTGTTCGGCGGGCGCGCCGGAGCGGGGAGGCCACTCCCAGCCGCCGAGGGCGAACCCGGCGAGGACGACGAGCGCCATGCCGGCGAAGAAGGCGCCGGCGCCGATGACGAGCGTGCGGTTCATGAGGCCCTCCTGGGGGGCAGGGGTACCCGGGTGCCGATGCCGCGTTCGAGATCGGCGAGCGCGATGAGGAGGTCGGACACGTAGCGGGCCCGCATCCTCAGGACATCGAGCTGTACGCGTTCGCTGTCGAGCAGGTCCAGCACTCCCACCTGACCCGTTTCGTAGGCGGTCTCGGTGGCGTGAAGCGTTTCCTCACTCTGCGGAACGAGCACGGTGTCGAGCAGGACGAGCTGTTCCTCGATGGTCTCGACCCGGATCAGGGCCTGCTCGACCGCGTTCTCCATGGCGTCCCGGGCTTCTTCGAGGCGCCTTCGATGCGCCGTGAGCCGGTGCCCGGCTTCTTCGACGCCCGCGCGGTAGCTCTCCTTCCACACCGGCAGCGACACTCCGAGCGACAGGCTCAGGGAGTTCTTGCCCTCATCCGGAGGGAGCGGCCCGAGGACGTCCGCCGGGTCGCGCCCGGCGACGTTCATCAGCGCGAGGCTCGCGGTGAAGCGGGGCCGGAAGTTCATTCCGGCCAGCTCGACCGCGTCCTGACCCGCCTCGATCAGCGCCGTCGCCGCCAGCATCTCCTGCCGGTTCCGCTCTCCCAGGTCCACCAGATGGGCCCGGTCCAGGGTCACTGCCGGCGGCTCGAGGGAGGGAATGGGCGGGACGGCGGTCTCCGGGGGCCGGGCGCAGAGCGTGTTGAGGTTCACGGCGAGCGTCCGGCGCTGGCGGGTGAGCTGCCGCTGCCGGTCGCCGATCCGGGTGAGTTCGGCCTGCAGCCGGATGACCGCCTGCTGGAGACCCTGGCCGGTGGAATAGCGCGCCCGCGCCAGGGTTTCGTAGTGCCCGAGGAGCGAGTGCTCTTCGTTCAGCAGCCGGAGCGCGGCGTCGAGGTAGGCGACGTCGTAGAAGATCCGCTTGATCCGGGCGATGACTTCACGCTCCTCGGCCTGGTAAACGCGGCGCTGCGCGTCGGCTTCGGAAAGCGCAACCCGGCCGCGGAGATCGCGGGCGCCGAACCAGGGCAGGGACTGGCTCACGGTGATGCCGCCGGTCTGGGACCCCACGCGGGTTTCCACCCTCCTTACCGCCTGGCTCACGCTCAGGGTCGGGTCCGGGAGCGCGGTGACCTGCGGGACGCGCTCCCGGGCAGCCTGGTAGCCCGCCCGGGACGCGAGCAGCGCGGGGTGCCGCTCGATGGCGCTGTCGACGCAGCTCCTGAGTTCGGGTTCGGCAGCGTAGTAGTCGGGCCTGGAATCGGGCGCCGAATCGGGCTGGATTCCTCCGGCAGCCGGGGCGGCCAGCAAGACCGCCACCGCGCTGCTGCAGAGAGGTTTTCGTAAGAACACGATAGGGGGATTCCGTCGCCGGGCTGCGGCGGGTCGGGACCAGGCGGATTCCGCTGGGCGGATTGGCGCTGGCCGCCGGCGGGTCACCGGGTTGGCGAGCCCGGAAGACCACCCTGCGCGAGCGCAGGCCGCCGGTCGTCAGGGGGGGACTGGGCTGGGCGGCGCCTGCCGGGCGCGCGAGCGGGACGCGAGCCCGATCCGGCGGCGCTCGGCTCAGCGAGGCCGAACGTGCGTCGGACGGAAACTCAGATCAGCAGGGCGGCGTGCCGGACGAAAAGCGGCGGCCGCGGTTCCCGGGGAGGAAGGAGCCCGTCGGGCTGGTGGCTCCACCTGGGGACTGCCCGGACCGATTCCACGGAGGCGGGCAGGACCGCGGCCGGACCCGGCTCGGGGGTGAGCAGCTTGGGAACGGTGACCGAGGAACAGCACACGCTCACGCGCTCGGCCTCCGGAGCCGGCTCGGAACTCCCGTGGCAGCCCTGGTCGGCGGGAATGCCGGGGGCGGCCATCAGCGGGCAGACGACGGCGAACGCGAGCACCACCGCCAGCACGGTGGCGGTGAGTGGTTTGCGGCGTGTCGACGCGGCCGGTTTCATCGCTGGGACCCAGTATAGAGAGGCCGGGTCCCCCAGCGCCAACGGCGGGGTGTTTCTATCTTCGGTTCCGCGCACGTTGCTGCAGAGGGAAATAGACCTTCGCGATCCACTTCGGAGGCACGCCGGCCAGCCATGCCCCGAGCGTCAGATAGTCGAGGAGGGCGGTGAGAATCGGCCCCAGGCGGCGCCAGTGCTCCGTCCCGGTGATCACCGCGGACTCCGCCGGATCGAGGCGGCCGGCGCGCCGCAGACGGCGCGCGAGGCCGGCGTCCTCCATGATCGGCTCCTCGGGAAACCCCCCGACCTCGAGGAATGTCTTGCGCCGGGTGAAGATTGCCTGGTCCCCGTAGGGAAGCCGCAGGAGGCGCGCCCGCTGGTTCGAACCGCGGGCGCCCAGCCGGTAGAGGATTCCGGCCGCCTCGATCCGCTGCGGGAACCAGCCTCCGGCGACCCCCGGACGCGCCAGCACGGTTCGGATCTGCTCGCCCGCGCCGTCCGGGAGCCGGCAGTCCGCGTGGAGGAACACCAAGGCGTCTCCCCGCGCCGCGCGCGCCCCGTGATTCATCTGGATGGCCCGGCCCCGGGGAGAACGTTCGACCCGCGCCCCGGCGCGCTCGGCCTCCGCCACGGTGTCGTCGCGGCTGCCTCCGTCCACCACGATCACCTCTGCGCCCGGGGGAACCGACCGGATGGCGGCGCCCGTGGTTTCCCCGGAGTCGAGTGTCGGGATGACGACCGAGATCACGGTAGCGGACAAAGGCGAAGGATGAAGGGTCCTGGGGCGTGGTTTCCGAACGTTTGGTCTTTACCTACCGTCGGGCCGCCAAGTAGAATTCTGTGCGTTCCGCGGCCCGGGCTGCCGAGGCGGCGGTTTTTTCGAATTTCATGGGCGAATACCTGGGACCGCTGGTTGCCTTCGCGGTCGGCGTACTCTTCGTGGTCGTCACCCTCTTCGTTTCATCGCTGGTTCGCCCCTCGCTGCCGCTGAGCAGCAAGTCGCAGCCGTACGAGTGCGGCGAGAATCCGGTCGGGAACGCTTGGGGCGTCCAGTTCAACATCCGGTTCTACGTCTTCGCCCTGGTGTTTCTCATCTTCGACGTGGAAGCGGTGATGCTGCTTCCCTGGGCGCTCGCCTACGTCGACGTCGGCCCCGGCGCCCTCGTCGCCGGGCTCATCTTCATCGGAATGCTCGTCCTCGGGCTCGCCGACGTCTGGGTGAAGGGCGACCTCGAATGGGTCCGGGAAGAGGATCGGCGCGCACTGAAGGCGCGTCCCGCGGCTGCGGCCGCCGCTTCTTCGGCCAAGTCCCCGGCCGAGGCCGCTTCCGGAGCCTCGGCCTGAGGGTCTCGGCATGATCGGTGGAGCGCTTTCACCGTGGATCGGCCGCCACTCCGGAGCGAGCCCGGGCAGGAGTTGACGTGGATCTGATCGGCGCCCTCGGAAAGAGCCTGGGCAGGGACAACATGGCGCTCACCACGGTGAGCGCGGTCGTCAACTGGGCGCGGCTGTCGGCGATCTGGCCGATGACCTTCGGCCTTGCCTGTTGCGCGATCGAGATGATGGCCACCGGCGCGAGCCGGTTCGACTGGGACCGCCTCGGGTTGATCCCGCGAGCGACCCCCCGGCAGTCCGACTGCATGATCGTCGCCGGCACCGTCACCCACAAGATGGCGATCCGGATCAAGACGCTCTACGACCAGATGCCGGAACCCAAGTACGTGATCTCCATGGGGAGCTGCGCCAACAACGGCGGTCCCTACTGGCAGTACGGGTACCACGTGGTCAAGGGGGTGGACCAGATCATCCCCGTGGACATCTACGTGCCGGGATGCCCGCCCCGCCCGGAGGCGCTGCTCTACGGCATCATGGCGCTTCAGGACCGGATCCGCGAGAAGTCGCTGCTGGATGATCCGCGCGAGGGCCGGCAACCGGCGGCCGACTCGCAACCAGCGGAGATGATCGGGTGAACGGCGCCCAGATCATCCAGCGGATCGCCGCCGGGCTCGGCCTCGAGGAGGGCTCGTTCGAGTCGGATCCCGAGGCAAAGGACCCCTGGATCCGTCTGCCGGGGGACAAGCTGGCCGCCGCCGCGGAGTTCCTCAAGGGTGACGGCGAACTCGAGTTCGACACCCTCCACTGCGTCTCGGGAGTGGACTGGCCCGGCGACGATCCGCCGGCGATCGAGGTCGTCTACCACCTGACCTCGCTGACGAAGAAGCACTGGATCGTCCTGAAGACCCGGGTGGCGCGCGCCGGGGCGAGCCTGCCCACGCTGGAGACGGTGTGGAAGGCCGCGAACTGGCACGAGCGGGAGGTCTACGACCTCTTCGGCATCCGTTTCGAAGGGCACAGCGACCTGCGGCGCATCCTGCTGCCGTCCGACTGGCCCGGCCACCCGTTGCTGCGCGACTGGGAGTGGCCCGAGACCTGGCACAAGATCCCGGTGAAGGCGGGACGGCAGATGACCGATCGCGCGGAGAGCGGTCAGATGACGGGCGTCGGCCCGTTCGACTGAGGCAGCGGGATGGACAAACCGGGCTCGACGGGCTTCGACGGCGCTCCGGCCGTCACCCTCTACGACGAGGAACTGCCGCCGGACAACTCCTACGCCTTCTCCCCCGAGGACCTCGAAGAGGACGAGATGATCCTCAACATGGGGCCCCAGCACCCCTCCACGCACGGCGTGTTGCGGGTGGAACTGAAGACCGACGGCGAGATCGTCAAGGATTCCCGGCCCCACATCGGCTACCTGCACCGGAACTTCGAAAAGCACGCCGAGAACATCGACTACCAGGGCGTCATCCCCTTCACCGACCGGATGGACTACGTCGGGTCGATGGGGAACAGCCTGGCGTACGCGCTCACCGTCGAGAAACTGCTCGGCATCGGGGTCGGCGAGCGGGTCGCCGGGATTCGCGTGATCACCGCGGAACTGCAGCGGATCGCGAGCCACCTGCTCGCGATGGGCACCTACGGGATGGACATCGGCGCCTTCACGCCGTTCCTGCTCTGTTTCCAGCAGCGCGAGCGGGTCCTCGACCTCTTCGAGTGGCTCTGCGGCGCCCGCCTGCTCTACAACTACAACTGGGTCGGCGGCGTTTCCCACGACCTGCCCGAGGGCTGGACCGACAAGTGCCGGCGCTTCCTCGACGAGTTCGTGCCGGTGCTGGACGAGGTGGACAAGCTCCTCAGCCACAACAAGATCTTCATCCGCCGGACCGCCGACATCGGGATCATCACGCCGGAGATGGCGAAGGACTACGCGCTCTCCGGTCCGAACCTGCGCGGCTCCGGGATCGACTGGGACCTGCGTCGCGACGACCCCTATCTGGGCTACGAAAACTACGACTTCAACGTCATCGTCGCCGACAGCCCGCACGGTCCCGTCGGTTCGTGCTGGGACCGGTACTTCGTCCGCGTCCGCGAGATGTACGAGAGCGTCAAGATCGTCCGCCAGGCGCTCGACCGGCTGCCGGCGGAGGGCGACGTCCAGGAGAACGTGCCGCGCTTCGTCCGGCCGCTGGCCGGTGAGGCGTACTGCCGGAGCGAGGCGCCCCGCGGTGAACTGGCGTTTTACATCGTTGCCGAGAACAAGAAGCCCATCCCCTACCGGGTGAAGGGCCGCTCCCCCTGCTTCGTCGCAATGGGGCTCTTCCACGAGATCACCCGCGGCGAGATGATCGCGGACATCATCGCGATCATCGGCAGCCTGGACATCGTCCTCGGAGAGATCGACCGGTGATCACCCGGTTCCGCCAGATCGAGATGCGGCTCATGGGGCCGCTCACGCTGATCCCCATCGTGCTCTGCCTGGTCGTGCTGGGCACGATCGCGGCGCTTCCCATGCTGGCCGCGGTGATCTCGGAGCTCGTCGGCGACTTCGTGCCGGCCGGGCTCCAGCACCTGGTCGTGGTGGTGCTCGGCACCGCCGGCTTCGTGGGCATCCTCGCTCTCAATCCCATTTATTCGATCTGGCTCGAACGGAAGGTCGCGGCCCACGTCCAGGACCGGCTCGGTCCGATGCGGGTGGGCTGGCACGGACTGCTGCAGAGCTTCGCCGACGGGGTGAAGCTGCTCTTCAAGGAAGATCTGATTCCCCGCGATGCGGACCGGGTTCTCTTCCGGCTGGCGCCGATGCTGGCGATCGCGAGCGCGTTTGCGGCCTTCGCCGTGGTTCCCTGGGGAGTTCGCGAAGACGGGGTGGTCCTCGCGGTTTCCAACCTGAACATCGGGGTCCTCTACTTCATCGCGATCACCTCGCTGGGGGCGCTCGCGGTGCTGATGGCCGGCTGGGGCTCCAACAACAAGTACGCCCTCTACGGGGGCATGCGCGCCGCCGCCCAGATGGTCAGCTACGAGATCCCGACCGCGATCCTGATCCTGGTGGTGGTCGCCCAGGTCGGGAGCCTGCACATCCCCGACATCGTGGCGGCCCAGTCGGGCGGACTCCTCGGAGTGGGCGATTGGCTGATCTTCCAGTTGTTCCCGCTCAACCTGATCGCCTTCGTCCTGTTCTTCATCTGCGGGCTCGCCGAGACGAACCGCACCCCCTTCGACATTCCGGAAGCGGAGTCGGAGCTGGTCGCCGGGTTCCACACGGAATACAGCGGCATGCGGTTCGCGTTCTTCTTCCTTGCCGAATACGGGAACATGCTGCTGGTTTCGATGCTGGCGGCGCTGCTGTTCCTCGGCGGCTGGGTCGGCCCGTTCGGGTCCAACCCGCTGATCTTCTTCCTCAAGGGATTCGGGCTGGTGGTGGTGCAGATGTGGCTGCGCTGGACGTTGCCGCGTCTGCGCGTGGACCAGTTGATGGGCGTCTGCTGGAAGTACGTGATCCCGATTTCGTTCTTCCTCCTGATCGCGACCACCGTGATCAAGGGACTGACGTAACGGGGGTCTCAGGCCTGTGAAGAAAAAGTCTTACTGGTTCGTCGCGGCGCGTAGCGC
>Ga0209021_1001374_pt1 | contig 24534 bp, 14 predicted proteins | sample PinacodermFT_FD_187299 | JGI IMG/M metagenome (GOLD analysis project Ga0209021, IMG submission 187299) | Host-associated microbial community of the marine sponge Aplysina aerophoba from Gulf of Piran - sponge pinacoderm, lysed by freeze-thaw... | ecosystem: Host-associated > Porifera > Sponge >... | reverse complement strand
AACGACCCGCAGTGGAAGGCGGAAAAGGCGCACACCGACCGCTGGGACCGGGCGCTTCTGGCGTTCGGCGAGACGGTCTCCGATTCTTCGCTCACGGCGATGACGGCGTCGGAGGCTCAGGGCTTCGCGGACCGCGGCTGGACGCGCTGGGTGCCGGTCGCCGAGGCGCTGCGGGAGATCGAGTCGCAGTAGCAACAGCCGCAAAATCCCCTCTCCCTCAACGGGAGAGGGGCAGAACCTGTCCCGGACCACGATACGGGGCAAGGGGGAAGAACTAAGGGTATTAAACTTAAACACGTCCAAACAATACCCATCTTGGAACATCCTAGTTCAAAACGCCCTCCACGTCATACCCGCGCGGCTCCCGTCATACCGCGCACGCGGGTAACCAGAGGAAAACAAACCACGCCATTACACATCCTTAAAATCCTTCCCCATCCTTCGCATCCTAGTTCAAAACGCCACACCCCGCGTCGTGTACCGTAGTCTGCAATCAATGCCGTAACGCAGACTAGAGGAGCTCCCATGGCCCAGAACACAAAGGTCGTCATCGTTGGCGCCGGACATAACGGACTGGTCGCCGCTGGATACCTTGCACGGGCCGGGCTGGACGTCCAGGTGCTCGAGCGCAGGGACGTCGTCGGAGGCGCCGTCGTCACCGAAGAGTGGTTCCCTGGCTACCACATCTCAACCTGCTCCTACGTTTGCCACATCCTCCAGAAGAAGGTGATCGACGATCTGGAGATGCGCAAGCACGGCTTCCACGTCTACCCGATAGACCCGGGGCGCGTCCATCCCTACCCCAATGGAAAGGCGCTGACCTTCTGGCACGACGACGCCAGGACAGTCGAGGACCTTGCTGGACAATCCCCGGAAGACGCCGTCGCCTGGTTTGAATGGGCCAACTTCTGGCACCGCGCCGTACGGATACTCAGCGACTACTACCTCGGACCTCCTCCCTCGCTCGCCGAACTCGCCGCGCGGTTCCGACAAGAAGGCGAGGAAGAACTCCTCGAGACACTGCTAACCGTCCCGCTGAGAGAACTGGTCGAACGCTACTTCGTATCCGACGAGGTGAAGGCGGCCGTCGCCATCGGCGCGTTCGACATGGGCGACATATCTGCGCCCGGCAGCGCATACATCACCGCGCTCTATCGCTTCAGCGCCTTCCGCGAAGACACCGAAAACTACGGCATCGTCCGCGGCGGCATGGGCGGAATCACCCAGTCCCTCGCCCGATCCGCCGAGGAATCGGGCGTCACAATCAAGACCGGCGCTGAGGTCAGACGCATTCTCGCCAACAATGGCAAAGCAACCGGTGTCGAACTCGAGAATGGCGAGGTCATCGAAGCCGACGTCGTGCTATCCAACGCCGATCCCAAACGCACCTACCTAAAGCTCATCGACGAGTCCGATCTTGACGACGAATTCGTCGACGAGGTAAAGGCGCTCAAGACCCAAGCCGCCTCCGCCAAGTTCCTGTGCGCTATGAAGGAGCTTCCCGATTTCTCCCGCCACCTCGGCTCCGACTTCAACCCTGAGCACTTGGCGATGATGACGCTCAGCCCGTCGATTGACCAATGCCAAAACGCTTGGAACGACGCCCAGAATGGACGCATAACGGATACACCCATCATGCAGCTCCAGATACCGTCCGTCTACGACAAGACGGTCGCACCCGACGGGCACCACGTCCTTTCCCTCTGGGTCTACTACCTGCCGCCACACCTTCCCGACGGCCCATGGTCGGAGATGCGACAAGAATACGGTGAGTGGCTCATCGACTACGTTACTCAGTACGCGCCCAACTTCAGAGACGCAATCATCGACTGGACACTGCTCACCCCCGAAGACATCGAGGAGCGTATCGGCCTGACCGACGGCAACATCCGCCACCTCGATATGATCCCGCAGCAGATGATGTCACGTCGACCACTACCCGGCTGGTCCGACTACCGTTCACCCATCAAGAACCTCTACCTCTGCGGCGCAGGCGGCCATCCCGGCGGCGAAGTAACCGGAGCACCCGGCCACAACGCCGCCCACATCGTGCTGGAAGACCTCGCCCGTTGAACTAGGATGCGAAGGATTGGAAAGGATGGGAAGGATACCCGCCGCCCCTCTGGATTCCCGTGTGCGGGTGCTGTGCATAACCTCCGTCATTCCGGCGAAAGCCGGAATCCAGAGGGGCCGGGCAACAGGGAGGCGCACGTGATCTGACCGTGAATCCGTCGTAAGCGAGGTTGTGCAAAGCACCCGTGCGCGGGAATCCAGAGAAAAACAAAATACGCCGTTTCCTGCGCGCACCCACAGACCGCGGCATCAACATCAACCCCGATCGTTGAGCTCCACCAACGTCCGCGCAACGGCAACCGCGCCAAACTTACCTACACCACTAGAATCGAAAAGGCCGGAGGTTCGCCTTGGAAAAGCGGTAAAACGAAGGATGCGACTACCACGTGCGACATCGCATCCTACTCCCTCCGGCCGTTCTTGCGGACTTGTCCGTTAACCGAACACCGCTACTGAGAGTATACCCCAAGCGCCGCCCCCCTTCGCTTTGCGAAGGGGTTCTGTGCACAATCATTCCCCTTGATGCCGGTAGGGGCAGGTTTCAAACCTGCCCCTACGTTTGGCTTTGGACGCCGTTGCCCGGCCTCTCTGGATTCCGGCTTTCGCCGGAATGACGGTGGTTGCGCGCACCCACAAACCGCGCCATCAACATCAACCCCGATTGTTGAGCTCGACCAACGTCCGCTCCACATCCTCCGCTTCCAGCGACACCCGTTCCCACTCTTCCCACAAAGACTTTTGCTCTTCTTGGAGAGTTCGGTAGCGTTTGCCAGACTCTTCCAGTTTTGTCTGGTAGTCGATCCGTTCAGGATCGGCGAAAAAGGCCTCCAGCTCCGACGTCAAAGCTTCGCGCTCGGCGATAGCTGCGCTGATCTTGTCGATCCGAGCCGCTAACTGACGTGCCTGTTTGGTCAACGCACGCTGTTGCCGCGTATCAGGAGTAACGATTCTCCGAGATCGCCGACCATTGGACGCGGCCGGTCTGGCACCGTTGGGGTAATCAGTCGTCTTACCCTTCGTACTGGCCGAAGCAGACCTCATCTCGTCTTCCCGCTCTTTCCGGTACAGATAACCGTCGTAATCGCCCGGGAACACTCTCGGCAACCCGCCGTCGATCTCGATGATCTTGTTCGCCACCTGACGAATCAACGTCCGGTCGTGAGTTACGAGGCAGATCGTCCCGCCGTAATCGCCCAGCGCATCGGCCAGGATCTCCCTCGATGCGATGTCTAGGTGGTTGGTCGGCTCGTCCATCAGCAGGAAGTTGCTGGGTTGCAGGAGCAGTTTAGCCAGCGCAACCCGCGCCTTTTCGCCACCGGACAGCACGGAGATCGGCTTGAGGATGTCGTCGCCGCTGAACAGAAAACCGCCCAACGTGTTGCGCAGGTTCTGATCCGACTCCATCGGCGCGGTCGCCCGCAGTTCCTGAAGGGGATTGTTGTTGGGGTTGAGCTGGTCGAGAACGTGTTGGGCGTAGTAGGCCGAGGTCACGTTGTGCCCAAGCTTGCGCTGTCCGCTTTCAAAGGGCAGAACACCGGCGAGAATCTTGAGCAAAGTCGATTTACCCGCCCCGTTGGGGCCGACGAGAGCGACCCGGTCGCCACGCTCCAAAGTCAAGTTCAATCGTTCATAGACGACATTGTCGCCGTACGATTTGCCGACGTCCGTCAACGTCAAGACGTTGTTGCCACCACGCGGCGGCTTCGGGAATGAAAATCGAGCCTTCTTAGTCGCCCGTGGCAGTTCGATGATCTGTACCTTCTCGAGCTGCTTGATCCGGCTTTGGACTTGGCTCGCCTTGCTCGCCTTGGCGCGGAAGCGCTCGATGAACTCAGTTTGCCGCTGTATCTCACGCTCCTGACGTGCCGCGGCCGACTGCTTGATCTCCATCGCTCGCTCACGAGCAATCAGGTAGTCATCATAGTTGCCGCGGTGGTGCACGACCTCTCCCGGCTCGATCGCCAAAATCTGTTCGGCAACTTGATTCAAAAACGCCCGGTCGTGGGACGTGACAATCACGCCTCCGGGGAACGAGGAGAGATATTTCTCAAACCACAGATGCGCTTCGAGGTCCAGGTGGTTCGTCGGCTCGTCCAGCAGAAGGATGTCCGGCCTTCTGAACAGCAGCCGCGCCAACTCCGCCCGCATGATCCAACCGCCGCTGAACTCCTTCATATTGCGAGAGAAATCCGACTGCTTGAAACCGAGGCCCGACAGAATCGCCTTCGCCTCATGGTCGCGGTTCTCCCCGCCAGCCGCCTCCAACTCCAAATCGAGCTGCGAGAGCAGGTCCATCAACCTCTGTTGCTCTTCTGGGTCCGTAGCCTCCGACACTTCCTCCCAAGTAGCCGCAATGCGGTCGGTTAGAGCATTCACCTCATGATTGGCGTCCAAAACCTCCTGCAACAGCGAACGCCCAGCAAACTCCCCCGGCTCCTGCCTCAGATACCCAACCGTAGTATTACGCCGCCGCGTCACCGAACCAGAATCCGGCTCATTCTCCCCCGCAAAAATGTCCAGAAGCGTCGTCTTACCCGAACCATTCGCACCAATCAAAGCAATCCGATCACCCATAGCCATAGACAAGTTCAACCCACTGAACAGCGTCCGTTCAGAATAAGCCTTGCCGATGTCAGATGCGAAGAGCATGGGTATGTTCAGTTTATTGAACTAGGATGCGAAGGATTGGGAAGGAGGGAAAGGATGGGGTGTTATGGGCGAGGGTTGTTGCGTTGATGTCGGTCGCGCGGGTCGGCCGTCATTCCCGGTAGCCCACGTCGTTCCCGAGAGCCTCCGTCATTCCCGCGTCCCTTTCCGTCATCCCGCGCACGGGTTCTGTGCGCAACCACCGTCATTCCGGCGAAAGCCGGAATCCAGAGGGGCGGCGGGGTGGTTTGAACTGGGATGCGAAGGATTGGGAAGGAGGGAAAGGATGGGTTGTTATGGGCGAGGGTTGTTTCGTTGATGTCATTCCCGCGAGCCCGCGTCATTCCGACGAGCCCACGTCATTCCCGCGTCCCCCTGCGTCATTCCCGCGTCCGCGGGAATGACGGGTGCGGCGGGCATCCTTCCCATCCTTCCCAATCCTTCGCATCCTAGTTCAAAGAAGCGGCGTGCATTGTTGTACTCTGGATTCCCGCGTCCGCGGGAAACCATGCGTGCGGCGGGCACCCTTCCCATCCTTCCCCATCCTTCGCATCCTAGTTCAAAACCCGCACTACCCAAGGAATCGAAATTGCCGTCGGCACAAACTCAACCGGTAACTCTCGACGAACGCACAGACACCGCGATCGAGTACCACGGCAACATCTTGGATCGCCATGAAGCCGGCGATTCCGAAAGCGATATCCGAATCGCTTTCCGCGACTTCGCTTTGCACACCGGACTCATCGCCGACGAAGGTGAAATCAAGACCGAAGTCCCACCAGCGACCGACAGCACGAAGCGCGTCGATATGTACGCGCGCAACACCTACGTCGAGTTCAAACGAAACCTCATTGTCAACGGACGCATCGATCCCAGCTACACAGCGCAACTGGACGGTTACCTGCTGGAATCGGTCAAATCCGGTTGGGGCATCGAGAACGGGATCCTCACCGACGGCAAGCACTACCTGAAACGCACCATCGGCGAGGGCATCCTGCCGATCTCGCACAACACCGCTTACACCTTCGAACAGCCGAACCAAGGCCCCCGGCTCCGCGAATACCTCTTCGGCATCCTAAACACCGATGCGCTGGATATCGCGCCGAGTCACGATACCCTCACCAAGCATCTCGCCGCCGGCAGCGATCTCCTAAGTCAGGCCACGGCCCTCCTGAAAGACGCGCACGACGCGAACCGCGACAACCCGACCGTAGCCGTCAAACGAAAGCTCTGGCAAGACCTCCTCGAAGTCGCACTCGGACAAGACTCGACCGGCGACCCCGACACCGCCGATTGGCTGTTCATTCGCCACACCTATCTCACCACGCTCATCGCCCTAATCATTCAAGCCTATTTCGGCATCGACATCGTCCACGAGGCAGACAACGCCCCTGAATCCCTCCTCAACGGCGACACGCTCCACGCACACACCAATCTTAAGGGCGTCATCGAATCCGACCTCTTCCAATGGCCCGCCGAGATCGGTGCCACGCAATACATCCGCTCCATCGCCCGAAAAGTCGCCCAATTCGACTGGTCCAAACGTCCCGACGAACTAGCGGCCATCCTCTACCAGAACACCATCACCACCGAAGAACGGCGCAAGATGGGCGAGTACTACACCCCCCGATGGCTCGCGCAGACCATCGTCGAGGAACTGATTCCCGATCCGCAAAACACCGTCGCCATGGACCCCTCATGCGGCTCCGGCACCTTCATCGAGTGCCTCGTACGCAACATCATCGACCACTCGCACAACCAGCATCCCACCGACACGCTCCGCAAGCTCCAGACCAACGTCATCGGCATCGACCTGCATCCCGTCGCCGTCCAACTCGCAAAAGCGACTTGGGTCCTGAACTCACACGAAGTCATCAACGCCGCCCGATACGGTGGCCACCAAGACGACATCGCGCCGCCCATATACCTAGGCGACTCCCTTCAACTCCGTTACGAGCAAAATATCACGACGCTAGGCGATCACATCGCACTTCGCACAACCGAGCAACTGCCCGGTGAAACCGACACCGTCCGCTTTCAAGTACCGATGTCCCTAGCCCGCGACGGCGAGAGTTTCGACCGACTGATGCTAGACCTCGCCGAAGCGGTCGCACACGAATCGGATGTCGAAGCGATGCTAGACCGGTTTCAGATAAACGATACGGTTACACGCGAGTCGATGGCCCAGATCGCACAGCAGATGCGGGAGCTACAAGCCATCGGACGCGATCACGTGTGGGCATACTACCTTCGCAACATGGTGCGCCCAGCCGTGATCTCGGAACAGCGAGTCGACTCCATCGTCGGCAATCCCCCGTGGTTGAGCTACAACAAGAGCGCCGATATTGTCCGTGAGGAACTGGTTAACCTCAGCAAGAACGCCTACGGCATCTGGGTTGGCGGGCGACAAGCGTCAAATCAGGATATTGCCACACTCTTCTTCAGCCGAGTTACCGACCTCTACTTGAAACCAGACGGTAAGATCGGCATGGTCCTGCCGCACAGTGTCTTACGCTCCGGACAGCACCTCAAGTGGCGGAACGGCTACTGGCAGACGCAAGGCGGTATCACTAAACACGCCGCCGCAGTCGATTTCAGCACCAAGCCACCGTACGACCTAGACAACCTCGAACCCAACGATTTCTTCCCTATTGCCAGCGCAGTCGTATTCGGACGAGCGCGTGATAACGGAAATGATTTCGGCAAGATCAAGCGCCAAGCGCGCCCGCTTGCGCCCGGACGGGTTGAGATGTGGCGCGGTGCTACCGACACTCCCCGAGTCACCAGACAAGTGGAAACCCTGAACCACGACGACGGCGAGTTCCATTCAACCTACGCGAGCATCGCAACGGAAGGTCCTTCCATCAGAGATCGTCGGCTTTTTTTCGTAACGATCGAACCCAACCAAACATTCGTGGCAGCTCCCAACACGTTCAAAACTTATCCGCGCAAGGGTTCGCAAGACAAGAAGAAGTACGACGTTGGCGCGTTGGGTGGCAACGTCGTCCACAGTGACAACCTGTTCGACATCTATTTGGGCGAGAGCGTCGCGCCATTTGTAACACTTCCGGCGTTGACCGCCGCGCTGCCCGTTGATAAACCATCCATGACGCTGCCGCTGGATCACAGCAGTTGCCCCACCAATCCCAAAACCGGCAACATCAGGCACAACGCATGTGTAGTAGAGACCGCCCAACTCGATACTCGGATGCGATCGCGTTGGAAAACAATTGAGTCCCTCTGGGATGCCAACAAAGGCAAGAACAACAAAATGTCGCTCTATCAGCGACTGAATTACCACAACATATTGACCAGCCAACTGGAATGGATGCACAACCCGGGCGAGCGTCCGATTCGCATTGCTTACACTACCAGCGGCACACCTACTGCAACGCTAATCCGCGACGACAAAGCCATTTTGGACGAAACGCTTTATCAAGTAACTTGCCGCAATATCGACGAGGCATACTACCTGCTGGCAATCATCAACAGCGACGCTCTGGCAACAGCAGTAAACCAATTCATGCCAAAGGGATTATTCGGCGCACGCCACCTCCACAAACACCTCTGGAAACTACCCATCCCGGAATTCGATCCCAACAACGCCGACCACGCCGACCTCTCCCGCCTAGGCAGACGCGCAGCTGTCGAAGCGGAGAATGTGATCGCCGCGCTGGGTGAACCGCTACCGTCCGTTACGAAGGCACGTTCCGTGCTCCGGCACGAGTGGCAACCGAGTAGTGCAACCGCCAAGGATATCGAAACCGCCGTCCAGCAGTTGTTGTCATGATGGACGCGAAACATGCAACCCGATTCGAATTTCATGTCTGCCCAAGCGCATGATTCCCGTAAAGTAGGCATCCGAAAGTACCATTGAGAGAGCGGGGGAGTGGCGTAATGGTAGACGCGCATGCCTTTGGAGCATGTTGCCCAGGTCGTGCGGGTTCGAGTCACGCCGTCCCCACAATGTAAAGACGGAAGAAACGGGAACGCGGGCTTTCAGATCGCTTGGAGGTGGCGTTGATTGAGTCGACGAGCCGAAATTCGATCATGCAAACAGCAACGTTGTAGCCAACAGGTCTGCGGATCGTTCCCCAAAGCAGGTAGATTGACTATGCCATACGAAGTTTTCAGCTTGTTCTATCGATGTTCTGACTTGCATGGGTCGCACAAGAAATTCACGGACGCGGTTGCGTGTTTTACCGAATTGACTAAACGGTACAACGGGAACATTCCCGTCCACCCGGTTTCGCAAAAATACGTGTACGCCATAGCCGCAATCGATAGAAAAGGGAACCAAAGAAACTACTCGAACTCGGATAAGAATCAGGCGAAGACCCAGAATATTGATCCTAAGGCTCAGCTTACTGAAATTCCTACGATCACCACATTTTCCCATGTAGCAAGAATGTATCACGAAGCGTTGAAACTGTTTCCGATATCAGAGATCAATCTTTCGGACATATTTGATTACACGGACCGACGGCGGCATTTTTGGACTACGGATGCCGGTATAGGTCAAGCGTTGGCGTACGCCCAACAAAGTGTTTTCACGTTGGAACTGTCTTTCAAGGCATATTTGGAGGTGCTTGGTAAATTAGCTTCGACAGATGCGACTGACGTCCAAAAATGGCAAACACATGAGCTTGTTGACCTATACAAGCTTATGTCCTCTGATGAGATGATAGAACTAGAACGATGGTGGCATCATTCAGATGCGAAGCGAAACCATTTCAACGGTACCTTTCAAGAATTCGTTAACGAATGCAAGAAACTTTATGGCAAATGGCGATATATTACTGACCTGAAATCTTCGAATGCCTCAATCGACATACCAATGTTGCTTAGTGTTTCGGAGTTTTTGATTGAGGCGGGACACCGTAAATTCAAGCAACGCTCACCCGTTAAAATCACCTTCAATGAGATCACCTCGACCAACGACGAGGATGGCCGGGAGTCCAGGCGCCCAACTCATGGATTGGTTAATGGCGTAGTACGTTCGGTGCGAATACATCCGGGGTTCGACCCCTTTGACTTAGTGGAGGTCGTGATCGCTTCCGAAGAATACGATGAAGAGGTCACGGCACATTTTCATAAACGAAACGTCAAGCAATATTCTGGTCTTGAGGGAAAAGAAGTAGAGTTATCGGGATTTATCGAAAATGACCGACCCTATATCTTGACTAACCCAGAACACTTCGACTCGTATCGAGTTTCACCGGCGTATGAGACTGAGCTTCTGACCCTTAAGGGAGTAATTTATGACTTCAAACCGATCCGTTACCCGAATGTTGGGGATGTGAAGTTTAACTTGGTGCTTTTTGATGAAACCTACTTTACGCACGTCCAATGCTTCTTTTCGACTGATGAAGAGCGAGCCCATGTCTACGGGCTGCAACTTGGCGACCGGATATTGATCAGTGGATTGGTCACACGATGTGAAGGGGTGCCGATGATTTTGGTTGATCCTCGGGACCTTCAAGTCGATGGTGCCGAACGTAGTAACGCGAGGGATAAAGGTACGTAGAGATGAAGCAGTTCCGCCTATTGGGTGAGTCGGGTTTGACTCAGTCGTGTTTAATCGCACTTGAAAGCGAGCTTTTGGGCCCGATGCCCATTCAAAAAACCACGGTTCTTACGAAAAACGGTCGAGAGCATTTGTTCGTAATATGGGAGTCGTTGGACTGGCCTTACCTCGGCGCGATAATTCCTAACGGTTTCATGAGCGGTTACTCGGGTGAAGGCGGTAGGGGATTCTCTTTGGCACTTTGCATGATCCACGAGTTGCAGATTCCGATCGAACATTTGAAGGTGAACAACACCGTATTCGACAGGATTGACAAGGGCGATTTTCCAATGGCATGGCACAAGCACGTGAACAATTCTGCTATGCCGCTACAGATGCCAGTTGGCGGGTGGGTATTCAAAAACCATTGGCAGTTGATGTCTGATCACCGGTTGTGGCGAGTGCAGAGTTGGAAACGCTGGAACTCACCTATGGATTGGCCGAATCCTGCTTTCGATGTTTCTAAATTCAGTTGGGATGTCGGCGACAAGTTATTTTTGGCAAGCGAAAATCTCGCAGGAAATGCGCAACCTGAAAATTGCCAACAAGTAGGACTGATGTTGCGTGATGCGTGGATCGAGTTTGCGCGCATCGTGAGGTCAAACATCGAAGAACTCCACGAAGGGATCGGCAAAAATGATGTGAAAAGAGTCATTGACGCGATGCAACTACCGGCTGATATTTCCGCGAACGCCAAGAAATCGTATTCGCATACTCTTAGCCTCCACCATGATCGCGGGGCAACACCGTATTTAGCTGAAAGCCGATTCAGTGAAACCGTTGACGCTATGGCCGAGATAATCGAGATTCGTTTTTCGGGGGTATTTGACCCGCGTGGTCGTGAAATGATACCAACGAATTAAGTTCGCACTTGCCTTAAAGAATCCTTGAACTGCCATCGTTAATCCGACTCCTGTCAAGGAAGTGCTTTCAGGTCAATTACCGACCAATCACCACCGCAAAACGTAGGAGGCGTCACCACCACCGGCATGACAGCATGCCCCCGACAATTACCACCTCAATCCCGGTCATGAAGATCGATTCACCTCAAATCCATTACACAACACCGCAGATCATCTCTTCGGTGTACCCATTAACCCGATAACCCCATTGAACGGTTCGGAGTTACCGGTCAGATTGGAACTCCCGGCAAGCACACGGGCGTCAATGGCGCCGGGATGAACCGAGCCGACCTTGATGCCATTTCGGGTGTATCGCAGGAGACTTGCCCGCAGTCGATGTCGATGGACTGGCCGCATAGGGTTGTCAACGTGGAGACGATAAGATATGCCGTAGGTGATTGATTAACTAGGGCAACCACAAAGGCAAATTTTCAATGGATCGAGGACTGCAGATCTTAGACGCTTCGGAAGAAACGCAAGCGGAGTTTGATCGGTTGGCCGCGGTGTGGAAGCGGGAGACGGCGCATCTTTCGTCGCCGAGCATGATTGCCAAGCATTGGGCTTACGAGAGGATCGTCGAGATGGGTTTGGTTGCGATCCCGTTGATCCTGAGAGATTTGAAAAAGGCGCCATCGCTGTGGTTCATGGCACTATTTGCCATCACTGGGGCGTCACCGACGCGTCCCGACGATCATGGAAATATTGACGCACTGCGAGCGTCTTGGCTCGATTGGGGCGAGCGCAACCATTACATCTGATTTTCGTCTTTTTGAGAGGGTTATTTGACGGCTCAACTTCGGGATTTATTCCCGTCCTTGACAGATTTCAGCGTTACCAGTCCGCAAGACCCGCGGTACAACTGCGTCGCTTGGGCGGTAGGCACAGACGATGGTTGGTGGTGGCCAGCTCCAGGTTTCGAGTGGCCAATCGATCGCCGCGATGACGAGGAATTGCCTACATTCACCACTGCTTTTAACACGCTCGGCTACGAGCGATGTGCTGACGGGGCGATGGAAGATGGATTCGTGAAGATCGCGATCTATCGGTTGCGGTCCGGAGAGGTCACACATGTGGCACGTCAGTTGAACACCGGACGTTGGACGAGCAAACTTGGCACGCTGGAAGATATCGAGCACGGTAGTCCAAGCGAGTTGGAGGGTGAACGATATGGAGTGGTTGTGCAGTATATGAGGCGGCGATTGGACAACGTAGGGGCGCAGATGGAATTAGCTTGATTTGCCGATCGATCAAGGTGCGAACTCTGTGACGGAATGCGCGGCGACACTCGATATCGGCATATAATCCCCTGCACGTAACACCACCTAAGGGCACCCAAAATCCCCAATAGATTCGACACCATCATCGTCGGTGCGGGCTCGGCCGGGGCCATTCTTGCGACGCGGCTGACTGAGGATCCGGAACATTCGGCGCTGCTCATCGAGGCGGGGCCTGACTACCCGGACAGCGTTGAAAGCGTACGCTAAGGTCAACCGAGACTAGACTAGTCTGGCCCGCGGCGGTCATTGACCTTAGGAGGCACGCTTAGCAGTCTCGGGTCCGGGTCCTGCGCCGTTACCACTAACTTGCTGTTCAGCAGCGTCTGCGATCAAGAGCAGTAAATCCATAGGGACACGCAGCAGCTCATGTAGCGCTTCGCCTTGGCGCTTAGTGATCTTGCGCTTGCCGGCGAGGAGTTCCGACACTGCATCAGGACTGCCGATGATGGGCACAAGATCGGTTTCCGTCAAGCCCTGCTGGTCAAGTCGGTACTCGATGGTCGCAATTGGATCTGGTTCGCCCAAATCGACCGTTTCCGTTTCGTATGCCCGGACGAGAGCATACAACGCGTCGAGCTCGTCACCCTCTGGAGTACCAACCGGGGAATCGAAAAGTTCCTCGATACGAGCCATCGCCAGATCAAGGTCATGATCGTTTCTTATTTCGGTTATTGTCAGCATGGTCATATTCTACTGGCATCGATCTCGTCGTAATCGGAGTGTGTACCTACAAACAAAACTGTGACGTTACTTCTGGCGTAATCTACGTGCGCGACCAATCGATATCGATTTCCTCTGATTCTGAAAACCGCGCGGTTGGCAGGCAGGACGCTCGCCCTCGGAAAATACTCCAACAGTTCGTGCGGATCGGCCCAATCGTGTCGTTCAACATCACGTATCCACGCTGTCAGTGATTTCTCCGTATTAGAATGCCGTGCCCAAAACCTCTCAAGTTTTCTGATCCCGTGAATCAGCACGATTTCGACCCGCCAGCACCGGCATATTTTCGACTTGTGGGCATCTCCCGTACCGCCAGAACCACGATTCGATTTCTACGATTCATCTCAGCATCAACCTCGCGCCGATAACTGCGCCGACTATGCCCAACGGGATCAACCACCAAGTCTCAATGCCGATGCCGAGCAAAATAACGAAGACGCTAACGACGGTGAATCCGAAGCCGAGCCAGATTCTGGTTCTTTCGTTGCGACTTGATCGACGCATCGCTACTTGCCAATCGCTCTTAACGCGAGATCCAATACACTCGCCCCCAGCGCTATCGGAACCAGAATAGCGAGAAGCCATTTGATCCATTTGAGATCAGTTTTGACCTCAGCGAAATCGCTCGTTGACACGTGATCTTGAAGGTGTGCCTCTAGTTCTGTATTTCTCTCGGCGGTCATAGCTTCCCAGTTCTGTGCTCACGCATGATCCGTCACATAGAGTAACGTGCTAACAGGATGTGTCTTGCGACGGAGAGGCATAGTCCTCCTAAAGTTTTCGTGATGACCAGTGAATACCAACAAAGATATCACATCTGTCCAATCTTGTGCAAGTCTCTAATTCTGAATACCAATCAACTTTGCTCGCCCGTCTACAGCAGCGGTTAATGTTGCGAACTTAGGTTGTCACACGCGCAATCACATTCCAATTCGGCATATAATCCCCTGCACGTAACACCACCCAAGGGACGCCCTAAATCCCCAACAAATACGACACCATCATCGTCGGTGCGGGCTCGGCCGGGGCCATTCTTGCGACGCGGCTGACGGAGGATCTGGATCATTCGGTGCTGCTCATCGAGGCGGGGCCTGATTACCCGGATTTCGACGCGATCCCGGATGAGGTTAAGTATGGCTATGGGCATAAGAACCGTCCGTGGCGTCGGGCGTATAGTGATCATCGCTGGACTTTTGTGGCGCGTTATACGGACGAGGCGACGCCGGGTCTGGTGCCGCGGGGCAGGGTAGTGGGCGGTTCGAGCGCGGTGAACGCTCAGATTTTCTTGCGGGGCGTGCCTGAGGACTACGACAATTGGGCGTCGTGGGGCAATGATCGGTGGAGCTTCGAGGAGTTGATGCCGTATTTCCGAATGATCGAGACGGATACGGATTTCTCCGGCGATTTCCACGGGTCGGAAGGCCCAATCATCGTGCGGCGCTTCCAGCCGGATGAGTGGGTTGAACCTCAACGGGCATTCTACGAAGCGGCGCTGGCGAACGGTTTCCCGGAGTGTCCCGACCACAACGCTCCCGACACAACGGGCGTCGGTCCAACACCGTTGAACAATCCCGGCCGGGTGCGATGGAGCACTGCGATCGGATATCTGAGCACTGCCCGCGAGCGACCCAATCTCACGATTCAGCCTGATTGCCTGGTCCACAAGGTGCTGTTCGACGGCAAACGCGCAGTCGGGATCAAGGCCGAGGTGGGAGGCGAGGTCTCGGATTACGAGGGCGAAAACATCATTCTGTCGGCGGGTGCGATCGGCTCGCCGCATCTGCTGATGCTGTCCGGCGTGGGGCCGACAGAGAGATTGGATGCCGTGGATGTGCCCGTGGTACACGAACTTCCGGGCGTGGGAGAGAATCTCCGCGATCATCCGCAGGTCAGAATGGCGTGGCGGACGCGCGATGGATTCGAAATGTCGGAAGACATTCCGGGTTGTCAGATCACTCTGCGGTATACGGCGGCGGGTTCACACCTGCCCAACGACATGCTGATACATCCGGGATCACGTACCCCGATCGAAGTCCCAGCGTATCGACCCGGCGCAAGCGATGAACTCGGCATTGCAATGGTCATCTGCATCGACCTCGCCGTCGGCGCGGGACGCATCTACCTGCGTGGCAAAGACCCGCACATCCAGCCGTTCCTCGACTACAACTATCTGGAGGACGATTTCGACACGGAGAGGTTGCGCGAAGGGGTTCGGATATGTCTCGATTTCGCCCAGGAAGAGAGATGGTCCAGCATGGCGAAGGAGCTAGTGGACCCAACGTATGAAGACCTCGCGTCGGACGAATCGCTGGATGCCTGGATCAGACGAAGGGTTGCGACCAGCCATCATGTGTCCGGCACCTGCAAGATGGGTCCCGACTCGGATCCGATGGCCGTAGTAGATCAGTTCGGCAACGTCCGCGGCCTCGACAACCTCAAAGTCGCCGACGCATCCATCATGCCCGACTGCATCCGCGCCAACACCAACGTCACCTCCATGGTGATCGGCGAACGAGTGGCAGCGTTCATCGGGGAGGGGTTATGACAGCCCAATTCACGCTAAGTGCCTTTGGCGACGAGATCGACGCCGATGTTGATGAGCAACTGCGCGTCCTGAACGAGCTCGAGATTGGCTACTTGGAGTTGAGGAGTGCGTGGGGTACCAACGTCCTCGAAATGAGCGACGATGAAGTCGTCCGTCTCCTAGATCGTTGTGAGTCACACTCGATTCGTGTGAGCTGCATTGGGAGCCCAGTCGGTAAATCGCAGATAAGTCGACCGATAGGGGAGGTTGTCAGCGATTTGGAGCGGATCATAGACATCGCCAAGATGCTTGGCACTGATCGGGTACGCGTATTCTCCTTCTACCCAGATGACGAAGGTCAGCAGGCTGAATGCGTCGACGAATCGGTATCTCGACTGCGCGCGATGGCACATGTGGCGGGGCAACGCGGAGTGGTTCTGTGGATGGAGAACGAGGGCGGTTTGGTTGGCGACACACCTGAGAGATGTCGGGCAATCGTGGAGGGAGTGGACAGTCCGAACCTTCGATATGTCTGGGATACCGGGAACTATCCCCAGGCGGGCATCGAACGTTCCGTCGACCGCGGATGGCAGCTCTTAGCCGAATTCACGGAGTGCGTGCAGGTCAAGGACTTCTTGATCTCTGACGGCACGATAACCGTCGCCGGCAAGGGAGACGGGCAGGTCCGCGAGTTGCTCATCAACCTCCGGGACTCGGAATATAAAGGATTCCTGGCGCTTGAACCCCACCTGTTGATCTCCGGTCAGCGCGGCGGATTCAGCGGCACCGATGGGATGAAGATGGCGGCGGTGGCGCTCCGGAGACTAATGGCGGATGTGGGTTGCGTGGAGGTGCGGGGGTAGTTGTCTCATCAACCCAAATGATTCGTCGGATTGTGGATTCATAGAATCAAATGTGGATTTTCAGACTGTTGATGCCGCGGAACTCCACCGCCGTTCGGCTGTCGTAAACAGTCTTTAGGTAACGTCCGGCCGACTTCACTGGCCGGGCATTCAAATTTAACCGAGAGGCGAGATAGATGGTCGCAGATTTGAAGTTGGCTGTAATTGTTGCCTGCTCCGCACTGTTGCTGGGCGTGGTGATGGCGTGCAGTTCCGATCCGTCACCAACTCCAACTATTGAACCCACGGTAACCGCCACGACCGCAGTCGAACCGCCGACCGCGATTCCGATGCCAACGGCTACCGTCGTGCCGGTAGTCGACACCCCCACTTCGGTTCCAGAACCTACTCCTACAACTGCGCCCATCGTCAAAGTTCCGACTTCGGTACCTGAACCGACCGATACTCCAACGCCAGCAGTCGATACCCCGACGGCGGTACCTGCTCCGACGGATACTCCGACACCGATGATCGATACCCCGACGGTGGTTCCCGCACCGACCGATACTCCGACACCGGTTGTTGACACGCCGACTTCGGTTCCCGAACCGACGGCTACGCCCGTGCCGGAGGTCAGCACACCGACCGTCGTACCGGAATCGCCCGCCACGGCGACGCCGGAAGCTCAATCAGTTGATGCCTTGGATTTCGATCCATCGGTGGTTCTCGGCACTCTTTCAAACGGTATGACCTACTACGTGAGAGGCAACGAGGAACCGCGCAATCGGGCGCATTTGTCGCTAGTTGTCAAGGCCGGTTCGGTACATGAGGAGGAGGATCAGCGAGGGCTGGCGCATTTCGTAGAGCACATGGCATTCAATGGAACCGAGCGGTTCGAAAAACAGGAAATCGTCGATTATCTCGAGTCGGTCGGTAGCTCCTTCGGTGCCCATCTAAACGCGTATACCTCGTTCGATGAAACCGTGTATTTTCTGGAGGTGCCTACTGACGATCCTGAAGTGCTCGAAACCGCATTCCAGATCCTGAGCGATTGGGCGTACGCCATTACTTTCGATCCCGAAGAGGTGGAACTTGAGCGTGACGTGATTCTTGAGGAGTGGCGTCTGGGGCAAGGTTTTTCCTCTCGGTTCCAAGAAAACTGGTTTCCTCCGATCTTCGGCGAATCGCGCTACACCGAACGGGCCCCTATCGGCCTCCCCGAGATCGTCGAGACCGCACCTCGCGAGCGTCTCGTGGATTACTACGAGCGCTGGTACCGCCCTGAACTGATGGCCGTCGTCGCCGTCGGTGATTTCGATATTGACCTTATCGAAGCCAAGGTGAAACAGCACTTCGCGTCACCGCCAGAAGGCGAGGCATCGCAAGCGCGAGCCGTCGGTTCCGACACGAATCGGCCGCGCTTCGAAGTCCCCATCCACGATGCTCCACGCATTAACGTCTTCTCCGATCCGGAGGCACCCGCGACCCAGCTGATCCTAGTGCGCAAGTTACCTCCCGAAACCGGTCAAGACCTGCCAGCATACCGTCGCAGTGCAGTTGAGACGCTCGCATTCATGATGCTTAACGCTCGTCTTTTCGAACGTGGTCAAGCCGCAGATCCACCATATCTGGGAGCGAGTGGCCAACGTGGGGCATTTGTTGAAGCGACGGACATCGTTCAGTTCGGAGCGTGGGTCGAACAGGACGGGATCGAGGCTGGTTTAGCGGCCTTGCTGGAAGAGATGCAGCGCGCCCGGCGGCACGGTTTCACCGAGGGTGAACTTGCCCGAGAGAAGGTCAACCTGTTGAGTTCAGTGGAAAATGCGTACAAGGAACGGGACCAACGAAAATCCGGCGATCTGTCCCAGACGTACGCCGACCATTTCCTCAACGGGACACTGGTGCCAGGCCTCGATGCCGAGTGGGAACTCTACCAAGAGCTACTGCCGCTGATCGCCTTGGATGAGGTCGACGACCTCGCGGCAACTTGGACCCAGACGGACAACACGGTGGTTCTGGTGATGCGTCCTGAAGACCCTGACGCGATCACCGACGATGAACTGGCGGCGGTGGTTCGGGCGCAATTGGAATCGGCCGACACGCTGCAAGTCGAACCGTACGTTGATGCCTTCGATGATGTTCCGTTGTTGGCGCAAATTCCAATGGCGGGTAGCATCACCACAGAAGAGGCAATCGAGTCGATCGACGCTCAAAAGTGGACGCTTTCGAACGGCATCACGGTAATTGCGAAACAGACAGACTTCCGAGATGACGAAGTGGTGTTCACCGCATTGAGTCCGGGTGGGCTTTCGTTGGTGACCGACATGGACTACGTGTCGGCTCTGTATGCGGACCAACTGGTTGCTGGCAGCGGTGTCGGGTTGCACGACAACGTAACGCTAGACAGGTTGCTCACCGGCAAGCGGGTTTCGGTGTCTCCGTACATTGGAGACCTGTTCGAAGGATTCAGTGGCAACGGCTCGCCAGAAGACTTGGAGACCCTGTTCCAGCTGATCACGCTGTACGCGACCGCGCCGCGCCTCGACCCCAACTTCTTTTCGAGGTACGAGACAAGCCTCCGCAGCGTCGCCGAAACGCGCTCGGAACAGCCTGACGCGGTATTTTCCGACGCATTGACTGAGGTGCTGAGTCAAAACCACTTCCGTGAACGACCGCTTACTCTCGAAGTGCTGGATGAACTCAGCATGGAACGCGCGCTGGCCGTTTACACAGACAGGTTCGCAGACCTGGGCGACGCAACTTTCGTTTTCGTGGGTGCTTTTGACTGGGAAGAACTGCGTTCGCTGACCACGACGTATCTCGCTAGTTTGCCGACGACCGGACGCGTCGAAGAGTGGCGCGATGTTGGGATCGACCCGCCGATGGAGTTGGTCGACCACATCGTTAGGAGCGGTATCGAACCTCGCAGCATAACGGGGGTCGTCTTCGCGGGAGACGCGGAATGGGAGCGTCAGGATGCGTTGACGCTAAGAGCGGCAGGCGAGATGCTCCAGATCCGACTGCGTGAGCGCCTTCGTGAGGAGTTAGGCGGCACGTATTTCGTCAGCGTGAACGCGAACCTACAACTGCTACCCGATCCCGAGTATCAGATCTCCATCTTTTACGGCAGCGATCCGGCCCGCGCGGACGAGCTGTTGATGGAGGTTTTTGAGGCAGTCGACTGGCTCGAAAACGGCGGCGAACAAGATTATCTTGACACCGTCAAGGAACTTCTTCGCACACCTAGGGCGGAGCAGCTTCGCGACAACAACTTCTGGGTAAATCAGATACGGGCAACGACGCGACGAGGCGAACAATTCGCGGACATTCACCTTTTCGAAGAGTGGCTAGACGCGATAACTCTCGACCAAATCGTTGCCGTCGCGCAGCTTTATCTCACCGACGACCGCTACGTGAGGGTAGTGCTACTGCCGGAAGATGGTTAGCGGCGGATTTGAACTGTGATCGAGACGATCCATCACATCATCTCTTCCACTTTCACAACGCGTTTGGATCCTCACACTCTGCAGCGTGCTTTCCCTGCACAACACCTCACACGTCTCGATCACTCATCTATCGGGCCTTTGCCCTTTCAACCGCTTGTCGCAGTGATCATGTCGGCCACTGTGCCTGCGTCCCGTGTAAACCTTGCGTCGGATGTCGAGTGGCGCCTTCGAGACACCTGTTCGCGTCGGTTCATGGTCTGCTTTGCACCGGGCTGTTTTCACACCTCCTCGCTCCGATCAGCCGCTTAGAATCGGCATCCCGGCACGTTTCATCGACCACATGTTCCAATCTTGACCGCGCCTGAAAGGCACGATTGTCGCAGAGCTGGATCCATGCAGATCACCGCTGACTGACCCGATAACGGTCAATGCTGGTCGCAGAGGTGGTTGGAGGGAGCGAGCAGTCGATCTGCGCTTGCGACGGAGTGCCTCGACCAAGAGAACGTCCGTCTCCCTTCAACCATCTCGCGCTAACCGAGATCGGGGGTCTGATTTCGTCAAAGGCTTGCGCAACACGCGTCGAGTTCCGTGGCAGGTTCAGTCGGGTTTGACTTTGCAGAAGGTTTCACACCCCCAACCCGGCCTCGCCTCCTTTTGGGACCCGTGAAATCACCGGCATCCCTCGGAATGGTTCGCACTCTCGTGGCTTTCGCCCACGCCCTGCGTTCGCCTTCTGATTCATATTATGGCACGGATGTATGTGCAATGCAAGTGATGAACTAGGATGTGAAGGATTTTGAAGGATGGGAAGGATCGGTTGTTGTGGGATGGTGTTGTTGCGTTGATGTCGGTTGGTCGGTCGATACGTCATTCCGGCGGAAGCCGGCGCTTCAGCGGACGGAACGTCCATCCAGAGGGGCGGGGGGCGTGGGTGGTTTGAACTAGGATGTGAAGGATTAGTAAGGATTTTAAGGATGGGGTGTTGTGGGATGGTGTTGTTGCGTTGATGTCGGTTGGTCAGTCGATACATCATTCCGGCGAAACAACCGTCATTCCCGCGCAACTAACGTCATTCCGGCGAAAGCCGGAATCCAGAGGGGCCGGGCAACGGTGTCCAAAGCGAAACACCAAGTCTAAACCCCCTTTAATTCCCCCTTGGGCATCAAGGGGGAGGGTTGTGCACAGCACCCGTGCGCGGGAATGACGGCAGTCGACCACACCCCCCATCCTTAAAATCCTTCCCCATCATTCGCATCCTAGTTCAAAGTCGCGGGGGTAATGGCGTGCTTTGCTTTGCTTTTCTCTGGATACCCGCGTGCGCGGGTATGGCGGGGGCGTTTTGAACTAGGATGTTCCAGGATTGGAAAGGATGGGAAGGATCACCACCGCACCCCTAGATTCCCGCGTGCGGGGTGCTGTGCACAACTACTGTCATTCCGGCGAAAGCCGGAATCCAGAGGGGGGCGGCGGGGGATTACTTGGTGGATGTGCGGATGTGGGTTCGGTCGACTTTGCCTTCTTCGTTGACGGCAGTCGACCACACCCCCCATCCTTAAAATCCTTCCCAATCCTTCGCATCCTAGTTCAAAGGCGCGGGGGTAATGGCGTGCTTTGTTTTTCTCTGGATACCCGCGTGCGCGGGTATGACGTAGGGCGGCGCGGGTATGACGGGCACGCCCCCCCCCCGTCATTTCGGCGAAAGCACCCACGTCAATCCCGCGCCATCCCCCCGTCATTCCGGCGAAAGCCGGAATCCAGAGGGGTGGCGAGGGGCAGCGGGGTCTCACTTGGTGGATGTGCGGATGGGGGTTCGGTCGCCTTTGCCTTCTTCGTTGACGGCTCGGACCCAGATCAGGTACTCGGTCGCTCGGTCTAGTCGTCGGAACTGGATCGTGGTTTTGCTGGCGTCGGGGGTCATAGTGTGTCCGCGGCCTCCGCCTACCGGTTGGATGTGGGCTATGTATCCGGTGGGAACGCCGCCTTCGGTCGGTGCTTCCCATGAGACGGTGATGCGGGTGTTGCGAGGCTCGACCGTGAGGTTGGTCACGGCTCCGGGGAGCTGGACTGCCAGTTGTTGCAGCTGGGGTTCCTGCTCGGTTTCGGATTCGATCGGCTGGGGTTCGACCGGCTCTGGCTGGACGGCGGCGTTCACCGTGACGTCGAACGCGTCGCTGGCGGTGTTGCCGTCGGCGTCTTGTGCGGTGACGGTTATGGTCGCGGCGCCTTCGGACACCCCGGACACCGTGAGCGTGGACTGGTCGGCGGACACGGAGACGGTGGCTTTGCCCTCGTCGGAGGATGCGGCGGTGATGGTCAGGCTGTCGCCGTCGGCGTCGCTGAAGACGCCGGACGTCGAGACTTCGTGCGTCGCTTCAACCTCCAGCGCGCTCACGTCGGCGATGGACGATGCGACTGCCGGCGCGGATTTCACCGTTACGGCGAAGGTGTCGGACACCTCGCCGCCGTTGCCGTCGGAAGCGGTGACGGTGATGTTCGCGGCGCCTCGGCTCTTGGCCGTCACCGTGAGCGTCGAATCGTCGGATGCGACCGACACCGTGGCGACGCTTTCGTCCGACGAACTCGCCGTGACGGTCAGGTCGTCGTTGTCGGAGTCGGCGAACACGCCGGACAGGGATGCCTCGTGCGTGCCGCTCTCGTCGACGATGGTGGCGTCGGAGATGGCAGAGGAGACCGTGGGCGCGTTGTTCGGCGGGGCTGACACGGTTACGTCGAAGGTGTCGGTCGCGGTGTTGCCGTCGGCGTCTTGTGCGGTGACGGTGATGGTCGCGGCGCCCTCGGACTTCGCGGTGACGGTGATGCTGGAGTAGTCGGCCGATACCGACGCGGTGGCGATGCTCGGGGCTGAGGAGCTCGCGGTGATGGTCAGGCTGTCGCCGTCGGCGTCGCTGAACACTCCCGACAAGGAGATGATGCGGCTGTCTTCGGCTTCCAGTCCGGTGATGTCGGCGATGGCCGAGGCTACAATCGGCGCGGCCTTGACGGTTACGTTGAAGGCGTCATCGACCGATCCGCCTTTGCCGTCGGAGGCGGTGACGGTGATGTTCGCCTTTCCGCGCGACTTGGCGGACACCGTGAGCGTCGAATTGTCGGATGCGACCGACACGGTGGCGACGTTCTCGTCCGACGAGCTCGCAGTGACCGTCAGGTCGTCGCCGTCGGCATCGCTGAACACGCCGGATAGCGATACCTCGTGCGTTCCACTCTCGTTGGCGATGGTGGCGTCCGATATGGCGCTCGCCACCGTGGGCGCGTCGTTTGGCGGGGCTACCGGCGTGGTGTGTTCGCCCTTGGTCCGCACCCACTCGCTGGATTTCTCTTCGCGCTCGCTCATGTTGTTGCGGTGCCCGACCATCGAGCGGATGAACACGCCCGTCGCGACGCCGTTCTTGAGGTCCGTGATCGTGTAGCTGGTCAACCCGGGGTCTACTGAGAAGCCGTCGTTCTTGCCCACCGCCCTGGGGTCGCGGGGGTTGTTCCACACGCCGAACTCCTGGCTCCAGCGCAGAACGTGCCAGATATGCGAGTCCCCAACTCCGGCGCGGGAGCCGACGTTCCAGGTCACCGTCAGAGTGCCGTCGCCCGGCACGACCTTGATGCCCCACGGCTCCGGCCCCTCCGGTGGTGCCGGCGGCGGCGGTGGCTCGTCGTTGTCCTCGATGGTCACCACGGCGCTGTCCGTGCCTGCCGGGTCGACCGCCCAGGCCGGTTCGCCCGTGTGGGCGACGCGCACCGTGAAACGCTCCTCGTCCTCCTCCACCGCCTCGTCGTCCACGGTGGGTATGATGATCCGGGCGCTCTGCTGGCCCTCGGGCACCGTCACCGTCGCGGCGAACTGCCCCACGTCCTCGGCGGTCGCGCCGCCGTCCGGGTAGTCCGCGGACACCGTGAAGGACACGCCCCCGGCGCCGGCCGGGCTGCCCAGGCTCAGCGACAGCGTCGCTTGCTCTCCCTCCGCGACCCGCGCCTTCGGCGTCAGCGTGTAGGTGCGCGGCGGCGGGTCGATGATCACCAGGTGCGTGTGTTCCTGGAGCGTGTGGTCCGTGATTCCCGGGATACCCTGGACGCCGTTTGAGACCTTAACCCACACGTAGGTGTTCTTCGATGCGGGGTCTAACTCAATTGGCTCGGTGAACCCGTCATCCAGCAGCGGGACGTAGCTGAATTCAGGCGGAGGCTGGTTGATGGCCCCCTTGGCGTACCCGATACTACTGCCCGGCGTCGTTCCTGCCAGCCTAAGCTTGGCGTGAGTCGTCGTTGACTTGCCTTCGCGGCTGGCGAACTCGCCCGGGATGACGGCAATCCAGGCTCGGCCGAAGTAGTTAAGGCCGTGGTAATGGAAGTCATAGGGCTTCTCCCGCGCGATGTCCCAGCGGGAGAAGTCCGCCACCGGATGGCCGTTGCTCATTGAGTCGTAGTAGACGCGCACCTTGTCCAGGCCGGTCGTGGGCGCATGCATGCGCACCTTGACCGCGGACCTTCGGTGCCACTCCAGAACTGATGACTCGGTCCACTTCAGC
>Ga0209021_1001371_pt1 | contig 24539 bp, 18 predicted proteins | sample PinacodermFT_FD_187299 | JGI IMG/M metagenome (GOLD analysis project Ga0209021, IMG submission 187299) | Host-associated microbial community of the marine sponge Aplysina aerophoba from Gulf of Piran - sponge pinacoderm, lysed by freeze-thaw... | ecosystem: Host-associated > Porifera > Sponge >... | reverse complement strand
TCGCTTCGGCGGGTTCCTGCTGCTGGCGGCATTACCTCACCGCTCACTTCACGGGCGAGCCGGGCGTGTCCCGCCCTGTCCATGAACCAGAACAGCCGTCGGGTATTGGGAGTTACCCTGGGCCCGGATCCGCAAAATTGTGTTAGCGCAGTCCACAATAACTTCCTCAGCAAGATTCGTCGGTCAAGCGCAATTCAAGCTGCTCTGGATGGCTATCTTCAAACCGGACGCCCAAACCCAGCAATCGAATGCCCGCATCCGGGTTGACCAAACGTTCAAATTCTTGCGTGAGCCTGGCCAAAGACACACCAGGCCATGCGCGATGCTCTTGCAAATATTTCGACTCAAACTGCGTCAGGGACAGTGTTCTGGTTTTCGTTCTGAAATGTTGATCGCGACACTTCAAGACGGCTTGCGCTATCTTGCGTTGAAATAAATGGGCGCGGTCCATCGCTGAAAACTTGCGATGAAAAAGCATGGACAGATCCTCAACGGCCTGCACCAGATCACTGTGTTGCAATGGTTCGTAATAGGTTGTCTCTGACGTAAAGGTCTTTTGTGGCCGAAAAGGTTCGACCTCGGAATGACAAATACCATGACAAAAGTGATAAATTCTGGTGGCTTTGTTGATGCCTAATATGGCACTCAATTTGCGCAGCGGACATTCCATCACATCTTGCGCAGTCATTAGATCGATAGACGTTAACAGCTGCGCACTATTGGGTCCTATACCTGGAATTTTTCGAACAGGAACGGCTCCCATAAACTCAAGACGCTGCGCAGGCGTAACAACGCAGATTCCATTGGGTTTATTCCAGTCGCTGGCGATTTTTGCCACCAACTTATTGAATGAAACACCGGCGCTGCACGTCAATTGCGTACGATCCCAAATCTCAGTCATGATTTGTTGAGCAATACGTGTGGCCGATCCTTGACAAGCCTTGACGCCGGTAAGATCAAGGTAAGCTTCATCCAGTCCGACTGCCTGAACTTTTTGCGTGTATTGCACAAATATTGCGTGAATGCTGGAAGATACACGCCTGTACAATTCGAAATCCGGATGAATCAACGCCAGGGATGGGCATTTCCTGAAGGCTTCGTAAGTCGACTGACCCGATCCAACACCGAACTTTCTCGCCGTGTAATTTGCTGCGCACACCACACCACGGGTCGAGGACGGGCCTCCAATGATCACAGGCTTGTTTTTGAGCTCAGGGTTATTACGTTCCTCAACCTGGGCATAGAAACAATCCATATCGATATGAACAATTTTACGCGTGGCAGCGTAGCTCATGAGGGTTCCGTTGTAACCAGGAATACTGCTTGCACACACTCTTTCCTCCAGACACAACGTCCTCCAGCCACAACGTCCTCCAACCACAACCGGCCAGCAGCCAGCGCACAGGACTGCCGGCAGGCGCAGCGGTAGCCTCCGCTTCGATACTGTCGTTTTTTCAGCATGCTCCAGATCTCGATGCCAGCAATAGTAGCCGATGCACGTCAGATATTTCAGCTCCTGGATGGTTGCAGTTGTGACGAACTCCGCATTCAGGCAGCTCTACCGCAGGGCAGACCATACCAAGCTCTCATTCACGAGGTCAAAGGAAGGCGTTCAGCAGCACCTGGAGCGCGGGAACAATTGAGCTGCACTGACCACCAGGCAACCCCGTCACCGGGCCTTGTGCTCAATAAGCTGACGCAGCCTGTGAGACTATCCGGGGGGCAGATGCCGCGAGGGAGATGGTATCCCCCCGCACTCGCTCGTCATTGTTAACGCCAGTGAGAAATGTCCTCATTTCGTCAGGTTGATGATGTTGGTGTCCTGCCACGGGAGTGACCGTCGGGCGCCTGCTGTGCAAAAGTGCCAGGCGGCACGCGTATCAGCCCATACAGTAAATCACGACTGACACTGCGCAGGCAGCCGCTGCAATCGGTCAAAACAAGAGCAACCGCCATGCTGGCAACGCCCACCCCTTATCCCCGCGCCCTCTTTCGTCCAGCGCACTTTCGTCCAGCGAAGGCGGGAATAATAATGGAAGCCTGAACAAAGGAAGGGAGACCAGCTCTTCGGGGATTTCTGTGGGTTCTTCAGGCTGCTGATGCCAGACGCGCTCTGGTGAAGTGCACCTCATCCGCACCATTGCTCTGGACAATGCCGGAGACTTTGCTATCCATGAAGAGCCTGCAAAGGCAGACGCTTCCTTTGCCAGACCTTCCGGGCGTAGCCAGAGAAAAAGCAATGAACATGCGCATGACATTCTCCGCCGCAACTGGTGCAGCAAAATGCCTCCGGGCGGCCTGACAGAGGAATACCTGAGGACGATGGAGCTTCTGATGAATACCATACCGAGGCCAAGCAAGACGTTGGACGACGAAACACCGCTTGCAAACTACACAAGACAGTTAATTGCGCCAACTTCCTGAACCCGGCAGAATCCCCACCTGACAATACGAGGACATCAAGGACTGGCGTTGACATCATAGCCAACAGTCCTTGCACCACCATGAAAATTTCCCGTAACGCCCCCTGCCCGTGTGGCAGTGGCAAAAAATACAAGCGCTGTTGTGGGGCTGGCACACCGGCTAATGACGACCTCATGCAGCAAGGCGGATTGGCTGAAGCCTTTGCTCAGGCCATAGAAGACAGCGGTGCCTCAACCTTGGACGAAATGAACGCCATTGGACATCAAGTTGGTGCCCAGGCCAATGCGCAACCGCTCAGGGATTTTCTGGGTTTGTCCCCCATGCAAATGGCCAGCCTGTTATATCATCCGCTGGAGTCGCCCCACCTGGTGAGCTTTAACGAAGACTGGGTCCCAAAGCAATCGATGGCTTTGCACCTGTTTGATGCACTGGTCGCCGGCATCGGTAAAGACGGTGTCAAAGCGACCGCGAAAGGTAATTTGTCCCTTAAATTATGCCAGGCTATTTTAGCCGGACTCCCCAAACAGCTACAGGCGGAAAAAATCAGGACTTTAAACGGCATCCGTTCAGAAACTGAATTTGATGAACTGAACACTCTGCGTATTCTGGGCCAGCAAGCAGGTTTGATCAAAAAGCGCAAAAACCATTTTTCCTTGACATCATTGGGCCAGGAATTAACTCGACCTGAGAATAGATCAGGTTTGTTTTCCAGGTTATTCAAAACCTATGTGTCCGAATTCAACTGGGGCTACCGTGATGGATACCCTGCTCTGGAAATCATTCAAATGGGGTGGTTGTTTTCTCTTTACTGTATATCGCTGTTCGGTGACAGCTGGCAACCCGTGCGCCTTTATTCGGATCACTTCATACAGGCATTTCCCTCGCTTCTGGAGGAAGTGGATGAACCGGATTTTTGCTCTTCTGAAGAAAGCTGTTATAGCTGTTATCAGCTACGCACCTGCAGTCGCTTCGCACACTTCTGGGGCCTCATTGACATGCGCAAGATCAAGGATGCTGGTCCAATGTCCTTTGACTATGAGCTGCAGGCACTTCAATTATCCGAGTGGATACAGTTTCATGCATGAACAAAGAAATGCCCAGTCACGGCTGGAACAAGAAAACAAGTGCAAGCGACTGAAACTTCAGAGGTGTCAAATTCCGGGCTGACACCTCTGACTGAATCGTCGTATATCCTCCACAGGAAGTGCTGTTCACGTCAGCTGGAGATGTCATTTCATGGGCCGGCTACAGCAGCAGTCAGCATGAAGATTCACCGGCACAGCAAGGCCACGGCCAGGCCGCTGTGTCGCGCCGGCATCCCCTCGTCTCTTGCTTCACACCTTTGTCTCTTTCGGTTCTGGCAGCTGAACGAGCGGTTGCCACTGCAAGCACCGCGCCACGCGTTTGACCGGCTCTGCCTCAGCCCGGGAATCAGGCACCGCCTGCCCCAGGCACGCTGTGCACAAAACCATGGCATTATCGAACCTGTTCAGGCCCAGCTCCCCTGGCGCTCTTTGCTAACGTGATAGAACAACTTTGCCAAGGACGCGCGCCCATGCCCCCCATTGAACGTTCAACATCGTCCTCTCATTCCCAACATTTGACAGCTCAGACAGAAGGGCAAAATCGCTCACAGGACGGGCCTGTAAAATCGCTGCCCAACAGCCCCCCAATCATCGCAGGCCAGAACCTTGGCCAACATCTGGACATGCGTGGCCTGAAGGCCGTGACAATGGTGTTCACACACCCCAAGGCAACCTTTGATCTGGCGACTGGCCGGCTGGCCAGAATGCGAAACAGCAATCCTGCCCGGTATCTGAAAGAACTGAACAACCTGTCCACGTCCGGCAAACACTGCCAGTTCGTGCTGCAAGAAGGGGGCCTGTTAAAAGAAGACAATCCCGACCTCCGGCAGAAAATTGAAGAACAGCAAATAACCAGCGCTATTCGATGGCTGAAACATATTCCCAAGGAAAATTTTCCTGCCAGGCTCCCAAATATGCTGGAGGAGTTTTCAACACGCACAGGTGATTTGAACCTGCACCGCTTCCTGGCTAACCCCGACTCCAAATTCAGCATCGCGATGAGAAAACTCACCAACCAGCTGAGATTGCACAAAAACAATTATTCCGTAAAGAAACTCGAAAGTTTGCAGCATTCTTTAAAGCAGATTGCGCACGCGATGGAATCACAGCAAGATGCAAAGGAATCATTTACCCGTACTCCCTTGGGGAAAATATGCATGAGGCTGGCTGAGCGGGAACAGGAGCTCCGCGAACGCCGCAGGAACTCTGGTAACGAGGATGAGATCAGTACAGCAGAGCAGAGTGAAGACATTCCGCCGCTGAAAGAAAATGATGTGCCCAGTGTCGAGAGACGGCCCTCCCTTGCCTCCGACGGGAAGCCGGATGCCACTAACGAGCCCACAGGCGCTGAAGTTGTTGCAGAAACAGACGCGCCCGGGTCCCCTGAGATTGAGGATGTGATCAATACTGCAGAGCCGGGTAAAGACATTCCGCCGCTAAACGAAGGCGATGAGCCCAGTGTCGGGAGACCGCCCTCCCTTGTCTCCGACGGGAAGCCGGATGCCTCTGACGAGCCCACAGGCGCTGAATTGGTTGAAGAGACAGACGAGCCTGTATCTCCTGAGAATATTAAAAGCTTGCTGACGCTGCTCCTGCAAAACCCCGACAACCAGGACCTTTGGGCCTCCTACGATGCAAAAGCCAAGAATTTCAGTGCCGAACAGGAAATTGACTTTCTCTACGCAGTATTCAAAAAAGACATCCAGCATACAGAAGCGACAGGGCGGCTGCTAAACGCGCTTCTTAAACAAGAAACACGCCATGCGTTCTCAAAAAATCCAGAAGCCATGCAAAAGTATAACGATATCTTCCAGGAGATAGGACGTATAATCGCTTCTGGTGTTTGGAGGGGAAAAGGTAGCGTACCTTTTCAATAGCATTGCGCCAAGTTTGCAACTGAAAGCCGACAATCAGGTCTGTTATTCAATAGCTGGCTCCCATCCAGAAACATAACAGTCTGATTGGCGGATATTCTGGCATCACTTGAGATAGAGTAAAACCGGGTGATGGAGGGCATGGTCATGCTTCCTGACGCTCGCTGCGCTACGCAGGAAACCAGACTTTCAGCGGCATCGAAAACAGATTGCGTTGTCTTTGGAGGCGGCATTGAGAATGCGTTCGACGCAGTAGATTCCATGCTGGTTTGAACAGGGGTTTGCCGGAAATCAATGCCTGTACGGCACAAGCTCCCTCACTTCACCCTGGAACCAGTGACCTGCTATCAGGCTCCAGACACAGGCCGGCACCAGCATGCCCTTCAGTCTGTCCAGCTGTTCAGAACACCTGGTTTGGCCTGCGAAAAACCGCGTTATACGCTCGCCACTGGATGCTGTCCTGGCTTTGATCTGGCACTGTTGCTCAACAGAACACAGGATGCACGACCGACCTGGGCACAGGGCACAGGCCACAGAAAGAGATAAATGGGGCACCACACGGAATACCGGGTTACTGCAAGGCAGCTGGGTTTTGAGTTCCTTTGCCAGCGAGTCAAGGCGTCGATGTGCTTTTACGGTTATGTTTTTAATTATGCCAGGCAGAGTAGACGACACATGAAAGACGTCACTTTGTACTCATAATCCCTTGCTACATCAGCATCAGTTTTTTTTCCCTGCACAGGACTCCTTTGAGTTCGAATCTCCTGCACTCACCGCTGTGTTGCAACGCAGAATCGCCGAAAAACAGAGAACAGAAAGTTTTGTGCTGCAACACATTGTTCTGCCCTGATCTGCGCACTCGTGTATTTTCAATCATGGCGATGAAAATGCCCTGTTCATTGTGCGTACGAATTCTTTTTTTGCGCACCCAAAAACATTTCTCCTGTTGACTTCAAGTCTTGTTTAGGCTAAAAACCCGATGCTCATGCAAACCAGAAAAACGCGCCTTTTTCACAAAACGATGCAATTCCGGCGCAATTCCAGTGCTTTGTGAAAAATAAACAATATATTTTGTGAAACACAAACAAGGTGTCTATGTCTCTGACTCATTTTCGAGCCGAGTGGCTCTCGAATATTCGTGGTGATGTATTGGCTGGTACGGTGGTGGCGCTTGCGCTCATCCCCGAAGCTATCGCATTTTCTATTATCGCGGGTGTTGATCCAAAGGTCGGGCTTTATGCCTCCTTTTGCATTGCCGTGGTGATTTCCATTGTCGGTGGAAGACCGGGCATGATTTCCGCAGCCACTGGTGCCATGGCGCTGGTGATGGTAACACTGGTGAGGGAACAGGGGCTGGAGTATCTGCTGGCAGCCACAGTGCTGACGGGCATTATCCAGATAGTGGCAGGTGCACTGCGACTGGGCTCACTGCTCAGATTCGTGTCCCGCTCGGTGGTCACAGGATTTATCAATGCCCTGGCGATTCTGATATTCATGGCACAACTGCCTGAGTTTGAAGGCGCAGGCTGGCAGATGTATGCGATGGTGGCCGCAGGACTGGGTATTATTTACGGTTTGCCTTACATCACAAAAGCTGTTCCTTCGCCGCTCATAGCGATTGTGGTGCTTACCGCATTCAGCATACTTATGGGGCTGGATTTACGCACAGTCGGCGATATGGGGCAATTGCCTGATACCTTACCGATATTTCTTGTTCCGGATATTCCACTGAATTTTAAAACCCTGATGATTATCCTGCCCTATTCCGTAACCCTGGCGGCAGTAGGACTTCTGGAAACACTGATGACGGCGGTGATCGTGGATGACCTGACCGACACACCAAGCCAAAAAAACCGTGAATGTGCAGGGCAAGGTATTGCCAATATCCTGGCCGGGTTGTTCGGTGGCATGGCAGGTTGCGCAATGATTGGACAATCCGTCATTAACATCAAATCTGGAGGACGCGGCAGGCTTTCCACCTTCTTCGCCGGAATGTTTTTGCTCTTTCTTCTTTTGGTGCTGGCTGACTGGGTCAAACAAATACCTATGGCGGCACTGGTGGCCGTGATGATCATGGTGGCGTTTGGTACGTTCAATTGGGCTTCGCTCAAAAACCTCAAAACCCATCCGAAAACATCCAGCCTTGTCATGATGACAACCGTTATTGTCGTCGTATACACACACAACCTGGCACTGGGCGTATTCATCGGCGTATTGATGAGTGCCTTGTTCTTCGCCAGGAAAGTCTCACGCTTGATGCTGGTAGAAACGGAGCTGGTCGAAGAAGGAAAGCACCGTATTTACCGTGTGTATGGACAGATTTTCTTTGCATCAGCAGATAATTTCTCGGCACAGTTTGATTTCAAGGAAGTACTTGAAAAGCTGACCATCGATATGAGCCAGGCGCATTTCTGGGATTTAACTGGCGTGGGGGCATTGGATAAGGTAGTGCTGAAATTCCGCCGTGAAGGAACAGATGTGGAAATTCTCGGCATGAACGAAGCCAGTGCAACCATTGTTGAAAAACTCGGCATTCATGACAAACCGGATGCTATGGAGCTGATGCTGAAACACTAAAAAAGGCAGGAACCATGGGCAAGATCATCGCATGTCTCGACGGATCAGCATATGCTGACAGCGTCACGCATTTGAGCGCATGGGCACATATGCGCACTGGTCTTGCCATTTCTCTGCTGCATGTGGTTGCCCCTCATTCCGAGGTAAAAATCAAAACCGACCTGACAGGTCAGCTTGGACTGGGGGCACAGTCGACCCTTTTGGAGGAACTCACAAAACGCGATGAAGAACATGGCAAGCTGGAACTGAAAAAAGGCCAAAAGATATTGGCTCATGCGAAGGAAAAACTGGCGACCAGTGGCATCACGCAGCCGGAAGTCCTTCACCGTCGAGGCGCGTTTTTCGAAACAATTACCGAACTCAAGGAGCAGGCGGAACTGATTGTGATGGGTAAACGCGGTGAGCATCACCATGCCGCGCCTGACCATCCTGGCTCCAACCTTGAGCCTGTGGCACGCGTTATCCATAAGCCGTTGCTGGTTGCCAGCCTGGAAACAACGCCAGTCAAGAGATTTCTGATCACCTATGATGGCAGCCCCTCCGCGAATAGAGCGGTGGCGTATGTGGCCAGCAATGTACTGCTCAAAGGCCTGGAGTGTCACCTGCTGACAGTGAGCAAGGCCACACAGCAAGCGCAAGAAATGATGAAACAGGCAAAAGATAAACTGCAAGCCGCTGGCATGAATATTCGCTCCGAACTCAGGCAGGGCACATCAGTGGAGACTATCGTATCTGAATATATTAGCGCGCATAACATCGACCTGCTGGTCACCGGTAGCTATAGCCATTCAAAAATACACAGCCTGATACTGGGCCCTGAATCCGTGACCTCCTGATTCCTGACACAATACTGTTTCTCAACAAGCATGAGACATTGACATCCTCTCCACCCTGAAGGACGGGGCTTGCCGCGCAAGGGGGCAAGAAAGCGGTGAAATGTATCAACAGCTGGGCCGCCGACTGAAGCTTGAGTCGGCGGCCCCCGTATCAACCCATACTCTCGATCACGACCGGCACCGACGGCAGGTTCCGTCGCACAAAAGTTCAGATACAACAATGACACTGTCACAGCGAGGATCCGGGCACCGAACCCGACACGATGTCGTTTAAATCAGGCGTCGGATTTGCTGTCTCTCCGGGCACTTTCCATAGCATTTTTTGCTAATGTGATAGAACAACTTTGGCAAGGACGCTATGCCCATGAACCCCGTTAATCATTCGCCATCCTCCTCCGGCTCACCCCCAACAACGGTGCAGACAGAAAGGGAGAACCTCTCAGCGGACAAGGCAACCAGATCAATTCCGGACGCGACCCCACTCCTGGCAGGCACACCACTTGGCACAAGGTTGCAAATGCGTGGACTGAAAGCCGTTAAAATGGCGTTTGTGCATCCCAAAGCAACCTTTGATCTGGCCTTTGGCCGGTTAGCCACAATGCGGGAGACAAATCCTGCCAAGTACCTTGAAGAGCTCAACGACCTGTCCACGTCCAGCAAAAACCGCCAGTTTGTCCTGCAGGAAGGACAGCTGTTAAAACAAAACCATTCTGATCTGAAACGCCCAATCGAAGAACAGCAACGAACCGCCGCCGCTGTATGGCTTGAACATATTTGTGAGGAAACTTCTCCGGAAGACTTGCCAGACCGCCTGACAGCATTCTCAGAATGCACACGTGATCTCAACATTCCCCGTGTTATGGTTGACCGCCATTCCGAATTTGGCGCTAGCCTGTTAGCACTCTCGCGACAGATTGCACGACACACAGATGATTATTCTTTAGACCAATTCAGAAGCTTACAGGAAGCTTTTCACGACATAGCGTCCATAATCGAAAAAGGACAAAGTACAGATCAAACAACGCTCCCCAGATATTTGAGTAAGACACTCGATCGACTGGACGCTCAGGTCTATAAAATGGAAGAGCCCATTCGTGAAATATATATGGACGCCACAAACGTACGAATACGAAATGCCGCCAGTTCAGAATTGAGCGAAGATGATGGGGCTACCTCCCCCATGCATTTCACAAGTGATCTGAGCACCATTGACGAAGAGATATCCGCTGAGTCTGTGGAAGAGTTACTAACAACTGTTCGGAAAGATCCCGATAACGAAGAAGCCTGGAGCATCTACGACGAAGTAGCTGACAGCCTCAGCAAGGAAGAGCAACGGCGCTTCCTCACCCTGGCGTTAGACAATAATCCTGAACGCACAGAGGCGTCAGTCCGACTGGAATTGCTGGATTTGGTGGTGCAAGAACGCCCGAATCCTTAAAAAACAAGGAAGACAGGCAAGGGGATGCCACCATCAGCCATGCAATCAAGAAACTGACCGGAGGATAGTTGTCTGGTCCCGAACGATTGCATGGACTTGAAATGAATACTTCAGCCCCTTGTCCAGGCCGTTCCCAGGCGGACTATGGCGCAGGCGGACTCAACGGGATTCGTTGCTCTGGCAGACCGCCAGAGCTCAGCGGAACAGCCATAACAGCCAGCACCTGTTCTTTGTCAGCCATTCGTGCTTCGTCATTGCCTCTCTCAGCCTGAAGGCACCTTCCAACGTTTTCCCTGCTGACGCCGACGCCGAAAAAAATCCGACAGCAACTGCGAACAATCCTGCGCCAGCACCCCCGAAACCACCTGCACCCTATGGTTGAGCCCCTCCTGCTCCAGCACCCGGGCCCGGCTGGCCACAGCACCGGCCCTGGGCTCGCTGGCACCATACACCAGCCGCTTGATGCGACTATGAACCAGAGCTCCGGCACACATACAGCAAGGCTCGAGGGTCACATACAGATCACAATCGACCAGCCGGTAATTGGCGCGCGCCCTGGCCGCAGCGCGCAGCGCCAGAATTTCCGCGTGGGCGCTGGGGTCCGTGCGACTGACCGGACTGTTGTACCCCCAACCCAGCAGCTCCCCCTGGCAGACCACCAGAGCACCCACCGGCACCTCATCCAGAGCGGCCGCCAGCCGGGCCAGCTCCAGTGCCTTGCCCATCCAGCGGGCATCTTCCTCCGGCTCAGACAACAGACGCACCCGACTCACAGAAGTTCCAGCACTCCGGTCAAATGAGGACGTCCGCTCGCAGAACACAGCAGGAACCGGACCTCAGCCTCTTCCAGCGGCGTATGGCTGAACTCCACCTGGCCCGGCAGAAACGCCGGCGTTTTGAAGCGGACATCAACGGCCAGCGGCACCGGTCCCGTCTGCTCCATCAGGGCGGCCAGACAGCGTGCCTTCGACCAGAGACCGTGCGCTATGGGGCGTCTGAAACCAAACAGCCGGGCCGTGAGCGGCCACATGTGAATCGGATTTCGATCCCCCGACACGCGTGCGTAGCGGCGTCCCAGATCGGCGGGAAGCTTCCAGCTTTGCAGCACCTGCCAGTGCTGCACAGGCTGTTGTGGCTTCTTGCCACCAGATTCCGGAGTCGCCCGCCGGCTCAGATTGGTGCTTGTTCCCTCCCAGACCAACTCACCATCGGCTTGTATCCGGGTCTCTATGTCAAATTCAAGACCGGCCTTCTGCTCACGAGCACTGCCCAATGTACACTCAATGTGCAGCAGCGCACCCTTTTCGACCGGGCGGTACTGACGAAAACTGTTGCGTATATGGATCAACCCCATGGGCCGAAGCGGCATGGCAGGATCAACAAGAAGCTGCATATGCAAGGGAAAGGCCATCACCTGCGGCCAGCTGGGCGGAAGATAACGGCTTGCCGCAAAATGGCAGATCTGCTCGTAACGCCTGACAGCCGACAGCTCCGGGCGCACACCGGGGACACAGACGCCCAACTGCGGCAAAGTCCCCGAATGTTCTTTTTTGACAGCTGCCCGACCATACAAGGCCAGCAGGGAAGGCACACCGGAAAGAACCAATGTCTGCGTATCAGTCATGTGCTGTTCCTTATAGGGGAAAGGTGCATGGGAGAAAGGTGCAGGATCATACCACCTGTCCCGGACGAGTGCCCGGCCAGTCTGGCGGCGATCTGCTGTATCACCCCCGGTCGCAACTAACCCACAGTCGTGTTGTCAAACACACATGGTCCTGTATCCCCCCCGGAAACAGAACCGACAGAGGACAACAGATCACCATCGAGGAGCCCAGGAGTCCAGGCATGCCGACCTTGCAGACCGCCCCCCGCTCGCCCCATCCCGCGCTGTGCCGCACGGGCACACGCCGACCGCAACCCGGCTCGCCCCGGCCTGCAACAACAGCGAAGTCACAGCTGGCACCGCGCCTTGCCACCCCGGGGCGCACGCCTGCCACGCCCATCGCAGTAGCCAGCACCAGGATGCCAGACGAAGAAACAACACCTGTTACGGGCAGGCTGCAACAGTCTGACACAGCTATTTCAGCGGCTGATCTGGCACCGGTCCAGGCCCTGCCCCCTGAAATCCTGTACCAGATATTTCTCTATCTGCCGCTCTCCAGCCTCAACAGCTGCGCCCTGGTCTGCCACAGCTGGTACGCCAGTCTGCCCCCTGTCAGAATGCGGCTGCCTGCCTGGCTCAACAGCCTGTCCCACAGCCAGCACCCCGAATTCCTGCAGCTGGCAGACGGCTACAGCAGTCGCACACGCCCCTGGCTGGCCAGCCAGCGCTGCCCAGGGCTCCCCCTGCTGGACCGCCAGCACCAGGAGCTGTTACGCCTGCAGGAACGGCTGCAACAGTGTCAGCAGGCACCGCAACAGGTGCAGCGCCTGCGGTACCAGGTCCTGCGGGCACGCTGCCTGTTGTCCGGGCTCATTCGCTACAGCCTGTACCAGCACATGCTCCAGACACCACAGCTGACCTTGCAGCCTGCCCGCATCAGTCAACCCGCCGGCCAGTCGGTGAGTGAGTTCACATTCAGCCGGTGCGGTCGCTGGCTGGCCTCAAGCTACAGCACTGAGGCCACCGGCCCTGCGTTTTTCCGCATTCATGCCTTGCGGGGCACCTGCTGGAAAGAAGAAACGCTGATTCCCCCACCCGACAAGCCGGTGGCAAGCCGCGAATTCAGCCAGACGACATCAACCCTGTTCTTCAGCGCGCACGGCAGTGACCTGGCCACCTGGCACAAACAAATGGGCACAGAAAACTGGAAACGCGTCCAGCTGTACAGCATCAAAAAAGACTACGAGATCAAACGCATCATTCCCATGGTATCTGGTGATCTGATCGCAATGTGCAGGGGCGTGCAGGCGCCAGTGAACAGAATGGTACTGATCTTTCGCCCCTCACCTGACGGGCAGGGCTGGGAGCCGCCGATGCCGCACTTCTACACAACCCGCTGCATAGTGACACCCATGCCCTGTCACAACCTGCTGGCCATAGGAATCGCCAAACTGCCCCGGATGTCCATTTATTACAGCAATCAGGTGCACATCTGGCACCGGAAACCGGTACCAGGCGGGTCGGCCGTCTGGAGCTGTCAGGTATCTGTCCTGCGTGCGCGCCTGATCCCGGTAGCATCCCTGCGTTTCAGTCTGGACGCACGCCATCTGCTGGCACTGCTGTCCGACGGCCAGGTATTGCTGTCGACTCTGGACAGCCAGTACCAACTGCAGGAGCAAGTGAGAATATCCTCCTGTATAGATCCGCACATCGACCAGCTGCACCTGCAGGCCCCCTTTCATCACGACAGCAAACAGTTTGCACTGCCACGCAGTCTGCGCAACATCCAGTTATGGCATCAGAACCAGAGCGACCACTGGCGCGCCGGGGAAACACTCGAGGTGCCATCCTCGCCTGATGACAGTCCTGACGAAAAGCTGCTCGGGGTTGCCTGGTCCAGCGACGGACGACTTCTTGCGCAACGCACTTCCCGACAAGTGAACATTTGGTGCCGGAATCAGACCGGCCATTGGCAACACCAGGTGCAGCGCAAGAATCATGATGCCAATGCGCCCGCACCGAACCTGATGCTGCTGCATGTGCAAGGCGCGGTATGCACCCAGGCCGCCGACCCCCTGCTTCGGCTCTGCATGCACGGGGCAGCCGAAAATGGACAAATTGTCACAAAAAGCGACATGCCCTTCGCGCTGCCACTGACAAGCAGTACAACAGACGGGCTGTCGCTGACAGCAGGCTTCAGCGATGAACCCTTTTCTCTGCGGCTGGGTGGCCCGCCACGCGATACAAACCCTCAAGCTGCACTCCAGCCACCCTGAGCGGACATCGGGCTTTGCAGGGGAGCCAGCGGCCCGCCCGGCTGTCCGTGAGCCACCCCCCTGCCATAGAGAAACGCTATTCCCATGGCCATGGAACCCTGGCCGGACGCCAGCCGGCACGGAGGAACAAACGACCCGCCAGGCTGTCTACCAGCCAGATCCCGTGCATAAGAAAAGGTATCCCTATGGCCATGCCTCCGGTGGGTCTGATGAACCCGCCAGCCCCACCCACCGCAACACAAGAGCCCAGCCCCCTGCCAGAGCCGGTCGCCTTTGGGCGTGAGATCGCAGCCGCACGGGAGCAGCGCGGCCAGCCGGAGCCTGACCAACCGCAAGTGACCGCATCCCCACCGCAGGCCGGCGTCTCCTCCCATACCGCTGACCGCCTGCCACCCACCTGGTCCCACCTGCCCCCCGAGCTGCTGCAGCAGCTATTGCTCTACCTGCCGCTCTCCAGCCTCAACAGCTGCGCCCTGGTCTGCCGTCACTGGTACGCCAACCTGCCCGCCATCAGAATGCAACTGGCCCGGTGGCTCAGCAGCATCCCCTACCCGCAGCAATCGGCTTTACTGCTGCCACTGGCAGACGGTTATAGCAGTCGCTCCCGACCCTGGCTGGCCAGGCATCACTACCGGCTGCTCCCCCTGCTGGACCGCCAGTACGCAGAGCTGTTACGGCTGCGCAAGCAGCTCCGGTCGTGCCAGCGCGGATCGCCACAACAACAGACATGCCTGAGGGACGAGCACAGGGCACGCACCCTGCTGTCCGGACTCATTCGCTACAGCCTGCACCATCAAATGATCCAGATCGAACAGCTGACTCTGCAGCCCATAGGCATCAGGCAAACGCATAGACAGCCCATGTCCACTTTTCACCAAAGCTTCTGTGGTCGCTGGCTGGCTGCGCACTACGACATTGAAGACAGAGGTCCTCAGTTAAGCATCCACGCCTTGCGTGCGGGCTGCTGGAAGGAAGAGCGCCTGGTGCCCCGCCCAGCCACCCCCTTGATCGACTACCAGTTCAGCATAAGTTCTGCAAACCGGCTGGTGAGCGCACATCCTGATCATATCTGCAGCTGGGATAGGCAAGAGGGTACAGACATCTGGCAAGGAAGGCGCCTGCAGAGCGCACACAAAGGCTACCAATTCGTACAGATCATGCCCATGGCATCTGGTGACCTGCTGACCCTGTCCCGGGCCTTGCGCGGCGCGGCAAGCCTGCTGCAGATCCTGCCTCCATCGTCTGACGGCGCAGGCCAGGCACAACCCCTGTCCCACTTCTACACAGCTGGTTACCTCATGCGACCCAAGCGGGTGGCCAATCTGCTGGCTTTGGCCATGCTGCATCCGCAATCTTGCCCCGGCGGCATCCAGATACACGTCTGGTACCGGATACCGCTATCAGGCAGGACAAGCCCGTGGAGCTGCCAGGTATCTACCATCAAAGCCCACCATAAGCAGGTGACCGCATTGAGCTTCAGCCCGGACGGACGCCAGCTGTTGATCCTTCTGTCCGACGGACAAGTGTGCCTGTCTACCCTGAATGCACAGCACGAACTGCAGGAACAGATGACGCTGCGCTCCTGTCTTGACCGGCACGCCAACGGCCATACCCTGCAAAACCTGTTTCAAAGCAACAACGGCGAACAACTCGCACTGCCCCTTGGCCTGCACCAGATCCAGTTGTGGCACCGGGATGAGAATGACCGATGGCAAGCCGGACAAACAGTGGAAGTGCCCCCGGATCCCGCTGATGTCCCTGGCGAACGGCTGCTCAAGCTTTATTTGCTCAACCAGGGATCCCTTCTTGTCAGACACACGACCAGGCAAGTGAACATCTGGCATTTGAACAACCTTGGGCACTGGCAGCCACAGGTGCAGCGCAAGACGCGGGCTGGTGCGCCTGCACCCTGTGTTTTTGTGAACGAGCTTGCTGGTGTTATATGCACAAAGGCGGACGACCCGGGCCCCAGACTCTGGATTCATGGGACAGATCAGAATGGACGACTGATCAAAAAAGCCGACAGGATCTTTCGTGCGTCGCTGCCAAAGAATGTCGCCTGTCCAGACGGGCTGTTGCTGGTGACCGGTTCCAGGCGGGCGCAAGTCATGCAGCAGCTGGTCGGCCTGCCAACCGACGCCGGGGCACCACGGGGACTGTCAGCCTGACCGGATCCCGGACCACACAGGGAAACAATCGGCCTGCCCGGTTGTCTGAGGGGCAAGCCCCCTCTACTGAGAAAAGGTATCCCCATGGCCATGCCCCCAAGGGCGCTGAGGAAACAGCCAGCCCCACCCACCGCACCACAAGAGCCCAGCGCCCTGCCACCGCCAAAGTCGGTCGCCTTTGGGCGTGAAATCGCAGCCGCACGGGAGCAGCCCGAAAAACACACCGGGGAGCCGCCCGACAAGAAGGACCGGAATCCGTCAGAACCGACCGCATCCCCACCGCAGGCCAGCGTCCCCTCTCACACCGCTGACCGCCTGCCACCCGCCTGGTCCCACCTGCCCGTCGAGCTGCTGCAGCAGATATTCCTCTGCCTGCCGCTCTCCGCCCTCGGCCCCTGCGCACTGGTCTGCCGTCACTGGTACGCCAGCCTGCCCAGTACCCGGCGTCATGTGACCACTTGCCTGGAGGAGATGTCCCTGGCACGACGCCATGTCATGCGACACTTTGCTACCAGTTATCGCCTCCGCGCCCTGTCGTGGCTGAAAGCGCACCGATCCCGGCTGGTGCCGCAGCTGGAAGCCCAGTACCGGGAATGGAGCTCTCAAGGTCAGCTGCCGCTGGCATCATTACAGAACCGGCAGCAAGAGATCAGCCGTGACTTCCTGTCCCTGTTGGTGCATTACAGTCTGCGCCAACAAACAAGGCAACTGTGTCAGCTGAGGCTGGAGCCTTTCACAATACAGCGGCTCCCACGCCCTGTTGCCCTGGCAGAATTCAGCCCTTGCGGCGGCTTCCTGGCCGCAGCCTGCCGCAACGTCCACACCGGCGCGGCCTCCAGCCTGCGCCTGTGTGCCTGGACACAGGGCCGGTGGAACACGGCGGTTCTTGATCCCCCACCAGACGAGCCTGTCAGGGCATTCACCTTCAGCAAGCACCGCCCGGACAGGCTGATCACGGCATCCTGCGACAGAATCATCGTTTGGGACAAAGACGCCGACACAGGCAACTGGCATCGTAGCTGTGAGCGCCGGTACGCGGTGATGAATCCGGTCCGTATTATTATTTCGATGGCCGATGGTGACTTCATCACAGTCTGCTCAGATACTCTCATCGGGAAGTCAATTGAGCTGAATTTCTTCCAGTGCATAGACCAGGCACTCCATGGCAGGCAACAGGTCTACAACTGCCAGGCATTAGTCGTCCCACGCCACAACCGTGACGACCAGCGCCCCCGTTATCTGGCATGGCACACAGAGCTGGGGCAGCTGGCTGTTGTCATGGAGGCGGACTGCCAGAAGCCGGGCCCGCACGGACACACGTCCATACATATATGGAGCAAAGGGATAGCGGAGGGCACTCCCGACAGCTGGGACTGCCAGGTATCAGACCTCGAACCGGAACTGGGCAGCGCCGTCATCCAGGACATCAACTACAGTCCGGACGGTCGCCACCTGATGACCCTGAACCAGAACAACCGCATCTTCCTGTGGGCACTGGATCCGCGCTGCAGACTGCAATGGAAACTGACGGTGACCACCCAGCCTGCCATCGCGCTGCTGAGCGCACGGGCCTGCTTCCGGGCTGACGGCCAGCAGCTGGCAGTGTGCCGCTGCCCCCATCAGATCCAGTTCTGGAATCTGGATGAGGCTGCTGACTGGATCGGCGGGACAACACTGGACATTGTCCCACAGGCCCGGCAAGCCCCGCACCAGTCTGACCGGAAACTGATCCGGCTGCTGCTGTCAGGCAATGGCCAGACGCTCGCACGCTGCACCATGACCAGTCTGGACATCTGGCACAGGGGCGGCACCGACGTCTGGCAGCCGCTGGTGCAACACCAGTCCCCCTGCGCGGCACCACGCCCACCGCTGGCCTTTCTGGTGGGCTCCGGCGATCTGCTGGCCGCAACGGCAGGCGATACCCAGGGAACCTTGTGGCTGTATGGCGCGGATCACGCAGGGGAACTGGTCAGAAAAGACTGCATAACGACCGGCGCTCCTGTCAGTTTGCTCACTGCCAGCGCAGATGGGCTGACCCTGATGGTCTGGTGCAAAAACAGCCGACCACTCTTCCTGCAACCGGCCGGCATGAATGCCGTACAACCGGGACCCCCATAGCAGCCTGAGCTGCGGGAACTGCAGCCCTCTGCGGAGTCCTGAAAACTGGCATCTCTTTCTGAAGGGCTCCTCTCATGCCATACCACAACAAAACTGACAGACGTAGCGCCGACGGAAACCTGCTGCCATTGGCATTGTCCCGACAACACAAGTCACTGAGGGATAACCGCCATGACCACCCCGGCGTGCCCTGTGCCCCGCTCAGACCCACTTGCCGCAGCACAGGAGCTGGTGTCTGGTGAGCTGTCCTGCGCTTCCGCTCCAGGTCACACACTGGCCCTGCGCCCTGCGCCCATGCCCACCTGTCTGACACATATCCACGCCTTGCCTGCTGAGATGCTGTACCGCGTGTTCGGCTATCTCACCTTGTTCTCCCATGGCCAGTGTGCGCTGGTGTGCAGCATGGATCAGCTCTCCCTGCTGCTGGCGGTCCAGAACAGAACGGTTTTCCTGCAGCTGACGGGCCCGCCATCAGCCAATACAGCCGGACAGGATCAACAACAGCAACCCTGTGCAGCCTGGAACTTGCAGGCACTGGTCCTGTCTCAACCGCCACGACTCTTGTCTGGAAGGTCCATGGCCCATGAATGTCTCCCCGCATAGCGCACAGGACACCGGCCTGACAGAAGCCACACCAGGATTCCCCCTGCACAAACAGCCGGGTGCCAGTCACCCACCCGATCCAACAGGGGACAGCCGGGGCTTGACATGCACCATCACAACTTGCCAGCAGGAAGAGCACAAGACTGCACCAGACGCAGGCGCGACAAGGCCCTCATCCCAAAGCCTGGCCTCTATCGCGACTATCCCGGACGAACTGCTGTGCCATATCTTCAGCCTCCTGCCAGTTTCCACACACAGCCAGTGTGCATTGGTGTGTCGCCGCTGGTATGCCCGCCTGCCGGACACCCGCTTGCGCGTGATGCGATGGCTGAAACAGTACCCTTATGCGGATATCGGCAATCCTGATCAGCTGGCGGCCGCTTACAGCTGCCGCACGCGTCCCTGGTTTGCCAGGTTCCGGCATCCCTTTTTGCCCGTGCTGGACCGCCAGCATCAGGAGCTGCTGCGGCTGAGGCAATGCCCGCCGCAAGAGCCCATGCCAGACCCCAGGGCAGGGGCAGCTCAACAGGAGCAGATAGCCCACCAGATGCTGTCCAGCCTTATTCAGTACAGCCTGCAGCGGGAAATACCGCCGGGACAGCTGAGCCCGCGCATTGTCGCTATGCCTTGCCCGCCGACCGAGCGGGTGCTGACCTTCTCGACCAGCCCCTGCTGCCGCTGGCTGGCCATGCGCTGCCAACGCGCTCCCGATTCCATATGCCTGCGTCTGTATGGCTGGCAAAGCGGAAACTGGCAAGAACAAACGCTGCTTTCCCAGCCAGATCAGCCTGCCGCCACCTGTGGATTCGCCCATCTCCAACTCAACAGGCTGTTCAGCATCCATGGTCATGATGTGCTGGTGTGGCAGCCCCAGCCCGATACAGGGCTCTGGTTCCCGACACTCCTGTACAGTGTCCAGTCTCCCTACCGCCCCTTCTTCCTGGCTCTTATGCACAACGGTGATTTTGTCAGCCTGTCCTACAAGGAAGATGAGCATGCGCATTATGTGATACAGACTTCACGCTATCGGGCAGACCAGGACAGCTGGGAACTCCTGCCGGACCGACTCTATGCCAACACGCGCCAATGGATTGCCCTGACGCTGGGTACCGATCTGCTGGCGCTGGTCTTTGGCACCGTCGTTACCAGAGAATCTCCTTTATACAACAACGCACTACTGCTCTGGGGAAAAGGATTCAACGCTGATCACCCTGAGGCCTGGAGCGCACAGTGGTACTTTCTCAAACACCGGAACAGTGCCCTTGTCGGAATAGAGATCGGCCCCGGGGCTCGCCATCTGCTGGGGCTGCTGCTCAACAGGCGGCTGTGCCTGTGGGAACTCGATACACAGAACAAAATCCTTGTGGCGCAGCGGGAGATACAGTGCGACCTGACCTTCCCCTTGTCAGGGGTGGCAGCAGCACCCTTTCGCAGCGATGGGAGACAGCTTGCCCTCCCCGGCGCCCCGTACAGGATCCAGCTGTGGGACCTGGATGACAGCGGTCAATGGCACTGCGGCGCTACACTGGAGACCCCCCCCTCACTGCGAGAACACGTCGGCCACAGGATTCGCAGCCTGATACTGGCTACCGATGGACGCACCCTGGTCAGGCTCACCGAGAAGAGCGTCACCATCTGGCGCCAGGATGCATGTGGGCATTGGCACTTTGTGACGCAACGCCACACACACAGTGCCAATGCCTCCCCGCCGGGTGCATCCCTGCTGCCCTGCGGAGCGGTCTGCACTACGGCAGGGGATGCCGAACCCGGCTTGTGGATTCATGTTCCCGACCATAACGGGCAGCTCGTCAGACAGGTCAGTCTGCCCACTGACCATTCCCTCATCAATACGACGACGGACGGACTGACCCTGATTCTTGGTCATGGGGAATTCCTCAGTTTCCTGCACCTGACCGGCCCCGGCAACGCGGCTGTGCTCCACAGGAATTGACGCTCGCCCTGACACAAGCACACGCGGGGAGGAACTGTGGCCTGCCAGCTGGTCAGTGGCCCCTGAGGTGACTTGTGGGCTCATGGGCCTGACAGCAACGGATGCTGGATACAAAAGGCCAGTTTGGGTGTCGGCAAGCCGGTCGCGTCAATGCTGACAGGCCCGGCCGGGCTATCGCTCGCTGATTTTGCGTACCGCAGCAGCGCCCCGTTTACCGATCAGCTCAATCTCGTCTGTTCCAGGAGCCATCTTCCTTTACTGTGCGCGAGGATAGTCTTTACTGTGCACGAAGGTGGTGCAGGTGCGGGTCCGGATGCAAAAGTGCATGCGTTGCGGCAATTATCCGTGGAACAGATATCCGGGGAACAAAAGAGGAGCGCCTGAGCCTGTCTATCGACGAACTGAAGATAGAGCTCCTTCATAACTTCAAGGATGCTCTGCGCGCGCGGCGACTTTCTCCTGTCCTGTGCGATATGCGGGAACTCAGACAAATTTGGCGTGCCGCAAACCACATTGGCCCCCAAAGAGGCGGAGCAGCCTACTGCTGTCTGCGTACCCCCTGGCCAGATCCATCGTTTCAGGCGGGATCTCGTTGAATGTTGTGTCGAGGAACACGAGCGGAACCAAAATGAAAAAAACGATCCCAATGATATAAGAGTGACGGGAACTTTCGAGCCGGCCAGGTTGTCTTATGCATACAGTGTTCGGTCCCCGATGGATAAATCCCCATGGCCATGCCTCCCGCTCCTGTCTCTCCCGTACCCATGATGGCACCTGAGTCCGGTGACCGTCCCGGTCGCTCGTTCAGCCCGACGGGCTTTGGCTCGCCGCCCCGGCTCATCAGCGCGGGCTCGCCGCCCGGCTCCCCCGGCCCTGAGCCTGCCATCCGGCCGCAGCTCACAACCCATGGCTTGCACCCCGACGCCCTGGATCCGGATCTGCCCGCCTTGTCGCAGACACAGACGCAGGCCCTGGCCCAGACCCTGCCCACCGAGCTGCTTCATCGGATATTTCTCTACCTGCCCGTTCCGGTTCATGGTCAATGTGCACTGGTGTGCCGCCATTGGTACGCCTGCCTGCCCGATTCCCGCACGCGGGCCATCGCCAGCTGGGTAGTACGATGCTCTCCCAGACTGCAAGCTGCCGGTGCAGCATTGGTACCCGGCTATGGCTGCCGCACGCAACCTTTTCTGCAAGGTTCAGGTTGCGAACCACTGCCAGCACCGCACACAGCGCATTGTTTCCCGGGCCTTCTGCACTACAGTCTGCTGCAACAAAAATGCCAGGCTGCGCAATTGGCACTGGAACCGGCGGCTATCGACTGGAATGCGACTATCCGTCATGCCTCCCACCTTTTCAGCCCCTGCAGCCGCTGGCTGGCAGCAAAATGCAGCGGGCCCAAAACGAAAAGCAAACCCTTTCTGAAAATTTATGGCTGGCACAACAACCGCTGGCAGGAGGAGGCCTTGTCCCAGCCGTCGAAATATCCTCCCGCAGCCTACTGTTTCAGCTATAAGCCAGCCGCCACCATGATCAGCTGCCACAGCTGGAAAGTGCTGGCCTGGCAGCGAACGCTGGATAAGCCCTGCTGGAATCGCACTCTTGTCTACAGATCACAGGAGCTGTACGTGCCTTGCTCGCTGGTGACAACCCTTGACGGTGATCTGATCGTCTACTGCCGTCATATACACGGACAGCCGGAGTGTCAGCTGTCGTTTTTCAGCTACCAGCAGGGCGAGCAGGGCTGGAGAAAACTGCAAACCCTGTCTTACCGCAGCTTCCCGCAGTGGGGCTGTATGTACGAGCTTGGAGTCATACTGGGCCTGTCCACACCCAGCCCTGAACCTGGTTTCTATCAGAATGTGATGCATGTCTGGAAAAAGAACAGCGATAACCCAAAGGCCCCATTCTGGAGCTGCCGGATGTTTCCCCTTCACATCTACCACACCACCTTTAGATGGGTGTCAACCAGCCCGGATGGTCGTCACCTGGTGATTTTGTTCGAGAGCGGTCGGATCTGTTTGTTGGGCATTGATGAGAAGAGCCCTGTACCGGAGGAGCACTATATAGATTGCGCCAGCAACCTGCGGGGCCGGCCGATCCATTGCTTCCGCGACGACAGCCGGCAACTGGTTGTGCCTTTTCACCGGGACTCCTTCATGCTTCTGAGCAAGAACCAGGACGGCCACTGGGCAAATGAACAGCTCATGGCCATTCTTCCTGTCGCTGACGATCTTTCCCACAGCCCGCTGCAAGACATGCATATGTCTGTCGATGGTCGCACCCTGATGCGGCTATGCACCGGCCAGATCGACATTTTCCGCAAGGACAACACCGACTGCTGGCAAAGGGTGACCAGACGCCAGATTGTCGCTTCTCATGACCCCAAACCGCTGGGCAAATTTCTGCCACCGGAACAGATGCTCTGTGCAACAGTCAGTGGAGCGGAAGGCGACCTGTGGATTCATGGACCTGACAGCAACGGAGACTGGGTCAAAAAAGCCAGCTTCCGTGTCGGCAGGCCTGTGGTGGTTATGAATCCCAGCCCGGACGGGCTATCGCTGTTGCTGACATGCAAGGAAGCACACCCCATCATGTTACAGCTGAGCACTGTACCCGATGATGAGGGTGCCCTTTCCCTCCAGCCACAAGAGGGCCAACAGGAGCCTGGGCTCTGACCCTGCTACCCCGACTCGCGCGCTCCCGGGATGAGCGCTGCCGCTGAGGTGATAGCGCGGACAGTTTTTCCGCCCCCATCCTCACCTGTCATGCTGGTACCGGGGCCGCCCTCCTGGCATATAACAGCGGTACCGATCCGGAAAAAAGCAGGAGAAGAGGAGCCTGCCGGCACGACACCAGCCCGGGCTTTCCCGGCCGCGCCGGGAACCACCACAGCACCAGACTGTCCAAACAGGGAGGACACAGTGAGGCTTACCGGCCATGAATATTTCGCCATCTCACCCAGGCACAACATCGGAGGCTGGTCTCCACCAGAAGCCGGAAGTCTGTAAGCCACCCGGCGCTGCAGCTTCCCGCCGCAGTCTGACCCCCACAAGGACTGCCGAAGGCGACTCACCCCGTCTGCCGAGGCGGGAACAGTCCTCTGCCGCCGCTCCGTCCCCGGATTCGCCCCCCGCCTGGCGTCCGGATGCTCTCCCGACTTTGCCTGACGATGTCCTTGACCAGATATTCAGCTACCTTGCCCTCTCAACCTATGGTCAGTGTGCACTGGTATGCCACCGCTGGCGCGCCAATCTGCCCGGCATCAGACTGCGCCTGGCCCAGTGGCTGCGGAAAAATCCGCTCCCACCGCAGCTGGCGCCAGACCAGGGCGCTGCCGGTTATGTCAGCCGCACACGCCCCTGGCTGATCCAGCACCGGCACCCCGACCTCCCCGTGCTGGAATGCCAGCATCAGGAGCTGCTGCGGTTGCAGGCACAACACCGGCTGTCATCCCCGACGCCTGCCAGCAGACACCAGGAAAAAGTAGCGCGTCTTATGCTGTCCGGGCTCATTCGCTACTGCATGGAACGCCAGCAAATCCCTGCCGGGCAGCTGCGTCTGAAACCGGTCAACATCCCTTTTG
>Ga0209021_1001369_pt1 | contig 24558 bp, 12 predicted proteins | sample PinacodermFT_FD_187299 | JGI IMG/M metagenome (GOLD analysis project Ga0209021, IMG submission 187299) | Host-associated microbial community of the marine sponge Aplysina aerophoba from Gulf of Piran - sponge pinacoderm, lysed by freeze-thaw... | ecosystem: Host-associated > Porifera > Sponge >... | reverse complement strand
GTCAGCGTGTCGTCAGCGTCAGGGTCGGTGGCCGTGATGGACGAGCCCACGTTGGTTCCGGCTGCACTGTTCTCCGCAACCTTCCGCATGGCGAACGATCCGGCGAAGGCCGGGTCCTCGTTCACGTCGGTGAGGCTGACCGTCACGCCGATGGCGTTCAGTTTGCCCTTGCTGTCGACTACGGCCACGACGATTGCGTAGGACGATTTCGCCTCGTAATCGTAGGTCATGCCCGTCTTGGTGGTTATCTGGCCCGTGGCGGCGTCGATGGCGAACGAAGTTGCGTCCGTGCCCGACAGGGAGAAGCTCAGCGTGTCGCCGTCGTCCGGGTCGGTGACATCGATGGGCGAGCCCACGCTGGTTCCCGCCGGGCTGTTCTCGGCCACCTCGCGGGTCGTAAACATGATGCCGGTCTCGTCGGCCTCGCCCTCTCCGAACACCGGTGCCTCGTTCACGTCGGTGAGGTTCACCGTCAACGTGATGCTGTCCGTGCCGCCGTTGCCGTCGGAGGCACCGACCGTGAGTGAATACGACGACTTGTCCTCGTAGTCGTAGGTCACGCCGGCTACGGTGGTTATCTGCCCCGTGCCGGCATTGATGGTGAACGCCGCCGCGTCGGTGCCCGACAGGGAGTAGGTCAGCGTGTCGCCGTCGTCAGGGTCGGTTGCGGTGACGGGCGAACCCACGTTGACGCCTCCCGCGCTGTTCTCAGCCACCTGCCGCGTCGTAGATGCGCCAGGGAAGGCGGGGTCGCCGTTGACGGGCGCAGCTTCCTCGTCTACGTCCGTCAGGTTGACCGTCACGCTGATGCCCGACAGGTAGCCCTCGTTGGTCTCCGTCTCCATGACGATGAGCATGAACTGGTACGAGGACTTGGTCTCGTAGTCGTAGGTCACCCCGGCCACGGTGGTTATCTGACCGTTCGTCCCCAGGCTGAAGGCCGCGCCGTCGGCGCCGTCCAGCGCGATGTAGGACAGCGCGTCTCCGTTGAGGTCGTAGGCCGTCACGGGCTTGCCCACCTTGGTTCCCGCCGGGCTGTTCTCGGCCACTTCGCGCGTGGTGGATGCGCCCTCGTGGAACTCAGGCGGCAGGTTCTCCGCCGGCGCGTCGTCCACATCGGTGAGGCTGACCGTCACCGGCGTGCTGACCGACATGCCCCTGCCGTCATCGGCGGTTACCGTCAGCGAGTACGACGGCTCTACCAGGTACGACCTCACCTCGTAGTCGTAGGTCACGCCCGACTTGGTGATTATCTGTCCCGTCGCCGAGTCGATGGCGAAGGACTCCGCGTCCGTTCCCGATAGCGAGTAGGTCAGCGCGTCTTCGTCCGGGTCGGTGGCGGTGATGGGCGAGCCCACGTTGGTTCCCGCCGGGCTGTTCTCCGCTACCTCACGGGTGGTGGAGGCTCCTTCCGAGAATGACGGTTCCTGGTTGGACGGCGTCTGCTCCACGTCGGTCAGGTTCACCGTTACGGCGATGCTGTCCGTGCCTCCGTTGCTGTCGGACACGCCCACCGTCACCGAGTAACTGGACTTGCTCTCGTAGTCGTAGGTCACGCCTGTCTTGGTGGTTATCTGGCCGGTCGAGCCGCCTATCTCGAAGGATGAGGCATCGGTGCCCGATAGCGTGTATGTTAGCGTGTTCCCGCTGTCCGGGTCGGTGGCGGTTACCGCCGTGCCGACATTGGTTCCGGCGGCACTGTTCTCCGCTATCTCACGTGTTGCGGTTGTTCCTTCAGAGAATACCGGCGCTTCGTTCACGTCGGTCAGGCTCACCGTCACCGGCGTGCTGATCTCGCCGCCGTTGCCGTCGGACACGTCCACCTCCAGCGAGTAGGACGACTTGACCTCGTAATCGTAGGTCACCCCGGCCACGGTGGTTATCTGACCGGTGTTGTCGATGGCGAAGGAGGCCGCGTCGTCGCCCGACAGGGAGTAGGTCAGCGTGTCGCCCTCGTCCGGGTCGGTAGCCGTGATGGCCGAACCGACGTTGGTTCCGGCCGCGCTGTTCTCAACCACCTCCAGCGTGGTGTCGATGTTGGCGTCGAAGGACGGCACTTGGTTGGCCGACTCCGGCTCGGCTTTGTCCTCGCTGGTATCAGGCTCCGGCAGGCCGATTTCCAGGGTGAAGGTTTCACTGCCGTCCGTGGTCTGCGCCGCCTCTGCCGTGTAGTCGTCGGCAGGCAGCGTCAGCGTCGCAGTGCCGGCGGAACCGTCGTGCAGCAGCTTGCCGTTGCCCTTCCGAGCGTTGACCCGGTGCTCGTAGCCGCCACCCGGCGCCGTGCCCCAGCCGTTATTGGGCGTGTCGCCGGATACGTACAGCGTGCCTGCCGACAGTGTGACGGTCACCTCGGTTTCCTGGGCGAGGGTGAAGTGGAAATAACGGGCCCGGCTGTCCTGGTGGTGCGCCTGGCAGTCCGCATCATTCCACGCTCCGGCGTACTTGGCGGTTGCCGAGAGTGTGCCAATCGTGGTGAAGCAGGCCGTAACCGGCGTTGCCGTGGGACTTGGGGCAGCTTCCGAAGTAACCGGCGGTGTGGCTGTCGGCGTGGGCGTGGGCGTCGCTGTCGGAGCGCGGGGGCAAATCGGCAGCCCAAGGTCGTCAAGGTCGTGCCCGGCGGTTCTGTCATCCTCGGAACTGACTCCGATTCCCACCTGCGTCAACTTATATGGCACACACCCCGTGTACAGGTTCTCTCCCGGATCAGGCCTCCCCGGCGTTGTCTTGTTGGCGAGCCGCAATTCCTTCAGGTTCGGCAACTCCCCAAGCTCGTGCGGTATCTGACCGCTCAGCCTGTTGTTGTTGAGAACCGCCCACCCCAGACTGGTCAGGTTGCCGAATGAAGACGGTATGGGGCCGCTCAACCTGTTGTAGTTGAGATGCAAGGTGTCCAGGCTGGACAGGTTGCCGAATTCGGGCGGTATGGGACCGCTCAGGTCGTTGTCCGTAAGAGACAAGGTATGCAGCCTGGAGAGTCCGCCAATCTCTTTAGGGATAGAGCCGGTCAGGTTGAGCCCGCCGAGCAGCAACTTGTAGACGCGGCCGTCGCTGTCAACTTCGATACTGCCCCATTCGCCTATGGGCCTGTCGCTCATCCAGTTGCCGGGCTTCGTCCAGTTGTCTCCGCCCGTGGCGCAGTAGATGACTTCGAGTATCTCCCTGTCGCCTGTCTTCTTGGTTCTGGAGTCGCAGACCGACGGCGTGGGCGTGGGTGTCGCTGTCGGTGTTGCCGTCCGGGTAGCGGTAGGCGTGGCAGTTACAGTGGGTGTTGGCGTCGCGGTTGCCGTGGGTGTCGCTGTCGGAGTCGGCGTGGTGGTAGGTGTAGGCGTCGGAGTCGGTGTCGGAGTTGAGGTAGGCGTTGTTGTGGGTGTGGGTGTCTCTGTAGGCGTGGTGGTAGCTGTAGGCGTGTATGCTCTCCTATTCCAGTCAACGCAAAACGGCAGCCGGAGACTTTTAAGGTCGTTGTATTTAACGCCACGCAACGCATCGGGAATGCAGACCCTAAATTTATTGTCCTCAATATACAGCGTTTGCAGGTTAGATAGATTGCCGAGTTCAGAAGGTATCTTCCCGCTCAACTGGTTATGAACGAACTCAAGGATAACCAGCTCGGATATGTTGCCGAGTTCAGAAGGTATCGACCCGCTCAATTGGTTGTAGCTGAGCTGCAACACCGACAGGCTGGATAGGCTGCCAAGTTCGGGCGGTATTGGCCCGCTCAGGTCGTTGTAGTCGAGAATCAACACCTTCAGATTGGAGAGGTTGCCGAGCTCCTTCGGTATCGCCTTGTCCAATTGGTTACCTGCTAGCACCAACTGAATAAGGTTGGAAAGGTTGCCGAGTTCCTTCGGTATCGGTCCGCTCAGGTTGTTGTACGCGAGAAACAAGTTGTCCAATTTGGAAAGGCTGCCGAGTTGCTTCGGTATTGGCCCACTTAGTTTGTTATCGTAGAGAGACAACTCCTCCAGTTTGGAAAGGTTGCCCAGCTCACTTGGAATCGTGCCGACCAAGTTGTTGCCGATGGGGTATAGATTAGTCTCTGTAGGTGGTGGCAATTCTAACTCGACAACACGCCCGTCAGCGTTCGTCGTAATTCCGTACCACTGTCCGAGCGGCTTATCGCTCATCCAGTTGGTGTTGTCGTGCCAGTTGTTGCCGCCTGTGGCGCAGTAGAAGATTTCCAGTGCCTCTCTGTCGCCCGTCTTCGGCGTCCGCGAAACACATTCAGGAGGAATGGCGGGCGTCGCTGTGGCAGTAGGCGTGGGTGTTGCCGTGGGTGTGGGCGTATGCGTTCCTGTCACGGCGAGGCAATTCGGCAACTCAAGCTCGTCAACGTCGGTGACCCAAAGAGAATGCAGTTCATCGGGAATGCAGCCTGTAAAGTCATTGCCGCGCAGGCCCAACAACTTCAAGCTGGAGCCGTGTAGTTTGCCGAGTTCGGGTGGTATTGGCCCGCTCAAGAAGTTGTAGGAGAGGTACAACGACAGCAGGTTGGAGAGATTGCCGAGTTCGGGCGGTATCGACCCGCTCAAGTTGTTGTTGTAGAGGTACAACCATTTCAGGTTGGAGAGATTGCCGAGTTCGGGCGGTATCGATCCGCTCAAGTAGTTGCGAGATAGATCCAACCGTTCCAGTTTGGAGAGGTTGCCTAGCTGACCTGGGAGCGTGCCGATCAAGTTGTTTCCGTAGCGGATACCGTTAATCTCGATATAGGTTGATAACTTGGTGACACGCCCGTCAGCGTTCGTCGTGACGCCGAACCATTCGTCGAGCGGCTTGTCGCTCATCCAGTTGGTGGTGTCGGACCAGTTGTCGCCGCGTGTGGCGCAGTAGAGGATTTCCAGTATCTCCCTGTCGCCCGTCTTCGGCGTCCGCGACTCACAGACGGACGGCGTTGCCGTGGGTGTTGTCGTCGGGGTCGAGGTTTCCGTCTGCGTGGGCGGAGTCTGCGCGCTCGCGGGCTGTGACTGAACAAGCGCAGCGAACAGCAGCACCATCGCAAGGCCGGCCGCGATGAGCCTCAGCGCAGTGACAACATTTCTGTGAGAGAGGTTTTTTCTCATTGGATTATTCACCTACGACTCTGATTCCGCATCTAACATCATAACGATTCGGATTTGCAGGATTGTAGTCTCTTATAACTTTCATATCAAATTAAGGGTGGCTCATGTTAGGATATCCGTCCAGATCCATGACCGGCCCTTATGGAACTCAACAGTCTTTCATAACAGCGAGCCGCTTTCATAATTCGGCGGTAGACCTCAAAGTGGCGATATTTCACCACTTTCACTCTAATCGCATTTGCGGCATATTCAATACCGACTCAACGCAAGTGGGCGGAAGCCGCGATTTCGCGCCCTGGATGGCTTTTGCGGTGTCCGCCTGCCTGCCCGGGTGGCAACGTAAAACCCCCTCGCCGGACTGACGAGGGGGTTGTGATGCGCATTGTCGGCAGAGTGACCTTGCTAGCCGGACGTCCAGGTGGTGCCGTTGATGGTGAGGCGCACGGTGTCTGTCGCCTGCTCGCCATCGCCGTCGGTTACGGTAAGCTCGAAGTCGATCCAGTTGCCGTCGTCCAGGGCGCTGCGGTCTGTCATGTTCTTGCGGCGCGGCGTCGTGAACGTGGCCTCGGCGCTGTCTGCGCTGCTCAGGAACGCGCTCGCAGCGGCAAGCTCGTCGTGCGACGCGCCGGAGATGCGCCACCGGTAGGTCAGCGTCTGCGAGCCGTCGGCGTTGGCTGTGCCGGAGCCGCTCAGGGTCAAGACCTCGCCTCGCTTGCCGTTGAAGTCAGAGCCTGCGTTAGCCGTGGGCGGCGTGGGCGCGGGCGGCGTCTCGTTCACGTCGGTGAGGTTCACCGTTACGGCGATGCTGTCCGTGCCGCCGGTGCCGTCGGACACGCCCACCGTCACCGAGTAGCTCTTCTTGGTCTCGTAGTCGTAGGTTACGCCCGACTTGGTGGTTATCTGGCCGGTGGAGCTGCCTATCTCGAACGATGCCGCGTCGGTTCCCGACAGCGTGTAGGTCAGCGTATCGCCCTCGTCGGGGTCGGTGGCCGTGATGGGCGAACCGACGTTGGTTCCCGCCGCGCTGTTCTCGGCCACTTCGAGCGTGGTGTCGATGTTGGCGTCGAAGCTGGGGGCCTGGTTTTCCGGCTCGGTCTTGGACTGTTCTGGGCCGCTGTCGCCCTCCGCCACGTCGGTGAGGCTGACGGTTACGCTGATTCCCGACAGGTAGCCCTCATCGCTTTCCGTCTCCATCACGACCACCATGAACTGGTAGGACGACTTGGTCTCGTAGTCGTAGGTCACGCCATCAACGGTGGTCAGCTGGCCCGTGTCCTCGTCCAGGGCGAAGGCCGCGCCGTCTGCGCCGTCCGTCCCGATGTAGGACAGCGTGTCGCCGTCGGAGTCGAAAGCCGTGACCGGCAGGCCCACCTTGATTCCCGCCGCGCTGTTCTCCGCCACCTGCCGCGTCGTGGATGTCCCTTCGTGGAACTCCGGGAACTCGCTCACGTCGGTCAGGTTCACCGTCGCCGGCGTGCTGACCGACGGACCCCTGCCGTCGGCGGCAGTCACCACCAGCGAGTACGACGACTTGGCTTCATAGTCATAGGTTACGCCGTCAACGGTGGCGATCTGCCCCGTCGTTGCGCCGATGCTGAACGCCGCCACGTCCGTGCCCGACAGGGAATAGGTCAACGGGTCGTCGTCCGGGTCGGTCGCCGTGATGGGCGAGCCGACGTTGGTTCCCGCCGGGCTGTTCTCCGGGACTTCCAGCGTGGTGTCGATGTTGGCGTCGAAGTTCGGGGCCCGGTTTTCCGGATCGGTCTGGGACTGTTGCGGCGGGCTGCCGCCCACGGCGGTGCCGTCCGGCTCCACGACGATCTCCAGGTTGGTATTCTCGCGGAAGGCGTCGGCAGAGTTGCGGTCGCCGTCGCCGTCGTGCACCATGTAGCTCAGTTCCCAGGTCCCCTCCGCCTCCGGTGTGCCCGACAGCGTCCGCGTGAGCGGGTCGAAGCTCAGCCCGTTGATGGCCTGGTCGGCGAAGCTCTTGTCCGTGCCCCGGTGCCAGAGGTTGTAGTCGTAGGGTCCGCCGTTGCCGCTGCCCTCGTCAGCCGCCGGCAGGGTCAGGCTGACGGACTGGCCCACCAGGAAGTAGTGCGTCTTGAACTGGGACGCGTCGGTAACTGTGGGCACGGTGTCAGGGACTTCGGTGTCGGAAGCCCCGCTAACCCCCTCCGGCTTTTTGGATCCATCCCGCACCGCTGGATCGTTGTAGTTCGGGATCTGATGCAGCGCGGTCAGACCAGAACCGGTGGCGTCGCCCTGGCCCAGGTTGAGCCTGAAGTGGCCCGTAGCCTCCACTCCGGTGGCGACCTCGACGGTGTACTTGCCGGGCGCCAGGTTCACCGATAGCTCGGTGATGTTGTGCGCACGGGATATCAGTTGCGAGTACCCATAGGTGGACGAATAGTGGGTTCCTGCCCTGTGGCGCAATCCGTTGGCCTGCGCCAGGTAGCCGCCCGTCCGGTTGTCGTCGCCGGCCCGCAGCCACAGCGCCGGGAACAGGGATGGGACCTGGCCGTAGGTGTTCACCTTGATGGTCTGCTTGACATCATCGCCCGCCCCGCCCGGCACCGTGAAGGTGAAGAATCGTGCGTAGCCGTACTGCACGGACGACCGGCATTCGGTGAACCAGTGGTCCTCCACCTCTCCCGTGCCCGGGATGTCGCGGCCGCAGTCCACCCTGGGGGCGGATGTGGTGTAGCCGATGGTGAACTGGCCCGTCTTCGCAAAGAACGGGTCGGGATAATCGAGGTTTAACGCCTCGATGACATAGTTGCCCGGCGCCAGATCCATGACGATCCTAGACGCCTTGCTCCCGCTCTCCTCGCCGTAGGCAAGGTACCTGCTATGGGCATTCGGTTGGCCCGCTTCCCGCAGCTTGAGGTCCGGCGGCAACTTGTCATTGTTGGTCAGAGTGATGGTCACCCGCTTCCAGCCGCCCTCTTCCGGCAGGTTGAAGTCGTAGTAGCGGGTGTAGGCCGTGGTGCGCAGTCCCGAGAAGACGCAGCCCGGCCCGGTGCAGGGTCTGAGGTCAGGGCGGGTGGGCAGGTCGCTGCGTTCGCAGCCGGGGCCCCACTGGCCGTTCACCGTCTGCCCGGCCGTCAGGGTCTTGCCCGTGGTTGCGTCGCAGCTCACCGCGGCCGGCAGTGGCATCAAGGCCTCCAACGCGACGATGCCGCTGCCGGCGACCTTCAGGGTGAACTCGCCGCGATGGCCTGACTCGTTGGCCGCGGCCTCGATGGTGTAGGCCCCCGGCTCCAGCGTCGCCCGGATCCGGGAATCGCCGGCGCTGTACTGGCCGACGTACGGCGGGTAGGTGCTGTGGCGGCTGTTGCCGCCCTCCCGCAGGAACACCCGCGGCGTGGCATGGTCCGACTCCAGCGTGATGGTCACGCTGCTGCGCCGTTCCAGGAAGAAGTCGTAGAACCGCGTGTAGCCGCCCACGTCCGAGTCTATGCTGGTGCATCGCCACTCGTGGGGCGAGGGGCCGGGGCCCCATTTGCCCTCGTAGGTTCCGGCCTTCGTCAGAGTCACCGTCTCGCAGGTAGCTGGCACGTCGCCGGTCGTCGCCGGCGGGTCGGTCAGCGTGCGCGTGTCGATGGAGAAGCTGAAGCGCCCCGTCTCGCCGGGTTCCAAGTTGGTGACCTCCACCGTGTATGTCCCGGCGTCCAGCACCCGGTAGATGTCCGTGACGGCGGAGTTTTCGCTTTGGGCCACCCAGCCGCCCGCGATGGCGCCACCACCGCGCAGGAAGAGCAGGGGCCTGAACTTGGGGATTCTCCCGAAGTGCGGGTCGACGATGGTGTCCGAGGAGCTCAGCGCGATGCGCACTTCCTTCCGCTCCGTCAGCTCGAAGGTGTAGTAGTTGGCGTAGCTGCCATACGTTCCGGTGTTGCTGGAGTCTCTCCAATTGCCGCTCCGGGCGTATGACCGGGAGATGGTTCCGGCGTCCGTCCACTCGCACGTGAATATCTCACGGACTGGGTCGCTCCATGGGCCTTTGTCCATGTCGCCGCCGCCGCCCGACTCCGTCCTCACGCGCACGTCGTACGTCTTGCCGCACAGGGCGGCTATGGTGGCTGAGGGGGTATTCAGGCGATTGACAACCATCTCATTGTTCGGGTCGCGCATGTCTCCCTCGGGCCAGGTCTCCGAAGGCAGCTTCCATTGCACCCGGTACCGATCGCCGCGCGGCGCCTCGTTCCACTCGATCACGATCCTGTTGCCGAATGGCCTCGGAACGCGCACGCCGTCAACTTTGTACAGGGGAAGGTTGTAGGCGTAAAGCCTCTTGATGTTGTTGATGTCCGAGACCCACATGGTCACGCCGTCGGACCAGACTCCCCGTTGGAATATGTTTTCGTCGTCATGGGTGTTCTGATTGACGGACGGCCAGCCGATGTGCATGGCGTGGTCTATGCTGCCATTGGACAGGTTGTAGGAGTAAACGCGGTTGCCCTCAGCCACCCACATGGTCACGCCGTCGGACCACAAGCCCTTGGGGCTGCCGTTGTAGAGGACGTTGATGTCCCGGCCGGGGATCCGCTCGTTGCGGGTGCCGTCTCCATCGCTGTCGTCCAGCTCGTAGGCAAAGATCTTGTTGTTGGTTTCGTCCGCCACCCACATTATCTCGCCGTCGGACCAGAGGCCCGTCGCGTTGGCGGTACCGACGCTGAATTCCTTGCTCGTGTCTCGGGTCATGTCCGTCATTTTGAAGGCGAAGATCTTATTGGCGTAATAGTCCGATACCCACATTGTCTTGCCGTCGGACCAGAGGCCCTCCGGGGCTGTCATGCCGGCGCCGCTGAGCGTGTCGAAGTCCTTGCCGGGGATCGGCTCACTCCAAACCCAGCCCGTTTCAGCATCGTTCACATGGATCTTGTAGGCATAGATCTTGGTGTCGGTGTTGTCCACTACCCACATGGTCTCGCCGTCGGACCAGATGCCACGGGCTTGTACGGAGTTGGAGTGGAGATCGGTCCAGATCGTCAGGTCGTGCGCGAACACGCCTGGCGTCAGGGCCAGGTACAGCGCCAGGGCGGCCAGAGCCGCGAAGGCCAGCGACAGGAAGGCGCGGCGGCGGAAACGACTTCGGGACCCGTCGGCGGCTATGGTCATCAGTGATTTCATCGTTGTGTTCCTCCTGCGCCGGACTGCGGCGGCAAGTCAGATGGAAAAGACCCACTGTCCGGAGCGGATACTTCCGGGCCATGGGTCTTGCAAATGGACAAAAAACGGCTCCCCACGGCGCGCCCGTTCAGCGCATCGGGAAAGCCGTCGGAAAGCGGGAGAGGTTTGACTAGATGCAGAGAGTGGTGAAAATCGGAGGGGGGGGGTAGCACATACGAGCATATAGCGCCGGGAACTCACGCGCGCCCGGCTACTACCATGTATTCGACTCCGGTCAACGAATGCCAAGTGTAGATGCCTCATCAATGAATACAATGCTGAAAGACATTATACTCAAAGTGCGTATGCGGGTTGTATGCTTTCAGTCGTTTGATGCGTGTAATATACGTGCAGTTAGGGTAAAATGCGCAGAAAGGGCGTTAAATGTCCCACAAAGGGGGTAACGACATGAATCAAGCCGACAGCTTGCCGCGTGAGATCGAGGCACTGCGCAGCCGCCTCTCGAGACTGAGCAGGGCAAGCCTTCGCATCACCGAAGACCTCGACCTCGGTGTCGCATTGCAGGAGATCGCCGACGAGGCCCGCTCCCTGACCGGCGCAAGCTACGCCGTGATCGCCACACTCGCAGAGTCCGGGGAGGCGGAGGAGTTCACCGCCTCCGGCCTGAGCGCGGGGGATGCGATGCGCCTGTGGGAGATTCCGGGCGGGCTGCGCTTCTTCGAGTACCTCAGCGCCATGCCCGAGCCGCTGCGGGTCGCGGACTTCGCCGCTCACGCGAGGTCAGTGGGACTCCCGGAGTTCCTGCCGCCGATGCCGATGAGTTGCCTGCTCGCCGCTCCCGTGCGCCACCGGGGCGCCGGCGTGGGCCACATCTACGTGGCCGGCAGCGGACCCGGCGATGAGTTCAGCCCGGAGGACGAGGAGACGCTGGTGATGTTCGCCTCGCAGGCCGCGCTGGTCATCGCGAACGCCCGCAGGCTCAGGGACGAGCGGCGGGCGAGGGCGGACCTGGAGACGCTGATCGACACCTCGCCGGTGGGAGTGGTCGTCTTCGACGCCAGGACGGGAACGCCGGCCTCCTTCAACCGGGAGGCGCTGCGCATCGTGGACGACCTGAGGGATCCGGAGCAGTCGCCACGGCAGTCGCCGGAGGCACTGCTCGACACGCTGACCATCCGGCGGGCGGACGGGCAGGAGACGGCGCTGGGGGAACTGCCGCTGGCGCGGCTGATGAGCGCCGGGGAGGCGGTGCGGGCCGAGGAGATGGCGCTCATCTCTCCCGACGGGCGCAGCGTGTCCGTCCTGGTCAACGCCACGCCCATCCTCTCGGACGGGGGAGATGTGGAGTCCTACGTGGTCACGCTGCAGGACCTGACGGAGGTGGAGGAACTGGTTCGGCTGCGGGCGGAGTTCCTGGCGATGGCGAGCCACGAGCTGCGCGCGCCGCTGACCTCCATCAAGGGTTCGGTCGCCACGCTGCGGGGACTGGGGCCTTCCCTGGACCAGGCGGAGACGTTCCAGTTCCACAGGATCATCGAGGAGCAGGCCGACCGCATGCAGGGACTCATCACCGACCTGCTTGACGTGGCCCGCATAGAGGTGGGCGCGCTGTCGGTCTTGCTCCAGCCCAGCGGCGTTGCCTCCCTGGTCGATTCGGCTGTCAGCGCCTTCCAGAGCGCAGGGGGCAGGCACCGCATCCGCATTGATCTCTCGCCTGACCTGCCGATGGTGGCGGCCGACCGGCGGCGCATCGCCCAGGTGCTGGGCAACCTGCTGTCCAATGCCGCCAGGCACTCCCCGGAGTCGTCCGGCATCCGGGTGAGCGCCGCGCAGAGCGACGTCCACGTGGAGGTCTGCGTCATCGACAGGGGAGTGGGCATACCCGATGAGCACCTGCCGCGCCTGTTCCGGAAGTCCTCGATGCTCGACGGCGATGACAGCGGGGGCGGACTCGCGGGATCGGGTCTGGGGCTCGCCATCTGCAAGGGGATAGTGGAGGCGCACGGTGGCCGGATATGGGCCGAGAGCGAAGGTCCGGGCCTGGGGGCGCGGTTCACCTTCACCCTTCCGGCGGTCGAGGCGCCCGAATACGTTGCCGTGGCGGAAGCGGCGCAGCCCTCGCCGCGGCGCGGGTGGTCCGGCAGGAACCGGGTACGCGTCCTTGCGGTGGATGACGACCCGCAGGCGCTCAGGTACGTGCGCGGCGCGCTGTCGGAAGCGGGCTACTCGCCCACCGTGACCGCAGACCCCGAGGAGGTGGGCAGCCTCGTGCGGGAGACGAGGCCGCACCTGGTCATCCTCGACCTGGTGCTGCCGGGGACGGACGGGGTCGAGCTGATGAAGAGCGTCCCCGGGCTTATGAGCGTGCCGGTTATCTTCCTGTCCGCCTACGGCGGTGACGGGAATGTGGCGCGCGCGCTTGAGGCGGGGGCCGACGACTACATAGTCAAGCCATTCTCACCGACGGAACTGGTGGCGAGGGTCCAGGCTGTGCTGCGCCGTTGGACGGCGAGCGGGTCGAGGGAGCCGACCGAGCCCTACGAGGCCGGCGAGCTGACGGTCAACTACGCCGAGCGCAGGGTCTCCCTGGCGGGCCGTCCCGTGCAGCTGACGGACACCGAGTACCGTATGCTCCTTGAGCTGTCTGCCAACGCAGGACGGGTGCTGGGCCACGCCGAGTTGCTGCAACGAGTCTGGGGTCAGGCGCACTCCGGTCGCGCGGGCGCGGTGCGCTCCGTCATAAAGAACCTGCGCCGCAAGCTGGGCGACGACGCCGACAACCCCGCCTACATCTTCAATGAGCCTCGTGTGGGATACAGGATGCCGAGGGCGGAGGGGCTTGAAGGATCGGAGGCGGTGTGAGTCTATGGGTCTTCGGTTACATCCGGAAAATGGGAGGTAAGTGCGCATATGCAAGTTCACCCGGACATTGTGGAGGTCTTGAAGAAGGAAATTCTTCCTCACGTAATCAGGATCCATGACTTTGATGTCCCCTGGCCGGCTAGGCTCAGGAGTGGGAATCCCTTCCTCAGCGACAAACACGAAAGGGCGTGGTCATGTTCAACATCGGCGGCGCTGGCTACTTGAACGCGGAGTATTTCTGCCACGACGACTCACAGGCAGTCATGTTAGGAACTGGCATACTGACCATGGCCGATACCCGGGTCGAAATACCAAATAGGGTATTGGAGTTAAATCCAAAAACCACAGCGCTTTTTCCTGATCACCGGATACCGGCCAGACCGGAACGGGACATTGCTGCCAGTCTATGAGCCCCCTAGACCAGCGTGGCTGGCGCTGGAGATTCGGTTGAGCTGAGGGATGTTGAGGATGTTGACTGTGAAAGGTTAAGGGGGCCCAGATGCCCGCGGTCAGGTCGCTAGGCGGGCGGAGGCTGGGTGCGGTAATCGGGTGCGTTCATCAGGAACGATTTGGACAGCCTGTTATCTCTCAGTCGGGAGGCGATGGGACCATCTTCCTTTCTCATGTCGTAGGACGTGGTGATGAGAGTAGGCAACTCCCGGTCGTGCCTCTGTGCCAGCAGTTCGTAGAGGGTGGCATCTACCCAGGGCGAGTGCGTTTCCTTTCCCAAGTCATCGAGAATTAGCACCTGCGCGTCCACAGCGGCCGAGAACAGTGAGGTGAAGTCGGAACGGGTGCCTATTGAAAACGCGGACTGAAGGCGCTGCATCAGGGCTTGCACGCGGGAGTAATAGATTTCGTGGGTAGCCATGAGCGTCGTGGTGGCCGCGACTGCCAGATGCGTCTTGCCGACTCCTGTCGGCCCGCAGAGGAGCAGCCAGCCGTGCGGGCATTCAGCGAACCGCATAGCCGCTTTCTTAGCTGTCATCAGACTCTCACGAGATTCGGCGGTGCCTCGCGGGTGAAACGAGTGGAAGGTCATGCGGCTCGTGAGAGATTGAGGGGGACGGACGGAGGAGTTGTCGGCACTCTTTACGCCAGTGGCGAAAACTCTGGATATAATGGGGTCTTGAATGCGCACTTGCAGGTGAGAGTCAAGGGAAGTCAGATCGCAGCTCAGTGTGAAGACGGTTGGCATCGTAGTATTGAAGCGGTGGTTTACGAGCTGGAGGAGCTTCTCATGGGCCCAGTCCGTCACGCTGGATATGCCGAGGGCGTCAATGAAGAGGATTTCCGCCTCTGATACCCGATGGTATATCTCGCTGAAGGACATGTCGTTATCGGGGGAGTAGCCGGCGCGAAGCTCGTCAAGGAGGTCAGAGGCGGTTACGAAGAGTACGATTCGCTCGTTTTCGATCAGTCTGTTGGCGATTGCTGCAGCGAGATGAGTCTTTCCCGACCCGGGTGGCCCGTGGAAGACAAGCCAGCCGGAAGGGTTGCTCGAGTAGTTCTGTGCGGCGATGAAGGAAGCAGAAAAGGCTTGGGCGTTGGCAGGGGCAGTACGGCTGTCGTCAAGAGCGTCGAAGGTGAAGCGCGTCAGCGAGCCGAGATTGCTGTATATCCGAAGGCGCCGAAGCCGGTCTGAAGCAATCTTTTCCGCCTGACAGGAGCAACTGTATGATTTGCCGAACCGTGGGTCCTCGACGCCAACCGGCAAGGTGAACCAGCCCCGGTCGTTACAGTAGGCGCAGGCAGGGGGAGAAAGGGGAGCGTCTGGAGGCGCAGCGGCGCCGTCTGCCAGCAGTTGTTTACGTTTTGCGGCGGAGACTGGCTTCAGCCGCCCCATGATGGTACGAAGGGATTCGTCTGACATGTTGTCGTGGCCTCAATCGTCCGTAGCGTAGTGGCCGAGGTTGTGCTCTTCCAGAATTGCGTCCACGTCTGGCTGCGCGCGCACAATCAAGAATTCCGTCATGGACACCCCCTCGATGTCGGCCGCCATCTTCAGTCGCCTTTTGAAGGACTCCGAAAGGTTGAGGGAAGTACTTCTGTACGCGCTGTTCTTGTCAATATCCACATTTCTGCGCCGTCCCCTGCCTGGGGACTGGCGGTTGCCGAAGCTACCGCGTCGGCTGGGTTCCGGGAGTTTCATTGCCGGGTCGTTGTTTGCGGGCATAACTCACCTCTCAATGTCAGCGTGTCGTATTGACTAGGCGGTTTGAGCAAGAGGCGCAACTTCCTCGGAGAAGACCGTCCTGTACACCTGTGCCAACTCGTTGATCGCCTGGTGGTCGAGGCTTGACGTCTCGTTGATTAGGCGTCCGGTCGGCACGGCGCGACGAATGGACGTTCGTTCCTTGACGATGCATGGAGACGTATTTATGCCGTTGCATTGCCGCAGGGCTTCGAGGGTCGCATTTGTGTCCTTGTTGGAACGATGGGTGGGAGCGCGGTTCAAGACGGCGGAGATGCGGAGGTCGGGATTGAGGGCCTGTGCGTCCTCCGCGTAAACATTGAGGTCCGGCAGGGTCCAGACATCGAACTCGTTGGGCTGCAACGGCAGGACTCCGACGTCCGCTATGCGGAGTACCGTTTCGATCGCTATGAGGTCGCCGGCGCCAATATCTATCACAACGTCATCGAAGCGCCGAGCCATGCCAAGGCCTGCCTGACGGACGCTGCGACCGAATTGCTGCATGCATTCAGGCGAGGGGAGGTCAAGCTCCTGGCGCCGTTCCACCCATAGTCGTGAGGTTTCCTGCCTGTCCGCGTCGATGAGGATCGTGTCGTTTCCCGAGAGCTGTCTCCATCCTGCAAGATGGACGGCGACTGTCGTCTTTCCTGTTCCGCCCTTGATGCCCATAACGGCGACGATCATCAGCAACTCCTTCGACTTGGTATCTTCAACAAGCGAGTGACTTATTAAACCAATAATAATACAAAAACCTAAATATACAAATGCGTTCTTGCCTATCTTGAGCGAGGTGCTTATCTTAACTCTCGAGTGGGTTGAAGAGTGGCAATTCTCGGTGTGTCGAAGTCTGATGCGCGCTCGGACAGGTGGGCGAATTGCCCCATTCCTGGGGATGTGGAGGACCTATCTACGACAGGGAAGAGATGTCCGAAAGGCATGTATGACAGTTTACCATCTCGAATATCACGATAGATTTCTTAACTACTATCCCAAACTCAGGAGAGTCTAAAATTGCATATTCATTCTTGAGGTACTGCACGTACTTGCGCCTACCGGTCACGCTGAGAGATCCGGCCTGGTTCCGAGTGCCAGGCGAAGCGCCAATTACCTGACCTATGTCGATAAGGCGATACTCAGGCTGAACTCACACTCACTTGTTGATCCAGGGATGACAATGGCTGATGTCCAACGGCTGATATTTTTCAAGGACCAGCTGCGAAACTCCCCGTCGCGGGAGCAACTCACTTCCTGCGACACTGCCGACTGCACTCTCACTACCTTGTAAAAGGTAGATGCAGTTAGAATGAAAGTCAGGGTGGTTGGTCTACAGTCGCTGTGACAGCAGATGCGGCCTCCGCACTGCCAACGCTGGTTGTCCGTAGTGAACACTCTGAGCATCGCCGCCGGTCCTAGCGCACGCGCCACCTCCTTGACCAACTTGTGCTCGATCACATCAGGCTGTCCGCCAAGAATCTCGCGGAACGTGCGCTGCTCTCCTTCGGGACGTCAGCCGGATGCCTGACTCGTCCAGTTGTGGACGACGCGCTGATCTCATCTGCCCAATAAATGGGGATAGATTCAATATACAAGGAGCGTCATCTTCCGATGAGGCAACAGACGATAGATGTGGTACATGCACTAGTCCCCGCCGACATTGTATCGGTGTGCCGTTGTCATTGGTCATCCCTCCTGTTGTCATTGGTCATCCCTCCTATTGTAGTTTTCCAGTAGCATATCCAGAATCAGGCGTGGCAGCTCCTCGCGGTCAGCGTCGCTCACTGGCATGTAATCGCGCGGGTCGTCGGTCAGCGGCCAGCCCAGCAGCTGCGCTAGGGCGTAGCCGGAGTAGCGCCGCTCGCCCGCCTGGAATATCGGCTTGATGTGCCCTTCTCGAACGCGCTCGTTCAGCGTCCGAGTGCTGATGCCGAGTATCGCGGCGGCCTCATCTGCCGTGTACCCGCGACCGATGCTGAGAGCAGGTGTGTCCTGCATCGTCACAGCTCCTCCATCTTTCTGAAGATGTGCGCGGCACTTAGCCGCTCGTTCCGTCCTGCCACTCGCCTGTGATTATCACTCCTCCTCCCCCAGCACGCGCTCGCGCGCTTCCTGCGCCGCCTGTTCTGCACGCTCCAGCTTGTCCAGTGTCGCGTGTATTCGCGCCTCCATCCCATCCGGCATCGGGCGTGTGCCGTTCAAATATCTGCTCAGCGCTGAACGCTCCAAGCCCATAGCCATAGCCACCTGTTCACGTGTCAAATCCAAATAGGCTATCCGTGCTCGAATGGACGGTATGTCAGATGATGCGGTCATCCCTAAACTCCTTAGCTAAATTACTAATAGTCATAGACTCTATTATCAGAAGTCATATCTGTCAACCCCTGTGCGTGGTATAATGGGAAAAGTATGACTGACAGTGTTGCCAGACGATTCAGGAAACTTCGAGAGGAGAGGGGTCTATCGCAGGGCGTCTTGGGGGATTTTCTGGGAGTGAGTCAATCGATGGTGTCAAACATCGAGACGAATAGAGAGAACCTCACGCTCGATAACGCAATCAAAGCCGCGACCTATTTTGACGTATCCCTTGATTTCTTGGCGTGCCTGACCGATGAACGTCGTGCGTTCAATAGGGAGAAAGAAAGTGGTCTTACTGAGGATGAGCGACTGGCTGCCTCTATTGCTGGTCGCCTTCAAGACCCCTTGCTTGAAGGATGGATAATATCAGGTGAAGCACTGCTAGAGCTTCAACATCGTCCAGTCGCACGAACTCCGGCAACAAACCCTCAAACTCAGGTGGCACGTCAATAACCAGAACAACTTTGCCTTCCAAATCAAACCCTCCGACTTCGAATCGCCTAGGGATTTGATATGGAATGAAGAGACACAGGACTGGGACTACCTTGATGATAACGACCGAGCAGTGCCAGCTCGAATGGAATGGCGATTCTCGCGGCGCGCTGGCAACCGCTCGTATGACGCTAGAACTTCTGAACCACATGGCCGAGTAATATGGCAACAGGGTACATCCGCAAGCGGGGCAACCGCTCATGGCAACTTACCTACGACGCCCCACGCGGCGGAGACGGCAAGCGCCGCCAGCGATACGAGACAGTACACGGCAAGAAGCGTCACGCGCAAGCTCGCCTCAACGAGATACTCCACTCCCTCAACAGGGGCGAGTATCGTGAGCCGACAACTATCACAGTCGACGAATACCTAGAACTGTGGCTGCGCGATTATGTGCGCCCTAATCTACGTCCTCGTACTGCCGAGGGCTACGGAACCATCATCCACAAGCATGTACTGCCGTCCCTCGGACAAATCAGGCTGGCGGACCTCAGCCCTCGCCACATCCAGTCGTACTACTCGGCTCTGCTTGACCGGCTGTCTGCCCAGACTATCAAGCACCACCATACCCTGCTTCATCGCGCCTTCGAGATCGCTATCACCTGGGAGCTGCTGGACAGGAACCCCACTCAGCGAGTGAGAACGCCGAAGCCGAAGCCGTCGCCTGCCAGAACATTATCCACCGGCGAAGTGCGCCGGCTGCTCGCAGGTGCGCGTCAGACGCCCTATCACGTGCCGATCCACCTTGCGCTATACGCTGGCCTGCGGCGCGGCGAGATACTAGGGCTCCGCTGGCAAGACGTGGACATGGATGCGAACACACTTAGCATCCATCAGACCCTGATGCACGTCAGGGGACAGGGATACATTTGGGGGGAACCGAAGTCCGAGGGCAGTAGGCGAACGATTGCCGTATCACCTGCCACGATACTCTTGCTCCGTTCGCACCGAGAGCGAATGGAAGCTGAGTATGCAGCGCGGGGCATAACCGCAGTGTTAGAGCAGGTGTGCGCGTTGCCGAACGGACGATTGATGAAGCCCGACGCCCTTTCGCGTGCATGCCGCAGGATAGCCTGCCAGTGCGACATTCAGGGCATGCGCCTGCACGACCTGCGCCACACGCATGCAAGCTTGCTGCTGAGCGAGGGAACGCCCATTCACATCGTTCAAGCCCGTCTGGGACACCAGAGCATCACGACCACAGTGGACATCTACGGGCACGTGCCTCAGGAGGCCGACATAGCAGCTGGGGCAGCATTTGCGAGGGTGGTTGACACCGATGTGGGCAAGATGTGGGCAATTGATGAAGGCTGACATTACGTTACCAGTCTAAATAGGCGCGGAGAGATGGCCGAGCGGACGAAGGCGCCGGTCTCGAAAACCGGTATGGGCGCAAGTTCATCGTGGGTTCGAATCCCACTCTCTCCGCCAAATGTCCACACCCCCCCCCGCATTCCCACCACTCCATCAAATCCCAATTAGACTCTATTAGACTGCTTAATGCGCCATATTCCCCTATTTTGGCGTTATTGCTACCTCCCGTCAACTCCTTTGCAATCTCACCTACAACGTAGCGAAAAGAGTGGGATAACGAGGGAAAACCTGGGCAGACCGACGGCGGTAAAGGTCAGGAGTATCCAGAGTCTCTGCAGGTACGGAGACGGCAACTGCCTTCACCTCAATGTGGCGAAGGGTGGTTCAAAGAGCTGGGTGCACTGCATCACAATTGACGGAGTTCGTCGCGACATTGGGCTGGGCAGCAATGAGGACGTTAGACTGGCTCGGGCGCGCGAATAGGCCGCCAACAACAGGTCGGTCATCGCCAGCGGCGCCAACAGCATAATCGAGAAGCGCCTCGCGACAATATCCACCTTCAAAAAGGCGGCACTTAAGGGTCGCGCGCTCAACCCCCCACCTGGCGCAATGGGAAGCACGCGGCCCAGTGGATCAGCCCACTTCTGATCTATCCATTCCATGTGATAGGGGAAATGAAGAACAACCCAACCAGGAAGGTCGAGGTGCTCGCGTGTCTTACGCCCATCTGGACCGCTAAGCTGGAGACGGCGCGACGAGTGCGACAGCGCATGCGCGCGGTGTTATCGTGGGCGGTGGCGCACGACTTATTGGAGTACAACGTCGCGGGTGAGGTGACTGCCGCCGCGCTTGGGTGCTGAAATCGCACGCTTTCTGACCGATCAGGGCTACGCGAGTGTCGAGGTACAATGGCAGGACAAGTCGATTTGATTTCGCAAAGGGAAGAGCGACCCTAAGTATGCGAAGATGTCAGCGCATCATATGCTGTGCGATGTAGCGCCGTCCTTAACGGAGAATGGACCGCCGAGCCTCGCACTGTTGTACGGGATACCGAGAATACAGGTCAGCCCGGTGGGACTCCGCATATCCGGCACTTGTTTCTGCTGATAATGGTCAAACATCATTGATGTCTAAACTTAGCTACGGCGATGCTTCGAGCAAGACTACGGTGTCGCGTCTTCTACTTTCGGCATGCGATATCCGACTCGAGGCTCGGTAAATATGTAAGACGGATTTCTCGCATCGTCGTTCAGCTTATAGCGTAGCCTCTTGATGACTGTTCGAGTCGCTCCTGAGTCGCCGATGAACTCATGCCCCCACACTCGTTGAAGCAGGTGATCGTGGGTAAGCACGCGACCCGCGTTGACCGACAGCTCCCGCAGCAGATTAAACTCCGTGGCTGTCAGTGGAACGGTGCGGCCGGCCAGGCTCACGCTCCGCCCATTGTAGTCGATCGACAGATCGCCAAGAACAAAGTGTTCAGGTTGCCCTCGAAGGCCCGGCGCCCTCTTGCGCAGCGCAGCTTCGATGCGCGCCACAAGTTCCGTCGGCGAGAATGGCTTGACCACATAATCGGACGCTCCCGCCTCCAATGCCCTTGCGATAGTCTCGTCTTGGCCGTATGCCGACAGGAATATCACCGGCACGTCTGTGGCCTCCAGTATCTTCCCCATCACCTCTATGCCATTGATCCACGGGAGCATCAGGTCCAGGAGCACGAGATGAGGCTCCTCATCTCTCATGCGGCGCGAGACCTCGCGAGGATCCGCAGTCATTGACGGGACGAAACCCGCCTTCAACAGAATGTCCCGCACATACCTGAGCGTCTGAGGGTCATCGTCCACCGCAAGGATCTTTCGCCGTGAGTCGGCAGAGCTGTTTGAGCCCCCTTTCACAGTTGAAGCGACCTCGGGTACACGCATCTGAGATGACTCTGCGACGGGAAGCGTGAAAATAAAGCGCGCGCCGAGGCCGTCGCCGTCGCTCTCCGCACGGATCCGCCCACCATGCGCCTCCACTATCCCCTTGCAGATCGCCAGACCCAAGCCGGTGTCGCTTACCCAGTCATCTCGGCGAATCCGCGAGAACTTGCGGAATAGGTGTGGAAGCCGCTCCGCTGATATTCCCCTGCCTTCGTCACTGACCGATACGGCGACGTGAATTTCCTCCACCACGGCGGTAACCCTGATGACCGACGACTCCGGAGAGTGCCTTGCCGCATTGGACAGCAGATTGTTCAGCACTTGCACAACACGTCGTGTGTCCGCAGTTACAAGCGGCAGATCAGGCGGCAGGTCGATTCGGATACTTGCCCTGCCACCTCCGCTAATGAATGTGTTCCTCGCCTCATTCACAAGGTCGGACAAGTCTGCCGGCTGCGCGACCACCGAAAGTGCGCCGGACTCGATGTGTGCTACGTCCAGCAGATCGTTGATCAGTTCGCGCATGCGGTCGGCCTGTCCCTCGATGATACGAGCGAGTTGCACCGCCTCAGCCGATTCGCGCGCGGGCATGAGTTCCAGCATTGTCGCGGCTGAACCCTTGATCGAAGTCAGCGGAGTGCGCAGCTCGTGGCTCACCATGGCAAGGAACTCGGCACGCAATTTTTCAAGCTCCTCAAGCGGCGTCATGTCCTGCATGGTGACTACCACCGATTCCAACTCGCCCTCGCCCGACCGGATGGGAGTGGCGTTCAGCAGAACCGTCACCGCTCTACCATCTGGGATCTCGAGTACGATCTCCTCGGCGCGCACCGTCTCGCCGGTGCTGAGCACCTGGGCGACTGACAGCTCTTCAAGTGACAACTCCGTCCCGTCGGCGCGACGGATAGTGATCACCTCCAGTAGCTGCTCCGACGTTCCGTCAGGCATGACGAGACCTTCTACAATCCTCGTCGCCTCCCTGTTGAATGATCTTGGGATGCCTGTCCTCGCGTCAAGCACAATAACACCCACAGGGGCGGTGTTCACCAGTGTCTCCAGGTCCGCACGCGCCCGTTGCTCATCCCTGTGCCTGCGGGCATTGGCGATCACCATAGCCGCTTGTGAGGCGAACATTACCAGAGTTTCCTCATCTTCGGATCCAAACTCAAGGCCGCTTTTCTTCTCCCCCAAGTAGAAACTGCCTACCTGTGATCCCCGATGATAAAGAGGAGTAACTAGGAAAGTGTTCGCCTTAACTGGATTGTCGAACCCATGAAACCCCAGGGCTTTGACGTAGCTCGGAAGGTCACTCAGACGAAGTGATTCCTGCATCCCGCCGAAGTATTCGAACAGCTTTTCGCCTTCCGGCATGGCCAGCAGCGCTTCGCTCTCCTGTGCATTCAGGCCGGAAGTCAGCACCTCCTCCATTTCCCCGCACTCGTCAACCGTTGTGATGACGCCATATCGCGCTCCTGTCAGCGCCCGCGCGCCCTCCAGGACCTCCTGCAGAACCTCCAGGAGATCGAGACTGTCGTTTATGCGCAGACTTGCCTCACTGAGCCTGGTCAGACGTTCTCTGAGCGCCTCATTCTCCCGGCACAGCTCCTCCCTGCTCCTCATGTCGCATCCTCCGGCCGTGATGCGTGTCGAGATGGTGTTTAACTTGCGTTCCGACGATTATACGGCCGTGAAGATATTTCCACAACCTTAACACTGCATTGCCACATGATTGCTACGGAAAGTAGTGCAAATGACACTATTTTGTCACTTAGCTTCTGTATGCTCCTCCGACTAGTCCCAATAAGACGCCCGAATTGATACTAGCTCATATGCGACCTGCATTCACGCGGTTATCACCAGGGGATATGTGAAAGGAGCAAGAGAAATGAACTAGGAAACATCGTAAAGAGCAATAAAGTTCTGCAATTCAAACAGCATTGCTCATACTCATTACCCATCTCTCACAGTTGATCTGCCACCAAAACAGACGTCAATAGGAGGATATCTTCATGTATATGCATCTACCAGTACCAAAGGAGTGGAAAAACAAACTCAAGATCCGCTTGTCCTTAGCCTGTGCGCTCTTGATTCCATTGCTCATTATCGGTTTAGCCGCGAACCCTGTTCATGCGATCAAGAGCCAAAATACAGGAGTTCCTTCCATCGTTAGCAGCGGCGTGCAGATGTACGAAGTTTCCGCCGATGAATCCGGCGGATGGCCCGTTCGCGTCCGAGGTGACGACACCTATGGAAGAGGCGAACTGCTCGCGGTTTCGGTCGAGTTCAGCGAGTCAGTAAGCGTTGACGGCGATACCACCTTTCGTATCAATATCGGGTCCGCCATCCGCGACCTTGTTCCGGTTAGCGGCAGGGATGAAACGGTAATCTTCGCAACTCTGGTGCAATCCTCTGACAACGACTCCAACGGCGTCTGGATCGGCGACAACTCCTCGACGCTGGACCACAACGATGCTGACGCCATTCAGAGCGTAGGCGATTCACCCAGAAACGCAAACCTGTCTCATTCCAGTCTCGGCACACAATCGAATCACAAGGTCAATGGGAGCGCGGTCAGGCCAAAAGTCACCGACGTGCGTATAGCTTCCACGCCCCAATACGGGGACACATACGTCAGAAACGAAACAATTCAGATCGAGGCACGATTCGACCGGCCTGTTAGGACCAGCGGCCACGTTTCCGCAAGGATCTCCACGGAGGCATTTCAGCAGAACGTCACTCGCCATGCGACCTACTCTGAGGGGAGCGGAACTTCGAGGCTTCTGCTCGACTACACCGCCGTTCTTGACATCGACACTGACGGAATAGCCATTCCGAGAAACTCCCTTGCCAGGAACGGAGATCTGGCATCGGGCGTTGAGGGAGGTGGAACAATAGCCGGTAGGTCGGGAGGGCTGCACGCGATTCTGGCTAGCAGAGGAAGGGGCGAGGACTCCAATCACAAGATAGACGCCAGGCGCGTCGGTGCGCCCGACGTGCTCGCATCTGCTCAGTGGGGTTGGAAGGAGGAGACCCCTGACAGCTCATCGGTCAGGGTGAACTTCGAGATCACCAGTGACCCGGGGCACTTTTCGGAGGACCTTGTACTCGTTCTGTTGCTGGGTTGGGGACACATTGGAGGCGACCTCGTCGCTTTCGGGCTGCGAACCGATGTGGACAAGCCCGGAACAGACGGAAATCAGGGAAAGGGAATCATATTCAACCGCTG
>Ga0209021_1001366_pt1 | contig 24652 bp, 19 predicted proteins | sample PinacodermFT_FD_187299 | JGI IMG/M metagenome (GOLD analysis project Ga0209021, IMG submission 187299) | Host-associated microbial community of the marine sponge Aplysina aerophoba from Gulf of Piran - sponge pinacoderm, lysed by freeze-thaw... | ecosystem: Host-associated > Porifera > Sponge >... | reverse complement strand
ACAACCCCAACATCCGTTCCGTCCTTCTCAACCGGGCCAGCGAGATCCAGTCAGCCATAGAGACCGGAACCCCGGAGATCAGAATACCTGCAACGATCGAACTTGCCGCGCTCCTGGACCATATCGACATGTCCCCCGGACCGGGGCCAGGCAAGGGCCGCCTGCGCATTCAACCGAACGTGATTTCCCTCATACGCAGCGCCGAACAGACCTCCATTCAAAGCTGAGCCGCCAACCCGGCCTCAGCTCGTCAGCGACGCCCCGACACGATATCGCGGAACGTCTTCCCCGCTCTGAACCGGACCCGCTTGTGCGGAGGAACGACCACTACCGCGCCCGTTCGCGGATTTCTCGCACGGCTCTCCGCCACTTCCTTTATGCGGTAGGTTCCGAACCCCCGAATAGTCACTTCCCCGTGCTCCACAAGCGTCCGGGCCTGCGCCTCCATGACCGTCGAGACAAACCCCATCGCCGTCTGACGGTTCACACCCAGCATCGCCGCTACCTTCTCGGCAATTTCCGTCTTTCCTGCCGCCATCATCCTCTCCCGCCGGAATTCCCGTCACCGTCAATAACCCCAGACCCGGCCCGAGTCCAGACGAACGCCCATATCCCTTGCGTGTAGCCATCTTCAGCTCGACCAGACTGAGAAACTTTCCTTTTCCATCAACACAAATTGTCATCCCGAACCTCGACGGATTCCGCCGTTTTCGCTATAATCAAATCCCTTTGAACAACCCTTCCGGAACCAGTGCATGGCCCGCTGCCGGCATCCCTACTCGACCCTTATCTTCGAAGGTTCGCCAACCGGCCAACCCACGATCCAGATCTACCAGTGCGATCACTGCCGGGCCGTCCAGTGTCATGCCGTCGACGCCGGCCGCGCCGAGGTCCAGAACTGGAAGCAGCTCCCCTTCCCGACGCTTCCTGTCAGACACCAATTGCTCTGCCTGCTCGCGCTTGCGAAACCCCAGCACCCGTTTCGGCCTCCCGCGCCCCGTCACGAACTGAGAGAAATCCAGCGCCAGGCCGCCTCGCCACCTGCCTGACCATAGGCAAGTAAAGAAAAGCCTTCGACGATGGGGCGGTCCCTTGTCGGGCTCCCCGGTCTGCCACCGACGGGCCCGTTTCCGGGACACCCCGGTCCCGCCCGAGTTCGAAAACACCGAACTCGCAACACGCAGCCAAAACACGAACCGCGACGCTGGCCTGCCTTTCAGTTTCGAGGAAAGCCCCTGTTAACCAAGCGTTTCGACCGTTCGGGACTCCCGGCCGGTCCGCTTGCTTTCCTTCAAACACGACAAGGCAGTGCCCAATGGCGACACCCGCTTCCGTCGCGGTCATCCAGACCGTCCCCCTCGCTCATCTCTTCCTCGCTCCGGAGAACGTCCGCACGACGCCTCCGAGCAAGACCGCCCAGGCCGAGCTCAAGGCCTCGGTCCTCAATCACGGCCTCCTCGAGAACCTGGTTGTCCGTGAAGCCGATCCCGCCAGGGACGGCAGCCCGCGCTTCGCCGTCCTCGCAGGCGGCCGACGCCTCACCGTCCTCCAGGACCTGGCGTCCGAAGACGAACTCCCGGCAGACCACCCGATCCCCTGCATCGTCGCTTCGTCGGACACGCCCGCCGAGGAGATCTCGCTTGCCGAGAACACCGTCCGGCTCGCCATGCACCCGGCCGACCAGGTCACGGCCTTCTCGAAGCTCCTGGACGCCGGCGCCAGCGTCTCCCAGGTCGCCACCCGTTTCGGCGTCTCGCAGCGCCTGGTGAAACAGCGCATGCGCCTCGGCAACATCGCCCCGGAAATCATCCAGGCCTACCGCGACGAGCGCATCGACATGGAAACACTCCAGGCCTTCAGCCTCACCACGGACCACGCCCGTCAGATGGCCGTCTGGGAACAGCTGTCCGGCATGGCCTACCGCCCGAACTCCTACCAGGTCGAGCGCCTGCTCACCTCCGAACGCGTGCCCTCGAACGCCGCCGTCGCCGTATTCGTCGGCATCAACGCATACAAGGCCGCGGGCGGCTCCTTCCTCCGCGATCTGTTCACCACCAGGTCGAACACCTGGCTCGACGATCCCGACCTTCTCAACGAGCTCGCCATGGCCAAGCTCACAAAGGAGGTCGACAAGCTCTCCGGCGACTGGAACTGGGCCGTCCCGATGATCGAGGTCGATTGGCAGACCACCGCCGAGCTGGGCCGCGTCTATCCGATTCCGGGCGAACCCACCGATGACGAACAGGCCGCCATCGATCGCCACCGCGAGCGCATGGACCAGCTCGAAAGCACGGCCAAGGACGACTGGACCGAAGAGCTGGCCGCGGAATACGGAACCGCCCACAGCGAGATCTCCCGGATCCAGGGCGAAGTCGACCAGCGCACGTCCTACCGCGACGAGGACAAGTCGATCGCCGGCTGCATCGTCACGATCGACCGCGACGGTTCGCTCCGCGTCCTTTCAGGCCTCGTCCGTCCCGAGGACATGCCCGAGCCGGACCAGGACGCGACGGCCACGAGCGCCTCGTCCGCCGCCAACGACAGCGAGCGGGTCGCGCCGCCGGTCATCCGCGACACCGATCCCAGGGCCGCGGCGCGCAAGAAGGCCGGCATCGGAATCGGCCTCGCCGACGACATGCGCGCCATCCGGACCACCATCGTCAAGACGCACTTGCAGCACGACTTCGATGCCGCATTCGATCTGACCGTCTTCGAGATGGCCCGATCCGTCTTTGCAGACGGCCACAGCTACAGGGCAAAAGCCCTCGACATCTCCGCCAACGTCACCCCGGACCGGCCGACCCTGCGTGTCAACGACCAGGACTTCTCCGCCTGGAACCCCTCGATGGACGAGATCGACGACGCTTCGCATCTCTCCTTCGACTGGATGGAACATCCGGACAGCGCGGCATGTTTCGAGGCCTTTCGCGCCCTTCCGATCGACGAAAAGAAGGACCTGTTCGCCGCTGCCGTCGCCCGCACACTGAAGGGCCAGCTCGCCTTCGAACACGACGCTCTGCCGGAATTTGAGGCAACCGTCGCCCGGCTCGATATCGACTTTGCGAGCCAGGTCCGGCCGACCGCGGATATGTTCTGGTCGCGCATCAACAAGAGCCAGCTCCTCGAGATCGCGGGCCACACCCTCGGCGCAGACTGGGTGAACTCCCACGCCAAGCAGAAGAAGACGGAACTCGCGGCCGCCATGGAGACCGCCTTCGCCACCGGCGACGTCCCCCTGGGCGTCAATACCGAGGGCCACGCCGCTGCGCTCGGCTGGGCCCCGCCCGGCTTCGCCGCCTTCGACGGATCGGCCGATGTGACTGCCGAAGCGCCGGAGGCCCATCAAGACGCGCCTCCCGCCGAGACCGCTTCCGAGCCCGCCAATGACGACACCGCCAAGGCGGCCGACACCGGCACCACGCCGGAACCGGAAGTCCCGGAGTTCCTCCGCAACGTCTCCTGATCCCCAAGGGAGACGTCGATCCCAGCGCCCCGCCGGCTCCTCCCACCGGCGGGGCGCTTCTCCTTTCAGCCCTCATCCGAGGAGCGCACATGTCCGCATCGCCTTCCGCCCTTCCCCGCACCATCCGGGCCCGCATCGACGATTCCACCCTGGAACGCGTGCCCCGCATGTTCTCGGCCAAGATCGACGACGTCCTCTCGGAGACCTTGCAGAATGCACGCCGCGCCGGCGCCACGATGGTCCGCATCCATATCGAGCCCCGTCATCCCTCGACGCCGAATTCGCAGCTCATCACGATCTGCGACGACGGCTCAGGCATAGCCGACCCCTCCGTCCTGCTCACCTACGGACGGAACGGCTGGAGCCGCGAGCTGGTCGAACGCGAAGACGCCGCCGGCATGGGCTTCCTTTCGCTGGCGCGGATCGGCTGTACCGTCACCTCCCGGGCCCGGTCCCTCAACGGCCGCTCCTATGGCGGCTGGCGCGTCGAACTCGACCCCGACCATTTCACGGGCAAGCTCCCGGCCACCGTCGCTCCTTGCGAGCAGGCTCCCTGGCCGCATGGAACGTCCATCTCGTTCCTCATCGTTTCGCACGTCCTGGACATCCGCAGAGCCGCCGAAGCGGCCGCCCTCTACCACCCGCTCCCCGTAACCCTTTCCAGTCTTCCGGACTCGCCTGAAGACGGAGAAACCCTCCCGCGCCGCGACTTCCTCCAGGACGCCGTCCACCGTGAGGCATGGCACGGCATCGACTTCGGGGTCATGGTCAACGGACGCAAGCATTTCCACGACCCGACGATCAACTTTCACGGCCACACGATCGAGACGGGCTTCCCCGAAATCTCCTCCGTAGGCGGCCCGACCTGGTCCATCCGCGCCGATGTCCGGGACTGTCCCGATCTCGAGCTCGTCCTCCCGGCTCGCAAGCAGCTCGTCGCAACCCCATTCGTCCCTCGCATGCACGAGGCCTCCACCCACACCATCTACAGGGCAATGGCCGCACATCCCGATCCCCGGCCCACCTACAAGACCTGGACGGCCGCCCGCGATGCCGGCATCCACATCCGCCCGGCGCCCCCGCATCTCCACCCGTGGCGTCCTCGCAACGCCGACTGGTGCAACAACCACGAGGACCCCGCTGCCGAAATCCTCCCGCTCGACGCCCTAGTCGTCGACTTCGAAGACGAGCCGCCGCTCTCGCAGGCCTTCTGGCGAGCAGCGCAGCGCGCCGGCATCGCCGAGCGTCTCTACCGCCCCGACAGCGATCTCGCCGGCTACGAGTGGTACGACGCCCTGCCGCGAATCACCGGCATCCGCGTCGAAGTCATCGCAGGCGAACTCAGCCGGGCTCTCGAAGACTACCCGACAGACGATACCCCGGCCGGCAGCCGTCCCGACGCCATGACGATGCATCTGGAGATCCGACATCCGGACGGTTCCACGACGGCCATCGTCACCGACGCCGACATGGCATTCGCCTGCGACCAGGACTGCTACGTCGAAGAGATAGCGCCGCTCGTCTCCGCCTCGAGCAACCTCCAACCCTTCGAGCTGGCAGACCTCATCTACAGCGCCTTCTTCTGCTATTCCGACGATGCCGAAGCGAATGCATGGGAGACCCAGCGCGACGACTTCATGCTTGAAGCGAACCGGATCGCCACCCGGCTGCTCTGCTCCGAGGACGAAGCCACCGTCGACGCGATCAAGGAAATGGTATGCCGCCATATCCGCTGGATCGCACCGCGCGAGCGCCCGGTCACCATCACAATCGATCGCAACGAGATATCCGTCTCGATCGCCGACACCGAACCGCAAGAGGCCGCCTGATGCCGCGCACCATCTCTGTCCAGTGCTGCTTCGCCACCTATATGTCGAATACCGTCCAGATCGAGGTCTCCGACGACGAGGACCTCGACACGGCCCTCAACAGGGCGATCGAAGACGCCAATTTCGACGACGGATGGAAAAGCCTCGACTACGCCGGCCCGATCTTCATCGTCGCCGCCTGCGACGGCGCCAACTCAGACCCGAGCACATCGCCGACGCCGATCGAGGTTCCCCACCTCCTCACCGAGCGCGGCCAGATGCAGATCGATATTCCCTCCGATGCCCGGTCACTCCCCACGCCCACCTTGACCCCGACCCCATCCTGACTTACCCGTCAACCCGATCCTGGCACCACCCAGGGAGACCCGACCATGCCCCCCATCATCGATGTCGCCGATCCTGCCGTCTGCCTTTCTACCCTCGTCGAGCAAGCCCGACGAGGAGAAGACATCGTAATCTCATGCAATGGCGTGCCCTCCGCCCGCATCGTCCCTGTCCGCCCGTCCCTGAACCACACAATCCAAATGATTCTGGAGGAACGGGCCAAACGCTGTGCATCTACAGTCGCCGAGAACCGGGCCGCTCGCGATACAGGCCGTCGCTGATGCCAATCGTCATCGACGCCTCGATTGCCGCCGCCTGGTTCCTGCCCGACGAAGAAGCTCCCCTTGCAGACCACGTGCTCCGCAAACTGCCTCATACCGGGGGAGTCGTTCCGGAGCTCTTCTCGCACGAGATTCGCAACATCCTGGTTTCCAACGAACGACGCCACCGTATTCACGCCTCAGACAGCACTCAATTCCTCCTTCGCCTTCGAGATCTCCAACTCCAGAAGGACAGCATGCAGAACGAGGAAACCGTCATGGCGCTTGCCCGAAGACACTCATTGACCGCCTATGACGCCGCATATCTCGAAACCGCGTTACGCCGCGGTGAACCCCTCGCGACCCTCGATCGCGCCCTGACACACGCCGGCCTGAACGAAAAACTCGATCTCGTCTCGCTCGAGTCATAAGTTGCCCGCGTACCCTACCCTGGCACCTTCCAGGCAGACCGCACCGTGACAAGCTTATTCGATACAATTGCCGCCGTTCGCCGCCTCGAAGACGCCGGCCTCTCGCGCGAAGCCGCTGAAGCGATAACCTCCGGCGATCTGGAAGCGTCGGGCGCCGGTCATAACACCCTGGCTACCAAGAAGGACCTGACCGAACTGGCAACCAAAGCCGACCTGTACCGCGCCTTGTGGCTACAGGCTGCCGGAATTGTCAGCGCAATAACTGCACTGGCCGGCATCGCCGTCGCACTCGACTCGCTCCTGGGAAAGGCAAGCCAGTAACCGCCATGGCAACCAGCGCCGACATCACTGCCATACGCAGCGATGTTTCCAGAATCCGATGGATAACCGCCATCAATCTGGCCATCAGTCTGGTGACGCTTGCCGCCGTGCTTGCAATCGCATTCCGGACCTGACTCGACCCACCCTCCCTATCGCAACAAGGCCCCGCCGGCATACGCCGCGCGGGGCCTTTTCATTGCGCACCCCATCCCCGGAGATTTCGTCATGGACACGTCCTCCCGGCCCTCCTCCGAACATTCCTGCATCTCCTACGAAAGCCTGATCTGCTCCGCCTCCAGCGCCATCTTCGCGCTGAAGCAGGCCGGCTTCCGCTTCACCACCACCATCAACCGCGAGCACGAACCCGTCCCCGGCCACCCCGCCTACCACGTCTTCATCGCCCTGCACGACCACGACGCCAACGGCCTCGTTCCCCACACCCTCATCGATCTCAAATTCACAGCCGACGACCCCCGGCCGCTGGTCATCGTCCACGACCGGCTGCTCGGCCGATACCCGCAACATCTCGCAAAGCAGGAAAGCTTCCGTCGATTCCGCAACCGCCTGGCGGATCACAACGTCTGCTTTCCGATGCGTCCCCGGTTCTAGCTGCAATTCGAGTCAAGGAAAGCCGGTTCGAGAGCGGTCCGCTCCTCCGGGCCCACACACTTTCCACCAGCACCGCGGAGCTCACGCCCATGCCCCCGCTCGACCAGTGCTCTTCCCAGGAACCCGACCGCACGCTTTTCCCGATGCCCCTCACCCCTGCGGCCTCCCCCCACCCTGACAGCCGGCCGTCCTCGGCAGCCACTCGACTCATCCAGGACAAACCCGAAATCCTCGACGAGCTCGAACTGGTCACGCTCCTTGTCTCCGGACACCGGACACCCGACCAGGCCGAGACCCTGGCCCGCGCCCTCCTCGCGGCCTTCCATCACCCGGACCGCATCCTTGCCTCCAGTCCCGGCCGCCTCCGCGCGGTCCCCGGCATGGACAACGATGCCATCGTCGCCATCAAGACCGCCGAGGCCCTCGCCATCCGGCACGCCGCCGCCCGTCTGCCGACCAACGTCAACCCCATGCTCAACGACTACAACACCGTCATCGCCTACTGCCGCTCCCGTATCGCCCACAAGCCGCACGAGGAGCTGCACGTCCTCTACCTCGACAAGAAGACCCGGCTTATCGCCTGCGAGCTCCACCGCACAGGCACCATCGACAATGTCGCCGCCGACCTCCGCGACATCATCGCCCGGGCCCTGCAGATCGACGCCTCCGGCCTCGTGCTCACCCACAACCATCCCTCCGGCGACCCCCATCCATCCCCCGCCGACGTCCAGACCACCAAGAAACTCAAGACCGCCGCCACCTGTCTCGACATCAGGGTGATCGACCACATCGTCATCACGCCGCATGACCATTGCAGCCTGGCCGCCCTCAACCTGATCTGAATCGCAGGAGCGTCGCCATGCTCACCGTCGACAACTTCGCCGGCGGGGGAGGCGCATCGCTCGGAATCGAGAAGGCGCTCGGCCGCCCGGTCGATATCGCCGTCAACCACGATGCCGAGGCCGTCGCCATGCACCGCCTCAACCACCCTGCCACGATCCACCACCTCCAGGACGTCTGGTCCGTCGACCCGGCCGACGTCGCCCGGCGCGGTCCCATCTCGCTTGCCTGGTTCAGTCCCGACTGCACGCATTTCAGCGTTGCCAAGGGCGCCGCTCCCATCCGGCCCGACCAGCAGCGCAGCCGCGACCTCGCCTGGGTTGTCATCCGATGGGCACGCCTGGCCCGACCCAGCGTCATCATGCTGGAGAACGTCCAGGAGTTCATGGGCTGGGGACCGCTCCTTGCGAACGGCCGCCCCGACAAGTCGCGCGAAGGCGAGACCTTCCGCGCATGGCTCGCGGCACTCTCCGACGCAGGATACCGCTTCGAGTGGCGCAAGCTGCGCGGATGCGACTACGGTTCACCCACCTTCAGAACCCGCTTCTTCCTCGTCGCCCGCCGGGACGGCCTTCCGATCGCCTGGCCCGAACCGACTCACGGCCCCGGGCGCCAGCCCTTTCGCGTCGCCGCCGACTGCATGGACTGGGCCATCCCCGTCCACTCCATCTTCCTGTCACGCAAGCAGGCCCGCAAAATCGGCGTCCGCCGCCCGCTCGCCGACAAGACCCTCGCCCGCATCGCCCGAGGCGTCAGACGCTACGTTCTGGACGCGGCCCAGCCTTTCATCATCCCCGTCACCCATGCCGGCGACCACCGCACACACGCCATTACCGAGCCCCTGCGGACCATCACCACCGCCAAGCGCGGCGAGCTCGCCATCGTTGCGGCCCACATGGCCCAGCACAACACGGGAATGACCGGCCACTCCTGCAACGAGCCCGTCAGTACCATCGTATCCCGGGGCTCGAACCAGGCACTCGTCACCTCTCTCCTGACGCGCGAGTTCGGCGCCAGCACCGGACAGGCCCTGAACAAGCCCATGCCCACGGTCATGCCCGGTGGAGGCGGCAAGACCACTCTCGTCTCCGCCTGCCTCACCAACTTCCACCACAGCAACACCAATGGCGGATCCGGAGACCTTCTCAAGCCCGTCAACACCATCCTCGCCCAGGGCCAGCACAAGGCGCTCGTCGCCGCCTTCCTCGCCAAATACTACGGCACCAACACCGGATCGGAACTCCGGCACCCCTGTCCCACAGCAACAACAAAAGCCCGCTTCGACCTCGTCACCGTCGATGCCGTCGACTACCAGCTCACCGATATCGGCATGCGCATGCTCGCAGCCCGCGAGCTCTACAACGCCCAGGGGTTCCCGGACACGTACCGCATCGCCTTTGAGCTGAACGGCAAGCCTCTCACCAAGGAAGCCCAGATCCGGATGTGCGGAAACTCCGTCTGCCCCGACGTGGCCGAAGCTCTCGTCGCAGCCAACATCCGGCCGCATCTCCACTCGCTCGCCGCATGACCCCACCGACCCGCACTGCAGCAAAGCCTGCACCCACCTCTCACCCCGGCTGTGATATTATTCATGCGCCGGTCAGGACAATCTTCGCTTCAATCGCGGAGGCGACGACATGAACTTCCACCGCCGAAATGCCACCGAACACGATCTTGCGCCGATCGACGACACCGCACCTGCAAGAGGCTCCTGATGGAAAACCCCGCTCTCATCACAGCCTGGGCGACGGTCGCCATTGCACTCGTTACAGGCCTCGGCGCCGCGGCCACCTGCTTCCTGATCTGGCGCGGACTTCTCGAGATGCGCCGCTCATCCAAGGAGCGCGCAAAGGACCGCCGCGAAGCGCGCGAAGCTGACCTTCGCCGCCATGAGGAAGCCATGACGGCCCTCAAGGAATCCATGGACCAAGGTCTTCGCCGTCATGACGAGACCATGACGGCCCTCCATGCCCTGATTGCCCGAAGCGCTCCTCCAGGAAGCCTCGGCCAAGCCGACTAATCCCATCCCAAGCCCCGCGACGGCCGGACGACCACCGAATTTCTCGCTGCCACCTTTCGCCCTTTCCGCCCACTCCTGAGACCAGAAAAGCAGGTTCTTCCCGAATCCGACGACTCCGGGCTGCAAGAACGCCCGGCGCCGCCATTGACCGATCGGGACCCCGCTGATGCATGAACTCCCCGCCGCCGTATCCGGCAGCCCCATCCTTCCCCTCTCCCGCTCCGACGCCGGACAGACCCGCAACCGCGCCGCCGCCATCTTCGCCGCGGCGCAGACCCTGTTGCCCATCCTGTCGGCCGGCAGACCGCTCGACGCCCCCGCTCTCCGCAAGACCATGAAACAGGTCTTCGGACACTATTCAGGGAGCTGGCTCTGGAAAGAGGCCTACGAAGCCGCCGAGGCCGCCACCGTCCTCTTCCTGCAGCACTTCGGGCCCGCCCTGGTCAACCACGCCGCCGAAGACGGTCCTGCCCGCGTCCTGGCCATGCTCGAACGCATTTCCGCCCTCGAGCCCTCCCACACGAAGCGCTCCGAGCACCAGGTCCAGCTGCAGCAATTCTCCACCCCGCTGCCGCTCGCCTATGCCGCCGTCGCCGCCCTCGACCTCCAGCGCGGCGACATCATCCTGGAGCCCTCCGCCGGCACCGGCATCCTCGCAGCCGCCTGCCAGCTCCTGACCGGAGATACCAGGCCCGTCCTGCATCTCAACGAGATCGCCGAAACCCGGCACGCCCTGCTCGGCAACCTCTTCCCGGCCGCCTCCCTCACCGCCCACGACGCAGAGACCCTCTCCGACCACATGCCAGGGCTCCATCCGACAGCCATCGCCATGAACCCGCCGTTTTCGGCAACTGTCGACGTCGGCCGGACCAGCCGCCGGGCCGACCTGCGCCATATCCGCTCCGCATACGCCATGCTCGCCCCGGGAGGACGCCTCTCAGCAATCACCTCCCCGAACTGCATTCCCGGATCCGACGCCTGGAACGCCGCCTTCACCAGCCAGACCCCGCCGCCGCGCATCCTCTTCACGTCCCTCATCGACGGCCGCCTCTATGCGCGCCGGGGCACCACCGTCGACACACGGCTCACGGTCATCGAGCGTTCCGACAAACCCTCTTCCCGGCTCGACCCCACCGACCGCGCATCGTCCGCTGCCGAGCTGCTCGCATTGATCGGCAGCAACCTTCCGCCCCGCCAGCAGCCGCCCACCACGCGACCGCTCCAGTCTCCGGGAGCCGTCACCGACCTTTTCGGCCAGCCCATTGCACCCACCCCGGGCAGGCGCGCACATCCAACCTCAACGCCGCACGACTGGGGCGCCACCGCGCCGCTCCCGATCGAACCCACCGCCGCCAACGACTCCAACCCGGCCCCTTCCGCCGGCGCCGGGGCCTATCATCCCTGGCGTCCGTCCGCCTTCCGCATAACCGGCGCCTTCGAGCACCCCACACCGCTGGTCCAGTCCGCCGCCATGGCAGCAGTGCGCCACCCCTGCCCGGACTACCGCCCCGAGCTGCCCACCCGAATCCTTGCCGACGCCCTGCTCTCCGACGCCCAGCTGGAATCCGTCGTCCTCGCCGGCGCTGCCCATTCCCGCCATCTCCCCGCGCGCTACAGAATCGGCGAAGGCTGGGAGACCATCCACCGCGTCAGCGACTACGAGGACGTTGACGACAGCCCCGTCGTTCCGGCGAACTCCAACGAACCGCTATCGCTCCCGGTTCACCTGCGCCGCGGCTGGATGCTCGGCGACGGCACCGGAGTGGGCAAGGGCCGCGAGGCCGCTGCCATCATCCTCGACAACTGGATCAAGGGCCGCCGCAAGGCACTCTGGCTCTCCCAGTCCGACAAGCTCGTCGAAGACGCCAGGCGCGACTGGGCTTCCCTCGGAGGCGCCGCGCACCAGATCGTTCCGATCTCGAAGTTCCGCCAGGGAACAAGGATTGCCCTGCCCGAAGGCATCCTCTTCGCCACCTACGCCACGCTCCGCTCACCCGCGCGCGAGGGCAAGCCCTCCCGCCTCGACCAGATCGTCGAATGGCTCGCCGGCTCCCTGCAGGAACACCACTGCCACGAATTCGACGGCGTCATCGTCTTCGACGAGGCCCACGCCATGGCCAACGCCGCCGGCACCAGGACCGACCACGGCGACACCAGGGGCTCACTCCAGGGCCGCGCCGGCCTCCGCCTCCAGAACGCCCTTCCGGACGCCCGCATCCTCTACGTCTCCGCGACCGGAGCCACCACCATTCCCGGTCTGGCATATGCGACCAGGCTCGGCCTCTGGTCGACCGACGACTCCCCGTTTCACCAGCGGACCGATTTCGTCACCGCAATGGAGTCCGGAGGCGTCGCCGCCATGGAAGTCGTCGCCCGCGACCTCAAGGCCCTCGGCCTCTACCAGGCCCGCGCCCTCTCCTACCAGGGCGTCGAGGTCGACATCCTCGAACATCCCCTCACCCCGTCGCAGCGGCGCATCTACGACAGCTACGCCGAAGCCTTCAAGGTCATACACTCGAATATCGACGCAGCGCTCAAGGCCACCGGAATCGTCAAGGACGACGACACCCTCAACCGCCGCGCCAAGGCCGCCGCACTCTCCGCCTTCGAGGGCGCCAAGCAGCGCTTCTTCGGACACCTGCTGACCAGCATGAAGTGCCCGACGCTCATCCGCTCGATCCGGGAGGACCTCGAAGCGGGCCATTCCGCCGTCGTCCAGCTCGTCTCCACCGGAGAAGCGCTCATGGACCGCCGCATTGCCGAAATCCCGGCCTCCGAGTGGGACGATCTCTCCATCGACCTCACCCCGCGCGAAACCGTGATCGAGTTCCTCGCCCACTCCTTCCCGGTCCAGCTCCAGCAGGAGTTCACCGACGACAACGGCAACCTCTACTCCCGGCCCGTCTTCGACCAGAACGGTCATGCCGTCCTCTGCCAGGAAGCGATCGCGCGGCGCGACGCCCTCATCGGCAAACTCGCCGCTCTGCCGCCCGTCGCCTCCGCCCTCGACCAGATCGTGCAGCATTTCGGCCACGACGCCGTCGCAGAAATCACCGGCAGGTCACGCCGGGTCCTGCGCATCGACGACGCCAACGGAGAACGCCTCGCGCTGCGCAGCCGCCCGGCATCCGCCAACCTCGCCGAGACCTCCGCCTTCATGCAAGGCGACAAGCGCATCCTTGTCTTCTCCATGGCAGGAGGCACGGGGCGGAGCTATCACGCCGATCTCGGCTGCCCAAACACGGAACGGCGCATCCACTACCTTCTCGAACCCGGCTGGCGCGCCGACCAGGCCATCCAGGGCCTCGGCCGCACCCACCGGACGCATCAGGCCTCCGCCCCGCTTTTCCGGCCCGTCACCACGGACGTGAAAGGCGAGCGCAGGTTCATCGCCACCATCGCCCGGCGCCTCGACTCTCTCGGCGCCATCACCCGCGGCCAACGCAACTCCCAGGCCTCCATGGGCACCGATAGCCAGACGCTCTTCAACGAGAGCGACAACCTGGAAAGCCCGTACGCCAAGGCCGCGCTCCGCCTTCTCTACGCCGCAATCCACCGCGGCATCATCAAGGAATGGTCGGTCAAGCGCTTCCAGGAAGCGACCGGCCTCAAGATCGTGCATGAGGGCTCCCTCAAGGAAGACCTGCCGCCGATGCCGCAGTTCCTCAACCGCCTGCTCGCGCTCCCGATCGACGAGCAGAACCAACTCTTCACGGAACTGGAAGCACGCATCGACGAGAATATCGACCGCGCCAGGGAAGCCGGCACGTACGAGGTCGGTGTCGAGACCGTCCGCGCAGACTCGCTCGCCATCACCGCCCGCGAGACCCTGTTCGAACATCCCCGCTCCTCCGCTGTCACCGAGCTCGTCGAGATCGCCCGGCGCAACCGCCTCGTCCCCCTCCCCGCCGACGAGGCCATCGACACCGCCAGCCGATACGGAGACGCCGACGGCAAGCCCCGCCTCGTCATCAATACCCGCTCAGGGCGCGCGGCCTTCATACTTCCCGCCCCCTCCCGCCTCTTCGACGACGGAGGCGTCCAGCGGCGCGTCCGCCTGGTGAGGCCGGCAAGCCACGAAACCATCCCCTACGCCGATCTCCAGGCCTCCAACTGGACGCTCTCCGACGAAGCCCCGTGGCGCGCCCACTGGGAGCGGGAACTTGCCGGCCTCCCGAGCCACACCGACTCCCGCTTCTGGATCACCTCGGGCCTGCTCCTGCCCATCTGGAACCGGCTCCCCGACGACAACATGCGCGTCCGGCGCCTCACGACCGACGACGGCGAACAGCTCATCGGCCGGGTCCTGGACGCCGACCAGGTGCGCAAGGTCAGGAAAGCCTTCAATCTCGAAGGAACTACCGAGCTCACGGGCGAAGAGGCCTACGACGCAGTCCTGAACCGGGGCACCGCCCTCCCCCTGTCCAACGGATGGCGCCTCTCCCGCCGCTCGATCTCGGGCGACGATCGCGTCGAGCTCGAAGGCCCCGACGACACCGACACCGAAACGCTCCGCCAGCTCGGCTGCACCATCGAACTCATCAACTGGCGTGCCCGCGTCTTTCCTACGGCGCCGCACGTCCTGGACCGCATCTTTAACCGCTGGCCGCTCGCCGGCTAGCAACACCGCAACCCAAGACCGCAAGCATCGCCAGCGCCCTACCCGAAGTGAAGCAAAGCCGGAGATGGCAACATGCCGAAATTCCGGGCAGGGCCTTCCCCCGTTCCTGCAAACCGGGCAACCCCGAACCGCCCCGGCGCGGGAACTCCCCTGATGGACCTCCAACCCCTAACCTGATAGGAATCCCCCATGAGCCCCGAGATGATCGCCATCGTCGCTGTCGGCGTAGCGCTCGCAGGCCTGATGCTGCGAGGCCACCACAGCCTGGACAAGCGCATCAGCAAAGTCGACGACAGCCTCAGCAAGCGCATCGATGACGTCAACAACAGCCTCGGCAAGCGCATGGACGGCTTCGACGAACGCCTCCGCGCCCTCGAGACTGCTCAGGCCGAGCTCAAGGGTCTGGTCCTCGGCAAGCTCGACTTCATCGAGCGCTACATCATCGCCCGTAATCTGCAGGCTTCCGGGGCATCGCCCGAACCGGGCGGAGCAGACGAGTAACCTCGCTGTCCTGACCTCCGCGAGTTCACCCCGCCGCCCCACCGCCAACAAAGCCGAACAGCTCAACGGCCGGCGTCTCCCCCTGGACCGCAGGTGACCCGGCCCGGTTTACGCCGCCCGCCGCACAACCTCCTGCCGCCCCGCTGCAATCGCGCCTGGCCGACGCAAAGCTGAGGAAACCAACGCGCTCACGTCGCGACCGATCGCACAAGAACGCTGCCCGGCTTCCACCACTCCTCGCCCGCCGGCCCCTTCCAGGCCAGCAATCCGGAAACCCCAGCTCAACGAAAGGACGCCGCCCCTCCTCCCCCACACCGAACCGAAAAGCACCCGCGCCATGAGTCTGCAACAGATCGAGGCCAACCCAACCTACGCCTTCTGCCCCGCCTACGACTTTCCCGACGAACCGCAGGAAATCCGGATCGTCTTCCTCGGACACCCCGGCTATATCTCCACCAGCCTTTCGACCCGCAGCCTCGAAGACGCCGAAAGGCTGTGCGACAAGCTGAACGCCAGGCTCGGCATGTCCCGCGATATCTGGACTGCCCTCATGACTGCCTCCATGGAAGGCCAGCCACTGCTCTTCAATTGATCGACACCCCACCCTTCAACAGCAAAAAGCCCCGCCGGCCTCTACGGCCCGCGGGGCTTTTTCTTGCAGCTCGACCGGGTCCCGACACGACCCGGCCATCCGTTCACCCTCCTGCGCGCTCCCAGGTCACTCCCGTCTCGCCCTCATACCGCTCCACCGCCCGATCGCGCGCGGCCGCCCATCTATGCAGGCTCGCCTGCAGCGCCGCTCTGTCGATCCCCTCCGCAACCTCCCCCTGTACTCCTTCCAGGGCCTGCACCCGCTCGTCGAACATGTTCACGATATCCAGCAGCACCGGCCCCCTGTCCTCATTCGTAACTTCCCCGCCCGTTTCCGCCATAACACCGAATGTTGCATCGATCATCGAATCGACCGCATCTTTAACATCGTCGACGGTTTGAACTTTTCCAAGATCGAAGTTGGCATCTTCCCCGTTCATATGCTCACCAACCATTCCACTTCTCCCCGTATCTAAGTCGGTACAATCACTAAGCCCCAAATCTAATAATTCCGTCAATCGAATTCCATCGATTCTTGACAGCTACCCTCTACTCGATTCCTATAATTGATACGAACGGCCCCAGGGAGATCGAACCATGGATAATCCCAACATTGATAACGATCCCTTCCAAATTGAAGACCCGGAAGAATTCGAGCAATTCGGACCGGTAGGAGCAGGGCCGGACGTCGACGAACACAATCCTTACGACCAGGACGATATCGACCCAGCCGAGCGCGCCCTGACCGACCACAGCTCCGACGTCGGCGACTGGATGAACCAGGCCCGCATCTTCGGCCTCGGGCCCGGGCGCGGCGAGCCCGACAACCGTGCTGTCTACGACCAGGACGACGCGCACACCGCCGTCGAAGAGGTCATGAATATCATAGCGACCCGGCTCGCACCCGACGGCTCGCCGCTCGCCGAAGATCGCGACCAGATTCTCTGGGGCTTCGTCCATCTCCTCAACGCCCAGTCGGAACGCCTGCACAAGCGCGTGGACAACATGTCCCGCGAAATCCGCGAGCTCATCCACACCCAGGACGGATCCGACATCCGCGACACCGAACTCACACAGAAGACTGACGAGACCCGGAACCTTTACGACCGAGGGCTCGCCTTCGACCGCCTCACCAATACCGCCGCCATCGCCTACGAGACGCTGACCGGCAGCGCCTGGCATGCGCGCGAATCCAACAAGTCCACCTTCTCGCTTACCGAGCCGGCCCGCGCGCCCAAGGTATCGCTCACCGACCACCTCAAGGCCCGCACCTGGCTCGAACGCGCCGAGGGCACCCGCATCGCCGTCGTCTCCGGACAGCGCCCCGGGCACGCTCTCGTCTGGGGAACCCTCTCCCGGCTGCTCCGCGACCACCCCGACCTCGTCGTCGTCACTGGCGCAAACAAGAACGGCGCCGATCGCCATGCCGCCGAATGGGCGACCCAGAACAACGTGCCGCTCGAAGCCGTGAAGCCCGACTTCAATGCCCCGGATCTCAAAGCCGAACTCATGGCCCGAAACACCCGCATCGTCCACGGCATGGGCGAGAAGGGCCTGAAGGAGGAAGGGGCCGCCATCAACGGCCTCGTCGTCTTCCCCGGCGCCCGGACCGGTGTGCCGGGCGACCTCGTCGCCAAGGCCAGGGCCGCCCGCGTCCCCATCGCGGAGATCGAGAGCGCCGCCCAGCTCCACGCCACCCGCGGCCGCCTCATGCCCGGCTACACGCTCGACCACAACGAATTCCGTCCGGAGCTGGACACAGGCGACACCAATCCCGCCCGCGGCGAGCGCCGTACCGTCCGCGCCGCAACCGCCGCCGGCGCCGCAGACCCCGAGCGCCACGACAGGATCGAGACGCCCAGGGAAACCCTGGCCTTCGCCATCAACCTGCTGGCAGAGCGCGTCACCGCCGACGGCTATCAGCTCAACGACGAACGCGAGAAATTGCTCTGGGGCGTCGTCAATGTCTTCAGGAAGCAACTGGGCCGCCTCAACGGCGAAGCCAGGGATACTGCACGCGATACCGACCTTGCGCCCGAGACCAGGGACGCGCTGACCCGCAACTACGACATGCGCCGCGACGTCTTCACGGAGCTCTTCCACCAGGCCGGAAAAGTCTACCAGCGCGAAGCCCTGCAGCCCTGGAACCCGGACGGCTACGCCAGGCTGGACCATACGCACACCCTCGCGACACTCGAGGCCGAGAGCTTCCTGAAGCAGGTCCAGCAGCACCGGCACGAAGCCATCTACCGCAACGGCCAATATGTCGTCGCCGCCGGCGGCAGCCTGGCCCCCGAGCAGGAGGAGGCGCTCCGCCCCGTGGTCGACGCCAATCTGGACAACGTGCTCGCCAAATATCCCGACACGGTCCTGGTCCATGGCGGAAACCCGAAAGGCTACGACAAGCTGTTCGCCGAATGGGCCGCGCGCAACAACGTCCCCCAGATCGCCGAACAGCCGAACTTCGCTCAGCACAACAAACAGGCGCCAGTCCTGCGAAACGAGAAGATCTTCGACAGGCTCCCGGTCCGGGGCCTCGTCGCATTCGGCAACAGGGGCGCCATCGTGGAGGACATGATCGCGCGGGCCGGACAGTCGAGGATCGGCATCATGCGCATCGATCCCGCCACCGAACTCGCGCAACTGCCGACGCCGGACCTGCCCCCGAGCCCGGACCTCACCTGGGACAAACTCAAGGCAGACCATGCCGCCATCTTCCGGGCTGCGGAGAACAAGGCCCACCTTCTCCCCTACCAGGAAGGCTTCGACGATTTTCGCGGACTGGTCACCACCGCCATCGCGACCGGGAACCACCCGGAACAGCATGGCCCCCACCTCAACTCCCTCAAGCAGACCCTCGATACCCAGGCCGAACGCCGGGACACCGTCCAGCTCCTCCAGGGCCGCATCGAAGGCCTCACGGACCGGCTGGACGGCCTGAAGGAGTGGGTGGCGGCCGAGCCCGGGCGCCCGATCGAGCTCGCCCCGGGCTTCACCGCCTGGCTGAGAGACCGCGACGCGACCGTCGCCCAGTGGAAGAACGCAACCGGCAACCCCGAGCTCACGGAACATCTGCCCCGGCTCGGCGAGGACGGCATGAAGGGCGAAATCGAACGCCTCTCCAATCCCGACCTGCCGTCGCTGTTCCATCCCGCACTCGAGACCGGCGACACGCACATGGAGCGCGTCAACAATCTCTACGAGCACGCGCTCGCCTTCGTCGACCGGGATCCGAACCTCGTCGCCTACTCGCCCCATTTCGACGAGCTCCGCCAGACAGTCCGGCAGGTCGCCGACGAGCTCGTCTCGCAACCCGACCAGGTGCAGAACCTCCAGAAACTGGACGGCAAGCTCCAGGCCTCCAGCGACCGCCAGGCGGAAGCCGGCGCCGCGGCCCGCGATCTCTCCGAAGCCTGCACCCAGGTCCTCGGCTTCCAGCAGTGGGCAGCGAAAACCGCGCGCCCCGTTCACGAGGCGCCCAACTTCAAGGAGTGGCGGGACAGCGCCGACGAACTCGTCACCCGCTTCGCACGGATGCGCGGCATTCCTGAACTCGCCGCGCATCTCGAACGCGCAGGCGCCACGGCCGAGTCGGCCGAAGTCGCCGTAGCCCTGCTCCGCGACGAGCGCTTCCAGCGCCCCGTCGTGCCCGAGCTGCCGATCGCCCATCAGCGGGTCCGGCAGGAGAACATCGAAGAAGGCCGGTCCATGAGCGCCTGACCGACCGGCCCCACCCCAACCGGAGATACGGAAATGCCGCTTCCCGAAGGCGTGACCCCGGACCCCGACAGGCCGTTCATCACGGTCCGCAAGGCCACCCGTTTCCACGACCCCGACGAAATCCGCCGCTATCCGACCCGCGAAGACTGCCTGGCCGACCTCCATCGCTGGCAGGACTCCTGCCTCGTCCGTCAGGACCCCTATTACCATCTCGGCGTCGGATACCAGGGCGACGACGACAGCTACACCTTCGAGGTGTACGAGAACGGCGAACTCCGCCTCCAGCTCGACATCGACCGGCTCGGCCACCGCGAAGCCGGCCCCTGGGCGCGCGCGTCCGCAGCGCGGTCGCAGATCCCGGTCGATGACTACATCGCGCAAAACGCGGGCGACCCGAGACGTGAAACCGTTGTCTGGATGTATGCACAGGAGAAGACCTCATCCATCGGTCAGTTCCTGGGCTACCTCTCCGACCCCGACGAAGTTGCTCCTGCGACCCGCCGCGCCATCATCAAGACATTCGAAGACATGGGCGACCGGGCCCGCGCGGAGGGCGGCCACATCGACCGCAGCCAGACCGAACGCCTCCTCAAGCGCGCGGCCGAACAGCATTTGCGGACCATGGCCGACACACCGGAAAAAACCTGGGAAACGATCAAGGCCGATTACGCGTCCCTGTTCGAAGCGGCCGGCAACAATCTTGCCGGGCTCGCCCACCAGGAAGGCTTCAGCGAGCTTCACGACCTCACCTGGAAGGCGCTCGACACTGCTCACTACCCCGACCGCCAGGAGGACAAGCTCAAGGCGCTGCTCCATACCCTCGACACCTGCAAGGACGACCGCGCCAAAGTCGCCACCACCTGCAGAAGCGCCCACTCTGCCTGCCTGCGCCTCGACAAACTCCTGCAACAAGCCAGAGACTCCGGCGTCGGCGTCAGGGCCACTCACCATGCGCCCGACTTCTTCGAATGGCTCGCCTACCGAAACGAGGCCATCGCAGGTTGGACGGAGATCCGCGCAGATCCGGTTCTCAGCGAGCACCTGCCCTTCCTCCCGGACCTCCAGCTTCAGATCGACCGCCTGGCTGACCCCGCCATCCCCACGGTCTTTCATCCAAGCGTCCTCTCGATAACCCGCGAGCCGGTCCAGAATCCTCCCATGAACCGGCTCGCCGCAGACTACGACCGCGCCCTGAAGTCCGTTGACGGCGACGCCAACCTTCTTCCCTATTCGCAGGGCTTCGACAGTCTGCAGTTCACCCTTCGACAGACCCGCGAAACATGCGCGGGCATCCCGGAGAGACTCGCCCATATCGACTCCCTGGCCGCCCAGCTCGAAGTCGCCGCCCAAAGGAAAGTCACCGCGGTCGAGGCCGCACAGGACCTCACCGACATGTCCGACGAACTGGTCCGGCACATCAACTGGTCGAAATCGAGCCGCCAGCCCGTTCACGAGGCTCCAGGGTTCAGCGCCTGGCGCGACAAGGCCGACGGTGTCGCATCCCGATGTGAAGACGTCTTGCAGGACTTCCGCCTCGCCCCCCACTTCAAGCGCGCCGGCGCCTCCGAGGAGTCCGCCCGGACCGCTATCTCGTTCCTTCGCGAGGACCGCTTCCAGAAGCCTCCCTCTCCCGAGGAAGTCGCCGTTCAACGCCGGGCCCGCGCCGAAGCCCGCGCCGACTCCCGGGAGGAGTCGTTCTCCATGAGCGCCTGACCGCGCGCAAGGCCCCTTTCCGGAAACGAACCGATGCCGCTTCCCCACCATATTCGCCTCGACCCGGAACGACCGTTCACCACGGTCTGGACCGAATTCGATCCCGGCATCCCGGACTATATCGACCCGCCGGAAGACATCCGCACCTATGCCACCCGCGAGGAATGCCTCTCGGATCTTCAGCGCTGGCGCCATAACCAGCGCCGCATCGACTACGAAACCGAAGACGAAGAATCGTACCAGGACACCAATTGCGAGCTCATCAAATACAACTCCACCTACACATTCGAAGTCTACGACCACGAGCGTCTCCGCCTCGCCATCCAGCTTCAGCCCGATTCCGAACCTGTCTTCTTCGGACCCTGGGCCGAGAGCCCCAGGCCGCTGGATGACGACACGCCTGCATTCCCGTCTTCACCTGACCGGCAACAGCACGACGGCGACGAGCCGGAACCGGGACCCGGTGCGAGGGCCGGCATACAATGGATACGCGAGCGGAAGCCACCCGCGTATGCCTCACGGCTCATGGAGATAATCGAGGACGACGAACTCGTCCCCCCGCGGGTCGGCATCGCCATCCTCGAAACCTTCGCGGAAAACTGCGAGCGAGCCTGCCCCGCCCCGGACAAGGTTCACCTCATCGATTTCGACCGCATCTTCCGCCGCGCCGTCGAATGCTGGTTCAGGCACATGCACGACACGCCGGAGCGCACCTGGGAAAAGATCAAGGCCGACTACCGCCGCATGTACGAAGCGGCCGGCGGCGACTTCAACCTTATTCCCGGCCAGGACGGCTTCGACGCCCTCCACCGCCTGGTCCGCCAAACGCTCGGAGCGGCCCACTTTCCCGACCGGCAGGAGATCCGCCTCCGGGCCCTCGCGCAAACCGTCGAAACACTCGCCTCGCGCCGGTCCACGGCCCGGTCCCCGGCAATCACCTCGGAGAGCATCAAGCCATGAACCCCGAACTGCATGCCTTCTTCCTCGACCCGTCCGCGTCCGGCCACCTCATGCACGCCGAACTCTCCGAAGCTTACCAACGCGCATGCGAACAGGCCGGGGCCCAGCACGAACTGATCGCCTATACGGACGAATTCGGGTTCCTCCTCGACGAGGTGCAGGACCTCCTCCGCGACGAGAACGAGTATCCCGAATACACAAGCCAGCTGGCGGACTTCCGCACGGCTCTGACAGCCATCGACGCGCGCCGCGCACAGGTTGCCGACCTCCATATCGAGATCCGCCAGAGCCTGGAGGAATTCGAAGGCCTCCGCACCGCCCGCGGCGAGAGCCTCCGGACCGCCGACGATCCCGACTACGAAAGCTGGCTGAACGCACGGGATCGCACGTTGGCCGAAGTCGAACGGCTCCGCGCCGACCCGGACATGACCCCTCACGTCGACCGCGTCCTCACGAACCTCCCCGCCCTTGCCAACGCCGCAACGCCAACTGCGCTGGCGCAGGCCGCCGCACCCTCCCGGTCTTCCGACCCTGGCGAAGCAGAAACCGCTCTGCCCGCGGCAAACGCCGCTTCGCGGCCGGAGGCCGCCGCACCGAGCATTGCGGCCACCACCGAAACCCCCATGCTCAGCTGGGCCGGAATCGGGTCCCGTGGCAACGACAAGGAGCCGATGCCCCCATCCGTCCTCGCGGACATGAAGGAACTTGCCCGCCGCATGGCCGCAGACGGCTGGCATCTCTCTTCCGGAGGCGCCGACGGCTCCGACACCGCCTTCGCAAGCGGCACCCCGGTCGACCAGCGCACAATCTGGCTTCCCTGGCCCGGCTACAACGACCTCTCCGGACCCGATTGCCATCCGATCCCCCAGGACCGCCTGCGGCAATCACTGGAGCTTGCAGAACGCTTCCACCCGAACTGGCAAAGATGCAAGCCCGGAATGCGCAAACTGCATGCTCGAAACGGCCTGATCGTTCTCGGCCGCAACCTCGACAAACCGGTCGACGCCGTTGTTGCCTACACCCAGGGCGGCAAGCTCCAGGGCGGCACCGCCCAGGGCCTCCGCATCGCCATAGAACACGGCATTCCCATCTTCAACCTGGGCCGCATGACGATGGAGGAAGCCTGGAAAGGCCTCCAGGAACTCCGACGTTCACTGACAGCCGGACAGGGCGTCTCTGCCGGCAAGGACCGCACCGAACCCGACGCCCACCGCGCCGCCACCGATGCCTCAAACACGCACGAAGCCGGCCGGAAAGAGGGAATGGCCCGGGTCCTGCATCTCAGGAATGCACCGCCCGACGCCATCCGGATCGACCGCCGGACGCGATGGGGGAACCCCTTTCGCATAGGCCCGGACGGAACCCGCGAAGACGTGATCTCCAAATACCGCGATCACCTTTGGAACAGCATCCGCACCGGCGAGATATCGAAGGACGACCTTGCCGAACTGCACGGCAAGAACCTCGCCTGTCATTGCGCCCCCCAGCCCTGTCACGGCGACGTGCTCGCAAGCGCGGCCGCCTGGGCGAACGCAAACCGTAACCGGGCAAGCACAGCCGAATCCGCCGAGGCACTACCGACATCGCCCCGGATTGTGACCCGTCGCGAGTTTCTGGAGACCGCCGGGAACGCCTCGGCCGCCGCCCACGACAACAAAGCAGTTGCCCGGGCAACCGCTGCCGAGACGATTGACGCAAAGCTGCCGGCATCGCTTGGGCTCGTCACAAACCACAGACGCCTCCTCGAAGCTGCCCAGGACGGCTGGCTCCGCCCCCTGGAAGGAAAGTCGTTCCTCCTTGCCCGCGACGGCTCCGTCTCTGAAGACCTCGCTGCCGGCGATCACCCCATACCCGTCCGGCTTACCTTCGACCCCGGGAAGTTTCCCTTCCCGGCGCTGCGAAGGGAACTGGCCGCCGCCGGCGCCGAAGCGGACGCGGCCACCCCTCTCGCCTGGCGCTCTCCGATCCCGCTCTCAGCCATCACCGGAATGGAAGTCGCCTCCGAAGAGCAGAAGACCCGCCTCCCCGCAATGGCCGCCCAATTCGGTAATGTCACCTTGCCGGCCGTCGAGATCGCAGTTAACCCCGACCTCGCCACAGCGGGTGCTGGCCGACCCGCCTCCACCTCCGACATCCCGGCCCTGCAGCTGCCCGAACGCCTCAATGCCATCCAGGGCGCCCTGTCCATGGCCGCCGCGACCCTGCCGAAGGACGAACGCTGGACGGAAGTCCTGCGGAACGTGCTCAACGCTCATCCGTCCAGACCGATCTCCGACCCGGCGAACAGCAACGCGGACTGGTTCTCCCTCCCCTGGATTCCCCGCAGCGCGGGAATGCCCGCACAACCGAGCGCGAACGACCAGCGGCGTCTCTGGGACGCCGCCATGTCCTGCCTGCGCTGGCCGGCCGCCGAAGGCAAGTCGCCAGCCGCACTCGCCGAGCGGATCGC
>Ga0209021_1001363_pt1 | contig 24657 bp, 23 predicted proteins | sample PinacodermFT_FD_187299 | JGI IMG/M metagenome (GOLD analysis project Ga0209021, IMG submission 187299) | Host-associated microbial community of the marine sponge Aplysina aerophoba from Gulf of Piran - sponge pinacoderm, lysed by freeze-thaw... | ecosystem: Host-associated > Porifera > Sponge >... | reverse complement strand
GCTTCGTCACCGCGGCGGGTGCGGAGCGGGACTACGGGTGCGTCGTCGCGGCGGACGGGATCATCGACCGGGCCGCGAGCGAGCGGCTCCGCGCCGGACGCACCGGACGCGACGCCGTGCCGGCGCCCGCGCCGACCTCCGCCGAGGCTGACTGATCCCCACGGCGGTACGGCGTCGGGCTGGCGGCCGCTGCCCGGAAATTTCGCCCCGACCGGGCACCGTGCCGGTGCCCGGTCGGGTGCACCGAGTCGGTTCGTCTCCGAGCGTTTGCAGCCGCGCGCCGATTCCGGTCGGGGTCAGGTCTGCCGATTGGCCGGGAGGTCGTTGATGGCGGCGAGGAACGGCGCGGCGAACTGCTTCAGCTTGGCCGCGCCGACGCCGTTGACCTCGGCGAACTCCGCCTCGCTTTGCGGCCGCCGCCGCACCATGTCGACCAGGGTGCGGTCCGGGAACACGACGTAGGCCGGCACCCCGCGCTCCTTCGCAAGATCGAGCCGCAGCGCCTTGAGAGCCGCGAGCATCGTGGCGTCGCCGTCGTCGAGCGCCGGCTCCGGCAGGGTGGCGTGCCGTTCGCGGCGCCCCCGGGGCGGTGGCGGCCCGTCGATGAGCGTGTCTTCCCGGTACCGGAACTCGCCTTCGCCGCGCAGCAGGGCGCGGCCCCGGTCGGTGACGGCGATGCTGCCGTAGCCCGTCATGTCGAGCCGCAGGAATCCGGTCGCGATCATCTGGCGGATGATCGACCGCCATGCGTTCTTCCCCCGCTCCGCCCCGGCCCCGAAGGTCGGCAGCCGCTGATGCCCGAAGCGCGTGATCTTCTCGGTCTCGGTCCCGCGCAGGAGGTCGACGAGGTGCGCCGCGCCGAAGCGCTCCCCGGTCCGAAGCGCGGCCGACAGGACCTTGAGCGCGTCTTCGGTCCCGTCGGTGCGCCCGGAGGGATCGAGGCAGACGTCGCAGTTGCCGCAGGGCGCGATCCCTTCGCCGAAGTAGGCGAGCAAGGTCACCCGCCGGCAAGCCGGAGCCTCGCAGTAGCCGAGCAGCGCGTCGAGCCGCTTGTGCTCGCGGCGCTTGCGCTCTTCGCCCGCATCCTCGTCCTCGATGAACCGGCGGCGCATCCGGATGTCCGCGAGGCCGTAGAGCATGTGCGCCTCGGCGCGCGCGCCGTCGCGCCCGGCGCGCCCGATCTCCTGGTAGTACGCCTCCACGCTGCCCGGCAGATCGGTGTGGAACACGTACCGCACGTCCGCCTTGTCGATCCCCATGCCGAACGCGATGGTGGCGACGATGACGACCCCCGGCTCGGTCATGAAGACGTTCTGGTGCTCCTCGCGCACCTCCTTGTCCATGCCGGCGTGATAGGGAAGCGCCCGCACCCCGGCGGCCGCCAGCAGCTCGGCCGCCTCCTCGGTCCTCTTCCGCGACAGGCAGTACACGATGCCGCTCGCCCCCTCGTGGCGGGCGACGAAGCTGCGGAGCTGGCGCTTCCATTCGCGCTTCGTCTCCACCGCGAGCGCGATGTTCGGCCGGTCGAATCCGAGGACGAAAGACTCGACGTCGCCGCCGAACAGCTTCTCGGCGACGTCCGCGCGGGTCACCTCGTCCGCGGTCGCGGTCAGCGCGGCGATCGGCACCCCGGGAAAGCGTTCCCGCAGCTCGCGCAGATCCCCGTACTCCGGTCGAAACGACGGTCCCCACTGCGAGATGCAGTGGGCCTCGTCGATCGCGAAAAGGGCAACCGGCAGCCGCGAGAGCGCCGCGAGCATCCGCTCCGTCATCAGCCGTTCCGGGGCCATGTAGAGCAGCCGGGTCGCTCCCGAGGCCGCCCGTCTCCACGCCGCCACGTTCTCGGCCCGCCCGTTGCCGGAGTGGATGCCGTCCGCCGCGACTCCCACGAGCCGAAGGGCCGCGACCTGGTCCTGCATCAGCGCCACCAGCGGCGACACGACGACCGTGAGACCTTCCCGGATCAGCGCCGGAACCTGAAAGCAAAGCGACTTGCCCGAGCCCGTCGGCATGACGGCCAGTACGTTGCGGCCCGCGAGCACCGCCTCGATCGCCGCCTCCTGGCCCGGGCGGAACGCCGCGAACCCGAAGACCTCCGCGAGCACCCGGCGCGCGGCGCTCATCGCGGGAGCGTCATCGGCGTCCGCGCCGGCATCGGCGCCGGCGTCGCGGCGTTCCGGCACGTGTCGACCGGTCAACGAGTGCTCGTAGGTTGCGTCCCTGCGCACCGTCTCATCCCGGAATCCCCGTGGTCTGCCACCCGACCCGCCGGGCGGTGAACAATCCCCGATGCGCATGGCGCGGTTCGCGGCCGGGCATCCGTCGTGCCGCCCGCGGCACCGCCCGGCGTGGTGGGTCTACGGCGCGCCCCATCCATACCCGCAACCGGAACGAGCCGGCGCGAGCGCGCGATCACGGCGCCCCAACCCAGTTTAACGGCACCGCCTCGTATTGCGCGACACGGGCGGGCGGCGTCCAATTCCGGGACCGAGTCCGTTTTCCGCTGCGTTCCTCCCGGACGCGGGAACGGGGGTCGGGGTCGAAGCGGAGTCGACCGTCCCCGCACATGGTGCGCGGGCGTCGTATCGCGTACCGGGACCGGGTGAATGGATTCGAGTACCGCCCGGCGCGGTTCGGAGAGCGCTTGGGGTATGAGCTCATCGGCCTGGATGAACAGGAAGTCAGGGAGGCCCTCGGTCATGCGATCCTCCGACTCGGGACCTTGGCAACGCTCCCCGATACACCCCGCAACTCGGAGCGAGTCCCATCCCTCACGGGAATCGCGGTCATGGCGCGGAGCCTCGTGAACCGGCGTTGCGTCGGCCAGGGGACACGGTCCCGCTCGCGCGAACGGAGACGAGTCGAACCGCTCGTCTCCCGCCCTCTGGCCGTCTCCGTTCCCGCTGGCCCGGTCCCGACGGGCCTTGTCCCGATGCAGGGCCCGCGCCCGGAAGATCGCGGTCGCGGCCATGTCGTTTCTTGAGCACCGGTTCACCTCCCGGGACGCCCTCGGCCTCTACCATTGCGAATTCGGCGATCCGGCGTCAACTGCAACGCCGGCGCATTGTCTTGCCGGACTCTTTCGAAACGCCCGCGATTTCGATCCCGTCGCGCGCAGTGGCTGCAGCTCCTGCGCCGACGCCGTGCTTCGCGCCGGCGCCGGTCTCGCCACGCGCGGCGGGGTTGCGGCGCTGTGCTTCGCGGCGGGCGGAGAAGCCGGTCCCCGCTTCCGCGGGACGTCGCGCGACTCTTACCGGGTGTCGTGTCGGTGATATCTCGAGCGGCGAAGGTCTCGTGAAATGAGAGTCGGGCAATCCCCGACCCTCATCCCGAGATCTGGAGAGAGCACATGCAACAACGACGGATCCGACCCCTTCATCCGGCCTTGCTGCGGCGCGGCCTCGCCGCCGAGTTCGACCCGCGCCAGGAGATGCACCCGCGGGCGCGCCCCCGCGGGAGCCGGGCTCCGCGCCGCAAGCGCGCATCCGCCGAGGCGCGGCCGGAGGAACAGCCGCGCGGAAAATCGGACGATCTACCCCGATGAAGCAGAGCAGGCGCTGCCGCTCCATGCGATCTCGCGAAGCACCCGCCCGAAATCGACGCAGGGGTTGTCGAGCGGGGGAAGCTTCTGGCCCGGAGGCCGCCGGACGAGCTCCTCGTAGTGGCTCTCAATCCGGGCGCAGGTTGCTGCCAGAGCCGGAACCCGCTGGCTGATCGCGGCTCTCCGCGCTGCGGCGGCTTCTTCGTTCCAGGCCCTGAGCATGAGGACATGGATGAAGTGCTGCTGAACGGCGGCCAACTGAAGGCGAAGGACGCGATTGAAGCCTTGGAGCACGGCTTCGTTCATCGGAGCCGGGCCGCTTGGCAAGTTCCCTGCCCGGGTGTCCGAAGGAGCATGATCTGGTTCGACGAGTACGTCGCGACCAGCTCCTGGCGCTGGTTCCGGGTGTCGAAGCGCATCGTCACGTAGCCGCGGTCGGGGCGGGTTCGCGAGAGCCGTTTCTCGAGCACCGTGATGTCCGTGTGAAGCTTGTCGCCGGGACGCGCGGGACTGACCCAGCGCACTTCGAAGATGCCGGGCGACCCCTGGCCGCCGCCCTCGAAGATCCCGGTGCGAGCGACCTCCCCGAACGCCATCGAGAAGATGTGGAAACCGCTCGCGATGAGTCCGCGATAGATGGACGCCTCGGCTGCTACGGGGTCGAGATGGAATGGCTGGGGGTCGTAGCGGCGGGCGTACTCGACGATCCCTTCGGCGGTCACCTCCACGCTCGCGGTAACGAAGGTGTCGCCGACCGTAAAGTCCTCGAAGTACATTGCGGAATTATAGGTGCGGGTACCGTTGCGGGGCGGAACGGACGGATGGGTGGTTCGGACACCGGGCCCGGACCCTGGCGGAACGTGTGCCCCCGGGAGCAGTCCGTCCGGTCCGCGGGCAGTGCCGCGGCCCGGATTCCACGTGGGGCGCGACGGCCGGGCGCGTGGCCCGCCCGACCTGCGCGCCGGACGCTCGATTCGCACGCGGATCGCTCGATCGGCATGCCGATCGCAGGATAATGGGCGCGCGAAAACGAGGGAGAAAGCGATGCGGCTCGGCGTCAGCCTGAACCTGCACGGCCCACGGACGGCGACCGGGCGCGCCTTTACCGGCGCCATGCGGACCGCGGAGGCGGTCGGATTCGACGGGATCTGGTTCTTCGACACGGTTGGGCGCGGCACCTTCCGCGTCGACCCGGTGAGCGCGATGGCCGCCGCCGCCGCGGTGACCGAGCGGATCGAGCTCGGCACGTGCATCCTGCAGGTGCCGCTTCGCCGGCCCGTCGAGCTCGCGCATCGCATTCTCGGGGTTCACTATCTGTCCGGGGGACGGGTCCGGCTCGGGGTCGGCGCGGGCTCGACGGAGGCCGACTTCAGGGCGACCGGGAACGACTACGAAGCGCGGTTTCGCTCCCTCGCCGAAGCATTGCCGATCATGCGTTCGCTATGGCGCGGCGAGACGGTGGGGGACGCCAATCTGACACCTCTCGACACGGCCGGCGGCGGCCCGCCGGTCCTCGTCGGGAGCTGGGCGGGAAGCCGCTGGATCCCGATTGCCGCGAAGGAATACGACGGTTGGATCGGCTCCGCCCACTTCGCCGACATCGCGACCCTGAAGGAGGGGTTCGAGCGCTTCAAGGGCGAGGGCGGCGGCCGGACGGTGGCGGCCAACATCCCGGTCGACCTCGCGGCCGGCGGGGGTCCGCTCTCGGACCGCGACTACCTCGACCTGCGCTGCGGTCCGCAGGAGGCGAAGGCGCGCCTCGGGCGGCTGGCGGAGATCGGATTCGACGACGCCGTGGTCACCGTCACGGATTTCTCCGAGGAGCACATGGCGGCGGTCCGTGCGCTGCTCGCCTGAGCAAGGTCATCCCGAAGGGAGGAGGTCAAGCATGAGTTCCGTCTATCTGTTCTCGGTCACCCCGGACACGCCCCCGGTGGCGACCATCGAGTCCGGCGAGGAGGTCTCGCTGGTGGTTCGCGGTGCGTTCGCCGACGTCGAGGACATCCGCGACGTCCCGACCCCGTTCACCCCGGCCTGCGACGGCCACCCGCTCGCCCCGGTGTCCGGGCCGATCCGGGTGAGCGGAGCCGAACCGGGCGACGCGGTCCTCATCGACATCCTGAACATGGACGTCCACGAGGACGGAATGACCGCCATCCTGCGCGACTTCGGGGTGCTGAGGAGGGAGTTCGGCGATCCCAAGATCCTGCATTGCCCGGTTCGCGACGGGCAGGCGTGGTTCGCCGACCGCGTCCCGCTGCCGCTCAACCCGAACCTCGGCACCGTCTCGACCATGCCGCCGGAAGGCTACAAGCCATCGTATGCGGGCGCCTACGGAGGCGACTTCGATCAGAAGGACGCTGGAGTCGGGAGCCGGATCCATCTCCCGGTCATGGTGTCGGGCGCGATGGTGTTCTTCGCCGACCCGCACGCGGCGATCAGCGACGGCATCATCACCGGGACCGGGGTCGAATGCACCTCGACCGTCACCGCGCGGATCACCCTGGTGAAGAACCACCGGGTGGAGCACCCGATCATCGAGTACGAGGGCTCGATCCAGTTCGTGGGCACCGGCCCGTCCGTCGAGGCGGCCACCGAGGCGGCGGCGGAGCACGCGGTCGGCTACGTCACGGCCGGGACCGACCTCGACCGCGAACAGGCATACATGCTGCTCAGCATCATCGGGGAGCTGCGAATCGGGACCTCGCCGCGCCCGATCATGGCGGCGCGGCTGATCGTTCCCCGCGACACCCTCGAGCGGACTGGCTGGAGCGGCCCCGTCGCGCCTTGACGCCCGCGCCGTGCGGGGGCGGGCAGGCTGACGGTAGAGGAATCCGACCGTGCGGCGCGCGTGGCTCGAACCATCGCTCTCGCCGAGAGGACCTTCGCGAACCGGGACAAGGGCTACCGCTGGCTTCACAAGAGCCTGAACAGCCTGGGTGGGCGATCTCCCATGGACCTCATCCGCACCGACATCGGAGCCCGAATCGTTGAGAACATGCTGGCGCGAATCGCCTGGGGTGCACCCACCTGATGCGGATATGGCGCCTGTCGGGGGAGGCATATGCCGGGCGTTTCGATGGAGGATACGGGGTTCAACACGGGGGCCGATAGAACGATCCGGGCCGAGGAAGATCTCGGTGGCGAACCGCTCTACCGACTGGGCTATCCCAACCGCGAGGTACGCCAGAGCCTCAACCGGAGCCTTCTCCGATACCTGGTCAAGGATGCGTCGCGCCAGGCGGGAACAGCGTCCGACTCTACCGGCTGCTGGAGGCGAACGACTTCGCCGAGCTCGAGCTGCTCTTCCGCACGCTCTTCGCCAGCATTCCCTGCGAGTGGTACACGAACAACGACATCGCACGCTACGAAGGCTACTACGCGAGCGTGTTCTACTCCTATTTTGCGGCGCTCGGGCTGGACCTCACGGTGGAAGACAGCAGCCATCACGGCCGCCTGGACATGGCGTTGCGCATCAACGACAACGTCTACCTCTTCGAGTTCAAGGCAGTCGATCTCGCTCCGGAAGGGGCTGCCATGGCCCAACTGAAGGACAAGCGCTACGCGGACAAGTACCGTGGTCTCGGCCAGCCGATCCACCTCATTGCCGTGGAGTTCAGCAAGGACGCCCGCAACCCTGCCGCTTTCGAGGTCGAGCGGGCGTGAGCACAGGCTGCAGTCCGGGAAACTGCCGCGGGAACGGGCCACGACTCGACCGCCCCCTCCGTTGACGAACGAGAGCAACCCAAAATGAGAAACCAGCCGATTTTCGCGATTCTTCCGCCGAATGACGAGGACGTGCGTGCCTTGGCCGAACGGCTCAGAAACGACGCACCAGGGTTCGAGGTCGAAGTCGCTGAAGACGACGAAGCGGTACGAGACCTCGTCGCGCGCGCCGACGCGGCCTTCGGCTGGGTGCCGCCCGAGGCGCTGCCGGCGGCGCGGAATCTTCGTTGGCTCCAGAGCCCGTTCGCGGCCCCGTTCCCGGGCTACTACTACCAGGGGCTCATCGAGCACCCGGTGGTGGTGACGAATGCGCGGGGGATCTACTCCGACCACATTGCGCACCACATTCTCATGTTCATGCTGGCGCTCTCGCGCGGGCTGCCGTACTGGATGGAAGCGCAGCGCCATCGCCGGTGGGACCAGCAAGCGCGCCGGCGCGGCTACATCAACATCGTCGGTTCCACTGTGCTCATCAACGGGGTCGGCGGCATCGGCGCGGAGACCGCGCGGCTGTGCGCGGCGCTCGGCGCGAGGGTCGTCGGCATCGATCCCCGGCCGGAGCACGACTGCCCGGCCGAGGTGCATTCACCGTCGGCGCTCGACGACCTCCTGCCCGCCGCCGACTTCGTCGTCACCACCGCGCCGCACACCCCGGAAAGCGAGCTCATGTGGAATGCGGACCGATTCCGGCGCATGAAGCCCTCCGCGTACTTCATCAACATCGGTCGGGGGATGACCGCGCGCCTCGATGATCTGACGGCGGCGCTCACGGAAGGGGAGATCGCGGGGGCCGGACTCGATGTCTTCGAGATTGAGCCGTTACCTGCGGAGCATCCGCTCTGGACTCTCGAGAACGTGCTGCTGACGCCGCATGTCGCCGTCGCCGATGCCGCGGATGTCGCCGAGCGGCGCTACGCGCTGCTTGCCGACAACGCGCGCCGCTTCCTCGCCGGCGAGCCCCTGCGAAATGCGGTGGACAAGGCTCGGTGGTATTGATTCGGCCTGCTTCACCGAGCGGTACCGTCGAAAGAGGCCCCGACAAATCCGCTGGAAATGATCGCTCGGAAACCGGCCGGACGACTCGTCGAACTCGGCGGTCGTGCGTGGGCGTTTCGAGAGTGGACGGGCCGCGCCTCAGAAGAGGGCGCGACCCGATGACGTTCCGCCAGCGGCACCCCGTACCGCCCGAATTCATGCCAAGTCGACAAGAGGCTCAGTTTCTTGGTTCAACGGCCCGCCGGGGAGCATTGAACCCCGCGGCGAACCCTTCGTCAATTGCGGTCAACCTGTGGCATTGAACCGCCCCGCACTACGCGCCAATACTGCTCCAACGAGGCCCCGGCGGATTCACCGGGGAATGGAGGGGAGCTTCAATTCGACACTTGGCCACGCGCAGTCCTCATCCGTCTTCGGTCAGGAGATGCGATAGACCTCGCGAGCAGGCCGGAGACTGCCGAACGACCATCAGGATAAACGGCAGCACCGTCGCGTGTTCGCCTGCATCCGGTCTTCCAGGTACCAGCGTCGCAACCTGGGCCTTGTGCGCAGTTCGGGAGCCGGAAACGAGTTCACGGCGGACTGCCGCTTGCGGTCGCGGCTGCCGTCCTTGCCCGGCTGCCGCCAGATTCCCACGAGGCCATGGCCACCATCACCGCCTGGTCGTAGTCAACCGGCTGCCCGTCCCATCGCGCCGTCGCCGTCCGGCCGTCGATGACCATCCCGAGCACCTCGTTCTGGCGGACGATGACTCCCGGTGAGGAGTCGCCGGGGGTACCCGGAGGCCGGACCGTCCATCCGTGGGGAGAGACGAAGCGGAACGCCCCGTCGCCCTGCCGTTGCACGTCGAAGCCGCCCTCGTGCACCAGCCGGTGGTGGAAGGGGCACAGCAGAATCAGGTTGTCGAGCGAGGTGTCGCCGCCCTTGGCCCAGTGCCGAACGTGATGTCCGTGCAGCCGGTGGGTGGAAGCGCACCCGGGGAAGCGGCAACCACCGTCGCGGACGACGAGCGCGCGGCGCATCGCCGGGGGAATGGAGCGGGTGCGACGCCCCACGGCCAGCGGCTCTCCGGCCGGGCCGTCGACGGTGGCGACAATGCCCGCATCGCAGCAAAGACGCCGCGCCGTCTCCCCCGCAAGGGCCGAGTGACCCTCGATTTCACATCGTCCGGTCCCTCCGCCCGCGAGCACCGCAGCATCCACGTGGACCACGATCTCATGCCGGTCGGGGGAAAGGGCCGGCGCGTCGCCCGATTCGAACGCACGATCGGCCATCCATGCGAGCGCATCGGCCCGTCGTACGGTGACCGGTGGCTTCGGGGATGGCGTCCCACGTGGGACGTCCGGCGGGGAGCCCGCAGAGTGCTCCTGGCTCCAGTCCGCGGCCGGCTGCTCGGCCGCGTGGGCATCCATCGCCGCCTCCAGGGCACCGAGGATGCGCGCGGCCATCTCCGGCGGAAACCGCCCGTGCAGGACCACCGTGCCGTCGTCCTCGTGCCAGAAGGTCAGGCCGCGCTCGCGCTGCCGCGCATCGGCGCGTTCGGTTTCGTTCGCCCGGGTCGCCTGCCGATAGAGGCGCGCGAACTTCTCGACGTGCGCCGCGGTGCCGTGCAGGCCGATCTCGAGCAGGTGCGCTTCGTTGTCGGAAGTGGCGACGCGGGTGAGCGCGCGGGCCTTGGAGTAGCCGAGCTCCCCCCTGGACAGCGCCTCGGAGAGAAGCGGCAGATCCTCGAGCGCCCGCGCGACCCGGACCTTCTCGCGGGCGGTGTGAGCGTCAATGCCGCAGGCCCAACTGAGCCAGTGGGCGCACGACATCGCCCCCTGGGTGGCCCACAGCTCGCGCCGGTCCAGCTCGGCGATGAGGACGAGAAGCCGGTAGGTGGCGGCGTGAATATGGGCCGCAAGGGTAGCGACGGACGCGGCGAGCGTATCGTCGTCCATGCCCCCGGGATGGTCCGAGACAGTAGCCATTAGAGCCGTCATGGGAGAAAACCTAAAATAGGTGACGAGTAACGGAAATTATACAATGAAGTGCCGAACCAATAAATATCAGAGTTGAAAAATTCCGTTGTCTGATTACACTCCATTGCCATGCGGTAAATCCGACCGAAGTCCATGCCCGGATTCGATCGACCGCCACTGCGCCTTGCCGCACTCTCTTGTCGCCTTGCAGCCGCTACATGCTTCCAAAGGCAAGAATTCCTGTGAGTTCGGGGGATTCAATATCATGCGTAGTCAATATTCTCAATCTGTATTTCCTTTGGAAGTTTCAATGAGGCCCCGGCGAATTCGTCGGGGAATGCCGGAACCGGTGCTGGTTCGCCGGGAGGGTGCTCGAGGTGCTTCAATGAGGCCCCGGCGGATTCGCCGGGGAATGGAGATTGACGCCGGGGAAGTCGCGCTCCTCGACAACGAGCTTCAATGAGGCCCCGGCGGATTTGCCGGGGAATGCCCCTACGCCTCGGCGCTCCTCGAGGACGGGATCCCGCAGCGCTTCAATGAGGCCCCGGCGGATTCGCCGGGGAATGGGCGCCGGTCGAAGTGGCGGAAATCTGGCATGGAACGCGGTCGCTTGCGAGCGCTGGCGCCGATCGTGTCGTTCTGGCGTTCGGCGGTGGCCTGTGCCGCATCCGGATTGTCAAAGAACGGTTATCTATTCAGTAGGTTATGGCGTTGCGAGCGCTGCCCGGGGTCTTGCGCGTATCGGAGCGTTCGCATGATGGCCTGCAGTCCTGAACGGGCCTTGTCTAGACGATGATAGCTCTTCGTTCCGGCGCGTTGTAGCTCTTGCCGAGGCTCTCCACCCTCGGGTCGACCTCTCCCGCCGGTCCCAGGTCCAGGATCACGACATGGTCTTCCGAGGGCTTGATCGCCTCTTCCAGGCGCTCGGTCATCTCGAACCGGCGCCGAGCGGTCAGTCTGCACTGGAAGACCGAGAGCTGGAGCCAGTGCCCGTAGCCCTTCATCGTCTTGAACACCTTCTTCCATCGCTTGCGGTCGCTGATGTCGTAGGCAACCACGTAGAGTCGTTCCCTGGCCATGTCCTATCTCGGCAGGTAGTGGGGGTAGGCGCGTATTTCACCCTGCAGGTATCGGGCAAGCAGCCTGGCCTGCACGTCGATCAAACGCCGCATGGAAATGCGGTAGCCGAAGGCCGGATGGGTGGTCTCCTGGTCGAGTCGGCGCTCGTACGCCGCGATCAGCGACTTTCGGCCGGGCGGCTTCAGCGCCCAGGCCGGACCGTTGGTGGTGAAATCGTCGATTCGGACCTCGCCGTTGTTGATCACCTGCAGCACGCACGAGTCCGAGACAATCGGGCGGAACGGCTCCATCAGATCGAGGGCGAGCGCCGGGCGCCCGTGCCGGGGTCGATGGTAGAGGCCCATGTATGGATCGAGCCCTACCGCCGAGAGTGCGGTGAGCATGGTTCGGCTCAGCAGCGAATAGCCGAACGAGAGCAGGGCGTTGACCGGGTCCGTCGGCGGGCGCCGGGTTCGCCGCGCGAATTCGAACGCGGGAAGGTCCTTTGCCGGTGCCGGGGCGAGCATCGCCTCGAACTGGCCGAAGTACTCTGCTGCCGCCTCCCCCTCATAGCCGAGCAGGCGCGGCTCGTCCGGCGCGGTCCGCGCGTGGTCGGCGATCCGGCGAAGGCTGAGCAGGACGCGGTCCCGGTCGTCGGAAGGCCGGTCCGGGCGCCAGTTGCGGCGCAGCAGGGTCCGCGTGTTCCTGATCTTGGCCGCCACCAGCTCCCGGGAGAACGACATGCGCCTTCGTTCGTCCGCCGCGACCCGGAACTGTGCTTCACGCACCGCCACGTTCCGGTTGCCGGTCCCGACCGTGTGTCCCAGCAGCCATCCGCCCGACGACATCCAGCTCACCGGGACGTCGGCCCGCATCAGGGCGTGCAGGGTCGGGGTGGTGATCCCGACCGGTCCGAGCAACGCGACCTGCGACACGTCGATGAGCGGCACTTCGATTCGTTGTTCGTCCGCCTCGACCACCAGTCGCTCACCCTGCTTTCGAAGCCGCGCGCCCGGTGTCTGCACGTACAACGGAAGCGCCGGGTCGTCCGCGGGATTGAGCGGGCGGGGTGGCTGGCCCTTGTCGAAGAAGTTGGTCTCGTCCGGAAGGCAGATGCCGGCGAGCGAGCACCGCGTGCACTTTGGGCTGTCCTCGAGGGGCGGCGGCCGGCGACCGGCCGTGGAGGCGAGCCGTAGCTCGGAGATGGCCGCCCGGGTTCGCTCTCGAAGATCGGCGTCGAAGGCGACACGGACTCGTTCGCGCGAGCCCGCGAACCAGAGCGCACCCTCCGTCACGCTGTATCCGTTGTCCTCGAGGATCAGCCCCTGAGCGCATAGCTGAACCCGTTCCGGTTCGTACGCTCCGGCCGCCACGTGTGGCCGCTTGCCCTTCTTGAAGTCCACGGGAACGACCCGGTCGTCCTGCGCCTCCACCACGTCCATCTTCGCGATGATCCCGAGCGTTTCGGAAGAAAGGGTCACCGAGCTCGCCTTCGTGAGATCCCGGTCGCCGTCCTCGGGCGGCGGGAGCGTGCCCTGCTCCTTGTCGACCCGGCGGTGGACTCTTCGGCCCTGCGCCGTGTCACCGGTCTCCGCCCACTCTCCCTCCACCCATTCGAGGTAGGCGAGCCGAGGGCAGTAGACCCATTCGTTCACCATTCGCACGGGCACGAGCGCCTCCTCCGCGCCGCGCGTCGGGGCGAGGAGCGGAAGGGCGATCTGGGAGGGGCGGCTCATGCGGTGCTGTTTCGGTCCCGGTCTTCGTCGATTCGGCGGAGCATGTACGGACCTTGGCAGCAGGCCCTTGGCGATTCGCCAAATTCTTCGGGAGTGACGTCGGTCCGTTCCGCCCTTGATTGGTGGGAGGCATTCCGTATGCGACGTTCGAACGGATCGGGGTCCGCGCCCGCATGCCGCAAATTTTCCTATGCGCCCAAGAAATTCAACTCTTGCGCCGATCGGCCGGATCCCCGCACGTGATGCGGGAAGCGACATGTACCTATAATGCGGAGATGCGCGCCGGGCGGGCGCGTGCATCGCGAGGCGGCATTCAGATGGCGGAACGAAGCTTTGCGAAGGAGGTCCGGACCCTCGCGCTCGGGGACGGCGACGTCTTTCACGGCGAGGGCATCCTCGCCGTCGCCAAGGCGCTGCTCCAGTCCGGGGTCTCCTATGTGGGCGGTTACCAGGGCGCTCCGGTCTCCCACATGATGGACGTCTTCAACGACGCCCGGGAGATCCTCGATTCGCTCGGGGTGCACGTCGAGACGTGCGCGAACGAGGCGGCGGCCTGCGCCATGCTCTCCGCATCCATCAACTACCCGGTGCGCGGCTGCGCGGTGTGGAAGTCCACCGTCGGCACCAACGTCGCCTCGGACGCGCTCTCGAACCTCGCGTCCGCCGGGGTCACCGGCGGCGCGCTCATCGTGGTGGGCGAGGACTACGGCGACGGCGCGAGCATCATCCAGGAGCGAAGCCACGCCTTCGCCATGAAGTCGCAGGTGTGGCTGCTCGATCCACGTCCCAGCCTGCCCTCCATGGTGCGGGCCGTCGAGAAGGGCTTCGAGCTCTCCGAAGCGAGCGGCACACCGGTGATGCTCGAGCTTCGCATCCGCGCCTGCCACGTGCACGGGAGCTTCGCCACCAAGACGAACCGCCCGCCGGACTTCTCGAGCCGCCGCCCCCTCGACGGCCCCCGATTCGACTATGAGCGGATCTGTCTCCCGCCCGCCACCTACCTTCAGGAGCAGAAGAAGGTGAAGGAGCGGTGGCCGGCCGCCGTCGAGTTCATCCGCGAGAGCGGCCTCAACGAGCACTTTCCCGCATCCGGTCCGGACGCGATCGAAGACATCGGCATCGTCACCCAGGGCGGGATGTACAACGCGGTGCTTCGCGCCCTCGCGCTCCTCGGATTCGCCGACTCCTCGGGCCGGTCACGAATTCCGATGTTCGTGCTCAACGCCACCTATCCCCTGGTACCGGAGGAGATTTCCGGCTTCTGCGCGGGCAAGCGTTCGGTCCTGGTGGTGGAGGAGGGCCAGCCCAACTACCTCGAGGAGGCGATCGGGAGCCTGCTCCGCCGCGCCGACGTGAACACGAACCTGCTCGGCAAGGGGCCGTTTCCGATGGCCGGCGAGTACACCGGCGAGGTCGTGCTCCGCGGCGTCGACACCTTCCTTCGCGACACCCTGGGTCACAACGCGGCCCCGGACCGCGGGGTCGTCGGCGCGGTGGACGACGCCAAGCGGCGCGCGGCCGAGATCCTGGCCGCCCCGGTGCCCGGGCGCCCGCCCGGGTTCTGCACCGGCTGCCCGGAGCGCCCGGTGTTCAGCGCCCTCAAGATCGTGCAGCGCGAAGTCGGCGAGATGCACGTGAGCGCCGACATCGGCTGCCACACCTTTGCCACCTTGCCGCCCTTCCACATCGGCAACACGGTGCTCGGTTACGGCCTGGGGCTCGCGAGCTCGGCCGCGATCACCCCCCACATGGGAAAGCGCACCGTCAGCATCATGGGCGACGGTGGGTTCTGGCACAACGGACTCACGACCGGGGTCGCGAGCTCGGTGTTCAACCGCTCCGACGATGTCCTCATCGTCATGAACAACGGCTACACCTCGGCCACCGGCGGCCAGGCCATCCCCTCCACGCAGATCGGCGCCGGGGCGAACGGAAGCGGGGGCAGGGGGCGGGTCGAGGTCCACTTCGAGGAGTCCGGTCCGGGAGCGAGCCGGACCATCGAGTCGGCCCTTCGCGGGGTGGGGGTGAAGTGGATCCGCCGGGTCCGCACCTACTCGGTCGCGACGATGGTGAAGACGCTGCGCGCCGCGCTCACCGGAGACGTCAAGGGGCTCAAGGTCATCGTCGCGGACGGCGAATGCCAGCTCATGCGCCAGCGCCGCTATCGGCCGTGGTTCGCCAAACGACTCAAGGAGGGCCGCCGGATCGTGCGCACCCGCTTCGGGGTGGACGAGGACGTTTGCACCGGCGATCACTCCTGCATCCGCCTCTCCGGGTGTCCGAGTCTCACCGTGAAGGAGAGCTCCGACCCGCTGCGCTCCGATCCGGTCGCGCACGTCAACAACGACTGCGTGGGATGCGGGCTCTGCGGCGAGGTCGCGCATGCGGCGGTGCTCTGCCCCTCGTTCTTCCGGGCCGAGGTCGTGAACAATCCCTCCGCCTGGGACCGGCTCCTCCACGGCGTGCGGAGCCGGGTGATCGGCGCGCTCGCCCGCGCCTGACGCGCGCGCCGTCATGGCCGGGTCGAATCCTCCTCCGGACGCCGATCCCGACGGGAGGCGGCCGGTAGGGGCGGAGTCGCGGTTGGTGGATTCGGCGCTCGGAGCGGTGAGCGAAACGGGTGTCGAACCCGGAGAGGGTCCCGGCCCCGCCGACACCGGTACGGCGGCGGAGCCGCCCGATCGGACCTGGACGGTGCTCATCGCGGCGCTCGGTGGCGAGGGCGGCGGGGTGCTCTCGAACTGGCTCGTCGATGCGGCGTCGATGGACGGCCGCCGGGTGCAGGCGACGTCGGTGCCCGGGGTCGCGCAGCGCACCGGCGCCACTACGTACTATCTCGAGATCGGTCCGCGTTTCGACGAAGGCGGCTCGCGCGAAGGGAGCGACCGCGGTCCCCCGGGCACGGACTCCGGGAACGGGGCGCTCCGGTCGGGTCCGGGTCCGAACCCGGACGCGCCCCCCGGTGCCCGGGGGCAGGTGATGGCGCTGCTTCCCACTCCCGGAAACGTGGACCTCCTCGTCGCGTCCGAGCTCCTCGAAGCCGGCCGGGCCGCGCAGAACGGGATGATCACTCCGGAGCGCACGACCGTCATCGCGTCCACCCACCGGATGTTCGCCATCGCGGAGAAGAGCGCGATGGGCGACGGCCGCTTCAACGACGAGCGCGTGCGCCGCGCGGTGAGCGAGCTCTCGCGCCGCCACGTACTCACCGATCTCGGAAAGGTCGCGGAGCGGGCGGGCACGGTGCTGAGCTCGGTGCTGCTCGGCGCCATCGCGGGAAGCGGGGCGCTTCCCATCGCGCGCGAGCGGCTGCGGGGCGCCATCGATCGGGCCGGGATCGCGGTCGAGGCGAACCAGCGCGGATTCGATGCCGGCTGCCGGCTCTTCGACGACGAGGCGTCCCCCCACCCGGACTCTCGCCCGGCGGTCGATCGCGAGCGTGGCCAACCGGCTGCGACGTCCGCCGCGGCCGGCCACCGGCCTTCCGCGCTCGCCGCCCGCGTGGACGCGCTCCCCGAGCCGGTTCGCGAATTCGCCGGCCGGGGCCTCGAGCGCGCAGTCGACTACCAGGACGCGCGCTACGGGGCGCTCTACCTCGACCGTATCGAAGGCCTGCTCGAGCGGACCGCATCGAAGCGGCACGCCGGGCCGGGTTCGCGCGGAACGGAGGCGGCGGCTCCCGCGTCGCCCCGACCGGCGGCGGGCGGAAACGGCCGCGCGAATCACGCGACGGGAGAAGAGCCCGCAGCGCACCACGCCGTCGCACGGGAAGCCGCCCGCGAGCTTGCCCTGTGGATGTGTTTCGAGGACCTCATCCGGGTCGCGGACCTGAAGACCCGGCGCTCGAGGATCGAGCGGGTGCGGGCCGAGGTGCGGGCGAAGCCCGGACAGCCGGTCGCCATCACCGAGTTCCTGAAGCCGGGGGTGGACGAGTGGTGCTCGGTCCTCCCGGGCTGGCTCGCGCGACCCATCCTTCGCGCCGCCGACCGGGGCGGCTGGCGCCGCCGGCTGAACGTCGGGCTCCATGTGCGGACGAGCTCGGTGAGCGGATTCCTCCTCCTCTGGACCCTTGCGCGCCTCAAGGGCCTGCGGCGCGGCATGCACCGCTATCGCGAGGAGCAGGAGCGAATCGAGGCGTGGCTCGGGCACGTCGCCGATGCGTACGCCACGAGCCCCGCGCTCGCGCTCGAGACGGCGAAGTGCGCGAACCTCGTCAAGGGGTACGGCGACACCCACGAACGCGGGGTGCGGAACTTCGAGCGCACGATGGCCGCCATCGCCGCCTGCAGGTCCGCGCCCGAGCCCGCCGCGAGCCTTCGTGCACTGCGGGAGGCGGCCCTCGCCGATCCGGAGGGCACGAAGCTCGACGATGCGATCGCCGCGCTCGCGGGCGCCCCTTCCCGCGCCGAATCGCACTGACGGCGGTGCCGGGTCGAGCCCGTAGCCGCCGGCGGTCAGGGGTGGCGGCGGGTCCGACCGAGCTTGGCCATGAACGCGTCGCAGGCCCGCAGGATCTCCATCACCTTCTCTGTACGCGGCGTCACGGCCGCGTCGGTGCCGCGCGTGCAGGAATTGAGGAGGTTCGGCGTGGTCCCGACGATTGCCCCGCCGTCCTCGCCGGGCGGTCGGCGGCATCCGGAGCCAGGATGGCCGCCTACAGCACGCCGTTGATGGCGCGAAGGAAGAGCGCCTCGAGGTTGTCCGCGTCGAGGGGGACCGGGTTGGTCGGTGAGGACGGGTCGGCGGCGGCCATCGGGGCGAGGCGCCCGGCGTGGGCTTCGGCGACGCCGATTTCCGCCAGGGTGTGGGGAATGCCGATCCCCTCGCGCAGGCCGAGGACCCAGTCGAGAACGGCGGCGAACGACGGGGCCGGCAGGTCGAGGTAGCGGGCGAGGGCGGCCATCCGGTCCTCGATGGCCGGGCGGTTGAAGTCGAGCACGTAGGGCATCACCACCGCGTTCGTGAGGCCGTGGTGGGTGTCGAGCACCGCGCCGCAGGGGTGGCTCAGGGAGTGCATCGCGCCGAGTCCCTTCTGGAACGCGGTCGAGCCCATGGAGGCCGCGACCTGCATGCGGGCGCGCGCCGCGAGGTCGGCGCCGTCCGCGACGGCGGCGCGGAGCGCGGCGTGGACGAGGCGCATCCCTTCGAGCGCGATCCCTTGCGCGAGCGGATGGAAGACGGGGCTCGAGAATGCTTCGAGGCAGTGGGAGAGGGCGTCCATGCCGACCGCCGCGGTGAGCGGGGCGGGAAGCCCCACGGTGAGCGCGGGGTCGAGGATGACCCGGCCGGGCATCATCGCGGGGTGGAAGATGATCCGCTTGACGGGTTCGCCGCGGGTGTCGGTGATGGCGGACGCGCGCCCGGTCTCCGAGCCGGTGCCGGAGGTGGTGGGAACGGCGACCACCGGCACCATGCCGGCTTCGTCCACCCGGGTCCACCAGTCCTCGCGGTCCTCGAAGTCCCAGATGGGGCGGGACTGGCCCGTCATGAGGGCGACCGCCTTCCCGGCGTCGAGGGCGCTGCCGCCGCCGAAGGCGATGACCCCGTCGTGGTCTCCGGCCTCGAGCGCCGCCACTCCGTCGAGGACGTTCGCCTCCACCGGATTGCCGCGGACGTCCGCGAAGACCGCGCAGCCAAGCCCCGCTTCCTCGCAGGTGGCGACCGCGTCCGCCACCATCGGCAAGGCGGCGAGCCCCGGGTCCGTGACGAGCAGCGGGCGCCTGATCCCGAGCTCGCGGCAGGCGTCCGGCAGCTCCCGCATGCGCCCCGCCCCGAAGCGGATCGAGGTGGGGTAGCCCCAGTTTCCCGCGAGCGCGGCCAGCTCTTCCATCGTTTGCTCCTTGGTTCGAGAGGCGAAGCCTACCCGACGTCGGGTGCCGACGAGCAGCGGGTCGAGCAGCGCGGGAAACGCGGGGAGGGGCAGAGGCTCTCGGCCTGGCGGGTTGCACGCTGCCGTGTCCCGACCCGATTCGCGGATCAGTCGCGGCTCAACAGCGGGCTCGGCATTCCGTAGCTGAGCACCGGCAGCTCCCTCCTGGCTCGCGTCGCGGCGACGTACACGAGCGCCCGTTCCTCGGTCTCCGCCGACTCGCGAGCCGCGTCATCGCTTCGAGTGTCCATGGCAGCCGAGAGCGGCACCAGACCGTCGTTGACGCTTGCCATCACTACCCGCTCGAACTCGAGGCCCTTGACACGGTGCATGGTGGCGAGTCTTGCGGCGTCGTCCTTGCCGTCGTCGATCGCGTTCCGTTCGATGACGGTGGTTTCGACTCCCTGTGCACGAAGAGCCTGCTCCACTGCCTTGTGCTCTCCGGCAGTTCGTGCGACCACACAGACGGCGCGAAGCGACTCGCCGCAGTCCTGAAGGTCCAGAAGGTAGCGGCTCAGGTAGTCGTTCTGCTCCTCCCGGGAGCCGAAGTGCCTGAGCAACGGCTCACCCGGCCCCGCAGCGACGGCGGGTTGTGGATGGTCTCGGCGATTCGCCGCGCCTGGTCCGTCACGAGGGCGTTCATCGGGTAGATGAGGATCGACTTGATTCCCTCGCGTCTTTCGCCTGGGGCTCCTGCCTGCTCACGGCAATTGTCGAGGATCGGAAAGAGGAAGCACTCCGTCTTGCCCGAGCCCGTGCCGGTGGCGATTACCGTCGATCGCCCGGCACCCGCCGCGAGCCGCGAGAAGGCAATCCGCTGATGGCGGTACGGGGTGAATCCGAGGGGCAACTCCGGGAACGGCTCGCCGCCTTCGGGCGCCCGGCGGAACGGGAGGGAAAGAGAGATACGGACCCTTGACGAGGTTCGTCGAATCCGCGAGGAAGTCGTCCTTCAGGACGCCCGCAAGTGCCGGAGTCGAAGGTTCGAAGGCGGTGATGAGAAAGTCGCGCAGCGCGTCGGAGACTTCGGATGCGACGACGGAAGGGATCACGGGAGGGAGTATCCAGTCAGTGCGTAATCAAAGTGGCGCGTGTGGAAGGCGGTCGGTCGGACTGGCGGCGGGGCACGGCGGTGGTCGCGGGAACCGAGTCTCTCGTGCATGGGGCCGACTGTCCATGGCTCCACCCCTCGCTACACGCCATATGGTTGGCGCAAGAGCTGGACCGTGTCGTGCCGATCGTTGTATCGTGTCAACGTGTCCAGGGCAAGGCATCCGAAGAAGGAAGTCGAGGCTGCGTTGCGCGATGCCGAGGAGGCGGGCTGGACGGTGGCTGCCACGCGGTCCGGGCATCGCTGGGGCGTCATCCGGTGCGGTGAGTTCAGCCGCGCAGGGTGTTAGTGCGAAAATTTCGCCGATCCGCGTCCGCAATCGTTAATCGGTGAAAATTTCGCACTGGATGTCAATCTGGTCCACGCCCCGCGATGCAGGCAATCACGCCCGGCAAGTGCGCCGCTTCATTGCGCGTTGCCCGCACGAGTGGGGTCCGGCAACAGAAGAGGGTTCGTAGATGACGATTCATCACTTCACCCTGATTGTCGATGGACCCGACCTGCAGGACGATTCGCTGATCGACGCGCTGTTCGAGGCGGGCTGCGGCGATGCCGCAATCGGCCGGGTCGATGGCATCCAGTACGTCGATTTCGATCGTGAGGCAGCCAGCCTCGACCGGGCGATTCTGTCGGCGGTAGCCGACCTTGAGCGCATTGAAGGCGTCGAGGTCGTGCGGATCGCCGATGCCGGTCTTGTTTCCATGGCCGACATTGCGACTCGCATCGGTCGTACCCGAGAAGGCGTGCGACTCTTGATCACGGGTGCTCGCGGACCTGGCGGGTTTCCCGCCCCGATTACTGACCCCCGCAGCCGCTATCGACTGTGGCGCTGGTCGGACGTGGCGGTCTGGTTCACGAGACACCTCAGCGAGAACCTGGCTGATGCGGACGACGAGGTCCTGGCCGCATTCAACGCTGTCCTCGAGCTTCGTCACCACCGGCGCCGACTAGGTCCCGCCGACCAGACCAGGCTTGCGGCATTGGCCGGGCTGTAGCTGGAACGACGATGGGGGCCCGCTCAACATCACGCAGGGCGATGGCCATCGGCAGTCAGATGACGGTCGGTCGCAAACGGCGGCAAGAGTGGATGCATCGTGCCGAGCGGGAACGTAGTCCTCGAGAGTGGCGTACCGGGAATGGTCGACTCGCTCGGCCGAGTCGTCGCGTAGCGCGTCGGTGACTTCGGTCGCGACGATGGACGGGTTCATGGTGTGGATGCCGGCGAACGTCGCCGTGGTGTCGGCCATGTCCTCAGTCCCTTCCCGTCATCCAGGTTTCGACGGACAGGCCCGGCACGCGCCGGAACTCGGAGAGGTTGTGCGTGACGAGCGGAACGTCGCGGGCCAGCGCGTGGGCGGCGATCCAGAGGTCGTTGGGGCCGATGGGCTGACCGATCGAACGCAGATGAGCACGGATCTGGCCGTATTCGCGTGCGACATCCGCGTCGAGATCGACGACCTGGACGGCAGAGATGAATTCCCTCACGGAAACGAAGCTCGCGCCTTTGCGATTCGAAATCCGGGCGCCCCACTCCAGCTCACCCAACACGATGATCGAGACTCCGCAGGCATGGAGCGGAAGCCTCTCCTTGAACCCTGCGACCCGCTTCATCGCGTAGATGCAGGTATTCGTGTCGAGCATGGCTCTCAATCGAATGGCTCCCTGTCTTCGAGGGGCAGTTCGCCCTTGCGCATCTCCGGCGTCGCGGCCTCGAAATCATCCGGCAACGGGGTGGAGTTCCTGAAGTAGTCGTCCCAGTCCTTGAACATGGGGCTCAACACCACGTGCCGGCCCTCACGCCGAACGAGCACGCGGTCCGTGTCGAATCGGAACTCCTTGGGCAGCCTCACCGCCTGCGACCGCCCGTTCATGAATACGCGCGCGAACTTGCGGGAGTCACGTGCAGGTGGTTTGTCCACGTTCGTCTTCTTTATCGGTCGGGACATCGTGTCGCTCCTGAAGCCGACGGGGGGAAGAAACCTAGCAGGTTTGGTCTATATCCACAATGTATATCAGGGTCATCTCAGGCCGCCCCCACCATCGCGCAGATGACCTTGAGCCAGGGCTCCCGCTCCGTCGACATGCTGTCCTGGATCCAGTCCCGGTACTCGTTGAACACGGTCTCGATGTCACGGCTCTCGCGCTCCTTGCGGCGCGTCTTGTGCGCCTCGGGCCGGGCGGATCGCTCGCAAGAAAGGGGATCGCGGCGGTGGTGGAGGGTCGTCCGGCACGTTCGTCGCGGTTGCCGCTTCGCCCCCCGTGCCGAGAAGGAGCGCCAGCAGGTCTTCTCCTTCGCTCGAGCTCCGGGTGAGGCGCTCGTCGAGATGGGTGGGATCTTCTCCGGTTGCGATCGCCTCCTCGGTGATCTTCTTCTCCGGTTCGATGTCGCGGACGTTCATGAATGTGGACGGATCGCCGACATTCTCAATGGGGCGTCGCGGACAGCATGACGAGGGTGTCGGAACGTCGCGCGAGGAGGCGGGCGAAGCGTGACCGACCGGTGGGCGACAAGTGCATGAGGCAAAGGGGAGGGGAAACGGACGCGGGAGGACGAGGTGTGCGAACCTGGGCGGAAGCGGGCGCGGTCAGCCGTTGCGGTAGACGTAGCTGTAGGCGTTGATCGCGGGGACGCCCCCGAGGTGGGCGTAGAGGACCTTCGAGCCGGCGGGGAAGAAGCCCTTGCGGACGAGATCGATGAGGCCCTGCATCGACTTACCCTCGTAGACGGGGTCCGTCATCATTCCCTCGGTGCGGGCGCAGAGGCGGATGGCGTCGTTCGTCTCGGGGGATGGAATGCCGTAGGCGGGGTAGGCGTAGTCTTCGATGAGGACGACGTCGTCCGCGGTGATGTCGCGCCCGAGCTCGACGAGGTCGGCCGTGTTCCCGGCGATGTCGAGGACCTGGGCGCGGGTCTGCGCCGGGGTCGCGGAGGCGTCGATGCCGATGACGTTGCGGGCGCGCCCGTCCTTGGCGAATCCGACCACCATTCCCGCGTGCGTCGAGCCCGTCACGGTGCAGACGATGATGTAGTCGAACCGGATCCCGGCCTCCACCTCCTGCGCGCGCACTTCCTCCGCGAAGCCGACGTAGCCGAGGCCGCCCAGGCGGTGCACCGAGGCGCCGGCCGGTATCGGGTAGGGCTTCCCGCCCTTCGCCTTGACGCCCTCGAGGGCCCGCTCCCAGCTCTCACGGATGCCGATGTCGAAGCCCTCGTCCACGAACTCGATCTCCGCCCCCATCACCCGGCTCATGAGGATGTTTCCGACCCGGTCGTAGACCGCGTCCTCGAACGGCACCCAGCTCTCCTGGACGAGGCGGCACTTCATGCCGAGCTTGGCCGCGACCGCCGCGACCTGCCGGGTGTGGTTCGACTGGACCCCGCCGATGGTGACGAGGGTGTCCGCGTTCGAGGCGATGGCGTCCGGGACGATGTACTCGAGCTTGCGGATCTTGTTGCCGCCGAAGGCGAGCCCGGAGTTGCAGTCGTCGCGCTTGGCGAAGACCTCGACCTCCCCGCCGAGCGCTTCGGTGAGCCGGCCCAGCCGCTCGATCGGCGTCGGGCCGAACATGAGCGGGTAGCGTTCGAACTTCTCGAGCATCGTCGTCCTCCGTTTCCCGGGCGGCCCGCGCCTGCACCGGCCCTCGGCACGGGGATCTCCAAGGGTTGTGTCCGGATCCGGCAGGCTCCAGAATGCCTTACCGCTGAGTAAGGATTCAAGGTCTCGGTAATGCAGGCAACGATCACGAGCAAGGGTCAGGTGACCGTTCCGAAGCCCATTCGAGACCGGCTCCACCTCAAGGCGGGCGACAAGATGGACTTCGTTCTCGAAGATGACGGCTGTGTACGGGTCACCCCCGTCAACGTCTCGGTCACCCGGCTCAAGGGCATGGTGCCCAAGCCCGAGGTTCCGGTCGGCCTCGAAGAGATGGACGCAGCCATCGCGCGGGCCGCCGTTCGCAAGCGATGATCGGACTGGATACCAACGTCCTCGTGCGCTACATCGTCCAGGACGACCCCGAACAGTCGCACGCGGCGGAACGTCTCATCGAGAGCCGGTGCACCGTCCAGTCTCCCGGGTACGTCGGGATTCCGGTGCTGGTGGAGCTGGTGTGGGTCCTGACCACCGCCTATCGATACGACCGTTCGGTGGTCGCTTCGGTAGTCCGCCAGCTACTCAGAACGGCCGAGTTCCTGGTCGAGGATCGAGAGACCGCGTGGATGGCCCTGCGCGAGTTCGAAGCGGGCGGGACGGTTTTCGCGGATTGCCTGATTGGACACCGCAACCGCGCGCGGGGTTGTGACCGGACCTACACCTTCGACCGGGGCGCTGCCCGCGGACACCATTTCAAGCTCGTTTCCTGACGGACACGGTCGGAGCTGGCTGCGGCGGCGCTCAACCGACGCGGGCGAACTTGGCGGCCCTCTTCAGCGCTGGTGGAAACCACCCGGCGTTGTTGCCCAGGCACGATTCGGTTCGCCCGCGTTCCTCGGGAGCAGCGGACCTGCGCTCAACTGACGCGGGCGAACTTGGCGGCCCTCTTCGGCACTGGTGGAAACCACCCGGCGTTGTTGCTCAGGCACGATACGGTTCGCCCGCGTTCCTCGGGAGCAGCGGACCTGCGCTCAACTGACGCGGGCGAACTTGGCGGCCCTCTTC